>WNFP01003431.1_pt1 | contig 18585 bp, 22 predicted proteins | sample 5400201 | NCBI WGS metagenome assembly WNFP01 (sample SAMN13153355, study PRJNA577476) | soil metagenome | isolation source: 115 cm saprolite under Madrone tree | place: USA:California | collected 2016-06-14 | reverse complement strand
GGAAGCGACGACTATGAGAACAGCGCGAAACATTAATAGCAATAAAAGAGACTTGTCACCAGAACAGCGTGAAGAACTACTCGGCGCATTGAAAGCCCGTTTTGAGAAAAACAGGAACCGCCGTGAAGGTCTTGAATGGGCCAAAGTACAAGCAAGGCTGGAAGCTAATGCTGAAAAACTGTGGTCACTCCATGAAATGGAAAGAACTGGCGGTGAACCGGACGTTGTTGGTCATGATAAAAAGACAGGCGAATACATTTTTTATGATTGTTCAGCGGAAAGTCCTAAAGGCCGCAGAAGTGTTTGCTACGACCGTGAAGCGCTGCTACGGCACTGTTTTCGTGTATCACAACGGTGCGGAATCTTACTATGCCGCTAGGGCGTTCCGTGGCTCGCTAAGAGTCTAAATTTTGCATCCCGGCGACGGAGAAGACCCAATAGGCCTGGATCAAAAACGCCAGAATCCCTACTTCGCGGATTGCCGGCTACACGGAAGCAATCTGGGCCAGCCACAGCGAGATTAGTACTGGGAAGCGTCGGCTTCCGTTGACCCCTTCGGAGAATCAGCCTGCGATACCCGGCCCGATCCCTGAAAGACAAATTGGCTCTTGCGCCAGTCCAATATCTGGTAGAATTGGCCGAAGGTGAGAGACAATGCTTCCACTCCATCTCCAGCCGCAAAGTCACGTTCCGCTGTACATCCAACTTCGCGATCAATTGCGCGCCCTCGTCCACGCGGGCGATTTGCGCCCGGGCGACCGCATCCCGGCCAGCCGTGAGCTCGCGACCATGCTTGGCGTTCACCGCACCACGGTGGCGAACGCTTACGCCGAGCTGGAATCGGAAGGGCTGATTCAGGGCCACGTGGGACGCGGCACGTTCATCAAAGGAAACGGCAACGGACTTAAGATTACGCCTCCTGCGCCTCCGGTCCTGAATGGAAACGGGGGAATCCGGTGGGAACTGCTGTTCGCCGATGAACGCGGGGAGGAGATCCTCAGCCGTCTTACGGCCAATGTGCCGGAAGATGCGCTCTCTTTCGTGATGGCGCGTCCGGCACAGGAGTTCTTCCCTATCGAGGAGCTACAAACTTGCGTGAACGCGGTGCTTCGCCGCGAAGGCGCGGACGTGTTGAATCTTGGCCCCTCGGACGGCTATCCACCCTTGAAAGAAGCGCTGCTCGAAGTGCTGCATCACGACGGTATCGCGGCCAAAGATGAAAATCTGCTCATCACCGATGGGTGCCAGCAGTCCTTCGACCTGATCAGCAAAGCGTTCGTGCGTCCGGGCGATTCCGTGATTATGGAAAACCCGACGTATCCGGGAGCGGTGGCGATCTTCCATGGAGCCCGCGCGCGCTGCCTGGCCGTTCCGATGAGGACGCACGCGGAGCCAGGGACACCGTTGGGGCTCGATCTGGAGGCGCTGGAGGCCACGCTGGCGGCGAACCGCGTCAAGCTCATCCTGCTCACGCCGGACTTTCAAAATCCGACAGGAACATCGATGCCGCTGGCATCGCGGCGCAAGGTATTGGAGCTTGCAGGGCGGCACCAGGTCCCCGTAGTGGAAGATCATATTTACGCGCGGCTGCATGCGCGCGAGGAGCGCATCCCCTCACTGAAGCAGCTCGACCGATCGAACCTTGTGATCCACATCGATAGCTTTGCGAAAGTGGCGTTTCCTGGTTTGCGCGTCGGATGGATTGTCGCTCCGGCGGCTGCGATTGAACGATTGCGCGTGGTGAAGCAGACGACCGATCTGCACACCGATCAGCTCGCGCAAGCTACGCTGGCGGAATTTCTGCGCCGCGGACTTTTTAGCAAGCACCTCGCGAAGATGCGCAAGGTCTACACTTCGCGATTGGCGGCGTTGGATGAAGCGCTCCGGAAAAACATGCCGGAAGGCACGCGCTGGACACGGCCGGAAGGCGGCATGTGCCTGTGGCTCGAGCTGCCGATCGGATTCGATGCCAGCGAATTGTTGATCCACGTGAAAGAACGCGGCGTGCTGTTTGCGCCGGGAAGGTACTTCTACGTGCAAGCGCCGCTGCCGAACACACTGCGGCTGGGCTTTGCCAGCCTGGATGAAAAGCAGATTGCGCGCGGCGTGGCCACGCTTGCGGAATTGCTGAAGATTGAAATGCGCAAACGGCAACGCGGTGTGCGGCGGGCGGAACGCAGCCGAGTGGCTCTGGTCTGAAGGAGCGAGGCGCTTTTGACCGATACAATCAGGCTGGAACCGAATCCGTCGAACAAGTGCTTTGGCTGCGGCGGAGACAATGCCGCCGGAATGAAGTTGACGTTTGAGCAGGACAACATCAGTCGCAAGATTGTAGGCCGGTTTGTTTTGGGAGAAAGGTACCAGGGCGGCGGAGGATTTGCTCACGGCGGAATTATCGCCACGCTGCTGGATGAGGCGATGGGGAAAGTATGCCGCTTTCGCGAAGTTCGTGCAGTGACGGCGGAATTGACGGTCGAGTACCTAAAACCCGTCAACGTGCAGACTGAAATTGTTGTGGAGGGGCGCGAGACGGAGCAGAAGGGAAGAAACATTTTTATGACCGGCGAGATACGCAATGGGGTTGGCGAGGTTCTGGCGAGGGGCCGGGGCAGATTTGTGGTCATCGGGCAGAAGTGAAGAAGTTTTGGCGGAGCAACACCGCCGGGAAGTTCAAGCAGCGAGAGGAGAAGTGACATGGATGCGAAGAAAGTGAATGGAAGCGGCAACGGAAGCAAAGGTTCGAATGAGTGGCGCGTGAAAGTCGGCCTGGCGGAGATGCTCAAGGGCGGCGTGATCATGGACGTCACCAATGCTGAGCAGGCGAAGATTGCCGAAAAGGCGGGCGCGTGCGCGGTAATGGCGCTGGAGCGTGTGCCCTCGGATATTCGCAAAGAAGGCGGAGTGGCGCGCATGGCGTCGATCAAAGTGATTCGCGAAATCATGGCCACGGTGACGATTCCGGTGATGGCCAAGGTGCGCATCGGACACTTCGCGGAAGCGGAAGTGTTGCAGGCGCTGGAAGTGGACTTCATCGACGAGAGCGAAGTGCTGACGCCGGCTGACGAAGAAAACCACATCTGGAAGCACGATTACCGCGTGCCGTTTGTTTGCGGTGCGCGCAACTTGGGTGAAGCGCTGCGGCGCATCGCAGAAGGCGCGGCGATGATTCGAACGAAGGGCGAAGCGGGCTCCGGAAACGTGGTGGAAGCGGTTCGGCACATGCGCGCGATCGTCAGCCAGATGAAAAAACTGACGACGATGCGCGACGACGAGTTGATGCGCGAAGCGAAGGAACTGGGCGCGCCGCTCGAACTGATTCGCCAGATCGCGAAGACCGGCAAGCTGCCGGTTCCGAATTTCTCGGCGGGCGGCATCGCCACTCCTGCAGACGCGGCGCTGGTACGGCGCTTGGGCGCGGAAGCTGTGTTCGTCGGGTCGGGCATCTTCAAGTCCAGCGATCCTGAAGTGCGAGCGAAGGCGGTAGTGAAAGCGGCGACGCACTTCGATGATCCGAAGGCCGTGCTCGAAGCTCATGAAGAGCTGGGCGAAGCCATGAGGGGACTGGACGTCCGGCAGATGGAAGAGAAGGACATGCTTTCGACGCGAGGATGGTAAAAAGAGTGTTCAGTTACCAGTAATCAGTTTTCAGTCGAACACAATTGCGAAAGAGAAGTTCGATAAGGTTCGGTTTCGTTTTTCAAAGGAACCGTGATTTTGGGAATGAGATTCGGAGCCGGTATAGTGAAGATTGGGATTCTTGCGGTGCAGGGCGATTTTGAGGCGCACGCGGCGATGTTGGCGCGCCTCAACGCGGAATCGGTGGAAGTGCGCACTCCGGCGGATCTTGAGGGTTGCGATGGCTTGATTCTGCCTGGTGGCGAGAGCACGACGCAGTTGCAGTTTTTGCGGGAAGAGGGCTTGGCGGACGCGATCGGGAAATTCGCGGAACACGGAGGGGCGATTTTCGGGACGTGTGCAGGAGCTATACTGCTTGCTACGGAAGTGGAGAACCCCAAGCAAGATTCCTTGAAACTGCTGGATATGACCGTGCTGCGGAATGCCTACGGGAGGCAGATCGCCAGCGACGTGGTCAGCGGCCCAACGAAACTAAAGAAGGAGCCGCTGGAAATGGTCTTCATTCGCGCGAAGTCCTAATCGTGGGAAAAGAAAAGAAGGCAGATTCTGGTCCCCGGCATTCCAGCCGGACGAGAGTTCTATTCGTGTGCGTGGGGAACGCCTGCCGGAGCCCCATGGCCGAAGCCATTGCCCGCTATGACGCCGCGGATGTGATCGAACCCTCCAGCGCAGGATTGAGCCCGATGGGATCCATCCCAGAGCAAACCAAACAGACGCTGATGCTAAATGGCTACTCCGCAAACGGACTAAGTTCCGATCCGCTCACCCGCGAAGCTGCGGAGGCCGCGGACATTGTCATCAACATGACCGGGACGCCCCTGGAAGCAACCTTGTGGGATCAGGAGAAAGTCGAGGACTGGATGGTGCAAGATCCTTTCGGCGAGGTGCCGGAGACGTATCAAAGAGTGTTCGAAGGCATCAAACGGCGCGTAGACCAGCTTGCTGCGGGCCTGAGAGAAAAGCGCGAGCACAAAACAGCGGAAAAGTAGGAGTTGCATTGCGGCGAGAAAAAACAAGCGTATCGCAGGAAGATTATCTAAAGGCCATCTGGGAGATGCTGGAAGAGGACCACACGCCCATTAGCGCGCGTCTCGCCGAGGAATTGAAAGTTACTCCTCCCGCGGTGACCGCTGCATTGAAACGCATGACGCGCGACGGCCACGTGCGCGTGGAGCGCAGCGGACGGATCGACCTGACGCAAAAAGGCCGCAGGCGTGCGGAACATCTCGCGTTAAGGCATCAGCTCGCCGAAATGCTGCTGACGGAAGTGATCGGACTGTCCTGGGCGAAAGCTCACGACGAGGCGGAACGGCTGGAACACGCGATTTCTCCGGAAGTGGAAGCGCTGCTGCTCAAGCGATTCGGAGACAAGAAAAGCTGTCCGCACGGCGTGCCGATGCGCGGGGGCATCGCGCAGCTTCGCAAACAGGGCGCGGTGCTGCTCGCCGATTTGCGCGCGAAGGAAGCGGGCGAGATTCTTTGCGTTTATGAGAAAGACGCGCAGTTTCTGGAATTTCTCGAGGGGCTGCGCCTGCGGCCTTCGACGACCGTCGAGGTCTTGAAGCGCGAATACGATGAAACGATGACGCTGCGTTCCAATGGGAAGACCATGCACCTGTTCTTAGTCTTTAGTTCAAAACCTAGCAGTGCGGTTCCAGTGCCAACCTTCGAGTCATATCCTTTGACGTACAACGTGATACGTAGTATGCTCCGCGTGTGATTCAAAGCTTCGCGTCGGAAGAAACCGAGGAGCTTTTCCGATATCAGCATTCCCGGCGCTTCCGCACGTTCGAGCGCGTCGCGCTGCGGAAACTGCTGCAATTGCATGCCGCGACGGAACTGCGCGTCGTGGCCTCGCCTCCCGGGAACCAACTGGAGGCGCTCCGCGGTAACCGGAAGGGGCAACATTCGATTCGGATTAACGACCAGTGGAGAATTTGCTTCGTTTGGCGCAGCGGGCATTGCTACGACGTGGAAATTGTGGATTATCACTGAGAAAGGGGAAAGAAAATGGGCAAAGCAGGGCCATTGATGGCGCCGGTGCACCCGGGGGAAGTCCTTCGCGAGGATTTCATGAAGCCGTTGGGCTTGACAGTGAACAAGCTGGCGCTGGAACTGCATGTACCGGCGACGCGCATTGGGGAAATCGTGCACGAGCGACGGCGAATCACGGCGGAAACGGCGCTTCGGCTGGCTCGCTACTTCAAGACGAACGCCGAGTTTTGGTTGAATTTGCAGAATTTTTACGATTTGGAAGTGACGAGGCGATCAGGAAAGGTTTCGGAGATTGAGCGCCAGGTGCAACCGGTGGGTGCTGACGTTGCATAAGGGTCGACCGCGAAATGGCGGGGGAAAAGGCAAAGCCCGAAGCCTTTGAAGCGAAGGCTATGGCACCCGGCCGAGCACGTGCGCAGTAAGGTCAAGCAGCTGTCTAATGATGGAGGACGGCAGTCATGAGGAAATGGCTCTTGGTGTTCGGATTGGCTGGTGCCGCCTGGATGACCTTTGTTTTGTACCTTGGGTCTCTGCGGCTGGCAATGATCAGCAATTACCCTGGCTTTTTCTTGGCGAGGTGGTGCGTACACTACGGAGGTGCTCCATCTGCGTGGACCCTGTGGATGTTTGATGGCTTGCTCGTGCTGACGAGTGCTCTGGAGTGGGTAATTGTGGGCCTCATTGCGTGGGGAATAGCACGGCGATTCTCAAAATAATCTATTGGATGTAGGAAAAACTGGCTTGAAATTTGGGACGGGCTAGAACATGCCAGTTACTGCTTAGCGCGTGTAAGAAAACGTCCCGTATGGAACGTGTGAAAAAATGTGGATTCGCGATTTCGTAGGAATCGGCCTTCAAGAATTTATCGTAGAACGGGTATAAACGACGTTTGCGATGTGGGGATACATTTTGGATCACCCGAAAAATTCCTTGGATCGATTTCTTCACACGTTCCTGTCCCCGTCTCCCGCGTCTCCCGAGAGATCGATCACCGGCGGCTTTTGCTCTGAGCGGCCCGTTGTCCGGACACAATCAGCGTGGTACCCGAGTCAAATGGGCACCAGATTCATCCATTACTTAGGATGGGACCCGCTAAACTTCGCCCTTGCGACTAGCTCCTTTCCTTCGTCCTGACCTACTTCGCTAAGAAGTTAGCTCGTTGTAGCCCCCTCCCGCGACCACATGAACAAAAAAGTAGTAGGTCTCGCCTGCCTTCGCTGTGACCTCGTGCAGGGACAGGCCCTTCCATAGAGGAAGGTGGCCGGTTACGCAGAGGTGATGCTGACCCGGATCGATAGAGGCGAACAAGTAGGTGCCGGGCTTCAACGCCCCAAGCCACTTCCCGTCAGCGCCGAACCTCATGACGCCGGTAGCTCTCTGCACCACGTAAATCAACGCTTTCTCATTCTCGGGTGCCGGTGCGGGGTGAACGGAATGGTTAACGGCAACCGCGAAATGAACATCTCGAGGCCCGCAGGCGGCTGCCGCGGCAGAGACGGCCGCCTTATCCTGACCCAACGCACCCGGACCAAACGCACAGCACGACAATAACAAAAGGATCGCAGTGATGGTCTTCATCAGTCCTCCGATCTCACTCAGTTTATCCATCCACAACACTGAGTAGTCCTAATACGCATAAGACGTGGACCCTAATGCAGGGTTTCAACAGTGAGAAGCCGGTCAGCCGAACGATAACTCCCGACAAGCTAGATAATCGGCTATGTGCCCCAAATGGTTCACAATTGCGTTCAAGGACAAATATAGGACTATGGCCTGCTTACTGAAAGAGGTTACTTTCGTTCGTCGAGGAGGGCCTTGAGGCGGGCGTAGCCGGCACGGCTGACTGGCAAGCGCGTGCCGTCGGTGAGAATCGCAAGGCGGCTGTCCTTGCCGTAGGGCTCGATGCGCGCGACGCGTTCCAGGTTCACGATGTAAGAGCGGTGGATGCGCACGTAGCTGTCCGGGTTGAGGCCTGCCTCCAGGCCGGCGATGGTTTGCTGCTTGAGATGCTTTTTGCCCTGACTGACGAGAGCAACGTAGTCGTCCTGGGCCTCGGCGTAGTCCAGCTTGGCAACCGGAATCAGCGTAACCTTCGTGCCGTCCTTCACGACCAGACGTTCCAGGAATTGTTGCGGCGGCCGCGCGGTGGCCGCGAGTTCGTGCGCGGACGGCATTTTCTCGCCCAGCCGGTTTTTCGCTCTTTCCAGGGCCGCATCAAAGCGCTCGCGTCCGATGGGCTTCAGCAGATAGTCGACGGCGTGGACATCGAAGGCGCGCATCGCGTATTCGTCGTACGCGGTCACAAAGATGACGGGCACTTCGGTGCCAATCAGCTCTAAAACATCGAATCCCGTCAACTTGGGCATCTGCACGTCGAGAAAGATCAGATTTGGTTTGTGCTCCGCGACGGCCTTCACGGCTTCTATGCCGTTGGCGCATTCGGCGGCGATTTCAATCTCCGCATGGGATTGCAGAAACTCGCGAATCACGTAGCGCGCGAGCTCTTCGTCATCGACGATGAGCGCCTTCCAGCGTTTGTTTTGCGAGGGGCTCATTCTTTTTCCTCGCTTTCCGCCGGGAGGGACAAACTGACTTGAAAGAGTTCGCCTTCGGTATTCACGCTAAGGCGCGCCTCTTTTCCGTAGCGCGCTTCCAGCCTTTGTTGCACGTTTTTCAGCCCCAGGCCTCCCGAGCGGCGAGGAGGAGCTTCCGGGTCCCAGGAATTCTCGACCAGGATGGCCAACCGTCCGTTCTGGCGCTGCGCGGCCAGGCGCACGTCACCGCCTTCGGGAAGACTGGCGATGCCATGTTTGACGGCGTTCTCGACGAGCGGCTGCAGCAACAAGGGTGGCAGCAGGCAGGCTTTGGATTCCTCCTGAATCTCCTCATGCATGTTCAATCGCGAGCCGAAGCGGACTTTCTCAATCGCCATGTATTTCTGGAGCAATTCCAATTCCTCGGAAAGGCGGACCGAGGCCTTTTCACCCAAGCCCAGCGTCAACCGCAAGAAATCACCAAGCAGCACGCACATATCACGCGCGCGCGCCGGATCGATGCTCGTCAGCGCGCTGATGGAATTCAGGCTGTTGAACAGGAAATGCGGATTGATCTGGGCTTTCAGGGCTTTCAGCTCCGCGTCGCGCGCCTGGATGCTGGTCTGCATCGCGCGCGCCTCAACCTCGTGCGTAGCTTCCTGGGCCAGAGAAACATAGTGAAACGAAACGGCCAGCAGATAGAACACGCATCCCGCGCCATAGACAATGGCGGTTCGTTCGGCAAAACGGGCTTCGATGCCTTGCAGGGCGGGCACGAAGGATAAGGCATGGGCCAGAAGTTTTCCGGCTCCCAGCCACAGCAGGCTGAGGATTAGCGCGGCCACGACATGCGTTGCCAGAAGCCTCCAGATCAACGTCTGTTGGATGGGCGCAATCCGGCACGAATACCAAGCCGGCAGAGAGATACACTCGCCGATGACTGCCAGACTGAAGCCGAGAATCCCGGCCTGCAACCACGTCAGACCGCCCGGAGTGTGCAGAACGAAGGCAAGGACCGCGGCAATGGGCAGAGCAGCAACTTTGTAAACTCGGTGCTGATTTTTTAGGGCGGTGTTGAGATTCATGGAAGCGTCTCAGTTCTTGATTTCGACGCCCCCGAAGATGACCGCGCCGGTGAGGACCAAAACTCGCGTGGGGAGAACGGTGGGCTGGTGCGATCCCCGCCGCAAGGTCTTGTCCGCGATGCCGCCGAAAATGGGCGTGCCGCGAAAGGCCACTTGCCACGTCTCCGGCACGCGAAGTTCGACTCCGCCGAAGATGGCGTTGATTTCCAGGGTGGCTTCTTCGGCCTGCATATTCGCGTCGGTCAAATCGATTTCGACGCCGCCAAAGACGGCGTTGATGTGTCCGCCTTGAAAATCCTGGGTGGTTACTCTCCGCTCGATACCACCGAAGATGGCCACTTCGTTGAGTGTTGTCCGGGGGTCGCCGTCCCCTGGCAAGGAGAAGGCAGGCCTCCATTTTGCCCATTTTGCCCCCAGCGAGCCCCAAATCATGAACAAGCCGCTTGCTATCAGCAGAAACGGCCATAAGTCGCCCCACTGGAAATGCATGATGCCCAGTTGATTGAGTTGCAAGAAGGCGCCCATGATCATCAAAAACACGCCCCATGCCCGGCGCTCCCGATTGATGAAATGGCTGACGCCCACAAGAACAAGAAGCATGGGCCAAAACTGCCAGAGGCGGTCGAAGGAAATAATCCTCAGGTGGTCGAGAAGCAGAGCGAGGCCGACCAGAGTCAGCACCGCGCCCGCGACCAGACCTCCGCCAAACGGCCGGACGGGTCTGGCTTTCAGGCCGCCGTTAATATCGCGATGGATCCGGTCGCGGAGGTCTTCGCTGAACTTGTTCGGATCGAATTTATTCTCGTCGCTCATCAACGCTCTCCCATTGCCGAAGAGCTTGCTCCGGTCTTGAATGCCGCAAATTGACTCCAGAATACATCTCGCAATAGCACTGCTCCGATGATGATGAGGATCAACGGCCAGCATAGTACCAAGATTTTCAGGAGGCCCGACAAAAACCCCGCGCGATCAAAAGCGTAGTCCTGCAGGACATACAACGTTGCCAGGACGACCGCCGACAGCATTCCCTGGGCCGGCTCCGGCGCGGTGCCGACGGCACTGGTAATTTGCCCGGTGACCCCGTCCAGATTCGCGAAAAGAATAAGGAATCCGAGCGCGAGGAGGATGGCACCGGTGATCGATTTCAAGCCGCGAGGGGATGTTTGTTGTGCCGCCATGGTGTCCTCCTGAAGGGCGATTTCCTCGGCCCAAAGCGAGAGTAGAGTTTCGAAGGAGGGTATGCATTGAAGATTCGGCCAAAAGGGGGGATTTACCGGCGAATGGTAGCGGGGAGAGGGGGAGTAGCAGGCCAAAAATCAGCCGGTCCTAGCCAGGCGAATAAGAACGCTTGCAAAATGGATGAAATCGCAATAGCGTAGGCGGCGCGCGTTGGGAACCACCTGCACACTCTCGTCCCTGGGTTGCGAGGAAATCCGAAATGACCGCATCGATGGGCAGACCCGTCCACAAAAATGCCGAGCGGTGGCGCTGGCTGCTCTATGTAGCGCTGGCGATGGCCGGTGCAATGCTGACCTTTGTGGGAGCCCGGGCGCAGCAGCAGGCCGCGGAGGATGCCGCCTTTCGCAAGCTCATCGACAGCTATTGCGAGGCTTGGAGCACGGGAACGGCGGACGCTCCGGCGAAGTTCTACGCCCAGGACGATGGACTCGTTTTTTATGATGTGGCGCCGTTTGCGTATCACAGCTGGAAGGAGTACCACGACGGCGTCAAAACGGCGTTTCTGGACAACGCGGCGAGTATCAAACTGACGGCGGGAAAAGATCTTAGAGTGACCCGCCGCGGCATGATCGCCTGGACGACCGTGCCGATGCATCTGGCGGAAAAAACAAAAGACGGAAAGACAGTTGAAGTGGATCTCCGGTACACCGGTATTTGGGAGAAGCGCGGCGCGAGCTGGGTGCTTGTGCACGAGCATCTCTCGACGCCGCTGGCTGGAAGCTAGAGTCTTGACGAGGAGGGCTGGGCGATTCGCCCATTGCGCAAGAAATGTTCAAGACATTGCACTACTACTGGAATGCCGCTCGGGGCTATCGTTTCAAGCCATGGAAAAGTCCCTATATGCGGTGGCGCTTTGAGACTTTTCTCGGGAAAGAAGCGGCCAATCTGACGGCCGGGAAATTTTTTCACCTCGCCTGGAAGTACCGCGACCATATGGAACGTTTCGTGGACTGGGCCGCGGAAAGACGCCGCTTTCAACGCCGGCGCCACGCCTGAGCTTGAACACATTCCCTCCACAAGCTTGAATGACTCGCGCGGACCTCTCCGCCTGGGGCTATAATATTGTCTGAGAGGAGGATCCATGGAAGAGCTGAAGATCCTCCAGAAGACCGAACAGTTGCACGAGGCCGCGTGGTGGGAAGCGGAGGCAGACGGACGAGTTCACTGCTATCTTTGCCCACGCCACTGCCACATCCATCCCGCTCAAGCAGGATTCTGCTTCATTCGCGTCAATCAGGGCGGGAAACTCTATAGCCTCGGATACGGCTCGCCGGCCGCGCTGCAAGTTGACCCCATCGAAAAGAAGCCGCTGAATCATTTTCTGCCGGGCACGCGCGTCTTCAGCATGGGTACAGCGGGTTGCAACATGGGCTGCTTCTTCTGCCAGAACTGGGACATTTCGAAATCACGGTCGGATCAAGTGCGTTCCCAGCATGTTCCGCCGGAAGATGTGCCGCTGCTGGCGCTGAAACACGGTTGCGAGTCCATCGCCTTCACCTACAACGAACCGACCATCTGGGGCGAATACATCATCGACATCTGCAAAGAGGCCAGGAAGTATGGCCTGAAAACGGTGATGGTCACCAACGGCTACGTCACTTACGACGCCTTCCATGACATTTACGATCACATTGACGCGGCGAACGTCGATCTCAAGGCCTTTACCGAGAATTTTTACGGGAAGATTACGCTGACGCATCTTCAGCCAGTGCTGGAGACGCTGGCATGGCTGAAGAAGGAAACGCCTGTGTGGTTTGAGATCACCAACCTGATGATTCCAACTTTGAATGACGATCCGGCGGAAACGCGGAAGCTGGCCGAATGGATTCTGACGCATCTGGGGCCGGACGTGCCGCTGCATTTCACTGCGTTTCATCCGGACTTCAAGCTGCAGGACAAGCCACGGACGCCTCCCGAAACTCTCGACCGTGCGCGGCAGATTGCTCTCGACGCCGGCCTGCGCTACGTCTACGAAGGAAATATCTACAGCGACGGCGCGAACACATATTGCCCGAAGTGCGAGGAACGGCTCGTCCGTCGTTCGTGGCATGACGTGCTGGAGAATCGCGTCGAGAACAGCGCCTGCCCAAAGTGTGGGTTCACGATTCCCGGTGTTTGGACCAACGATGCAAAAGGGAAGCACTGGCCAAAGCAAGGTGTGGCCGCGGCCGCGAAGGCCTACGGCCATTTGAATCTGTAATTCCTGCCGTTCATCGCGGATGAAAGTGATAGAACCCCGGCCCCACGCGCATGGCGTGGTGCCACGCAACCGGAAACGCCCACCAAACCAAACTGCCCAGAATTCCTTGCCCGATGGCGAGCGGAATGATGTTGCGCTCGCGGGCAAAGAGCCACGCCATAGCGGCTCCCCCGATGAACGTGAGCGGAATCAGCACGGGATTTGGCCAGTGGATCACTGCAAAAATTGTGCCTGCAAGCAGCGCGGCAGACGCTGGGCTGCCTGTCGCTCCAAGGAGCCGGTTCGTCAGATAGGAATTCAGCCCCACCTGCTGGAGCAGGCAAAAGGCCATGTATCCAAGAAAATGCCCGGGAACGAGGAGATGTTGCACGGGGCGATGCAGCGCGCCGAGCAGGATTCCCGCGAGGCAAAGTCCTCCGATACAGGGAGCGAAGATGACGGCGGAACGTCTTGTGGCGGACCACAGGTTATCGGCCCGCCATCCTATTGTTTTCGGAGTGTCCCCGTGGATCACGAAACTGGCGGCCAGCCAAACGGGAAGCACAATCCACGATGACCAGGCGGAAGTCTGAAGCTGCCAGATGTACCACCCAACGTAGACAGAAAACGCGAGAACCTCAATCAAATTCAAGGAACGAACGGTGGCCGTGGTCATGACGGATGCTAATCCACGGAACGTCCTTCGTCGGGATGACTGAGATCGAGAAGCTGCAACGCGCTCTCAAAAAGTTGAGCGATCTCTTTTTCGCTGACTTCGCGCGGGGCGAGCAGTTCGTTCAGATCGAAGTCCGGGAATCCGCGATTCGTCACCCGGGCCGGCAGGAGTTCCCGCAAGCGGCGGGATTCAATGGATCCCAGGTCGCGAATTTCCTCGAACACCGCGCGCTGCAGGGGGTCCCCAAAGACGCCAGGATCAAGCAACTTGCAGAACTGAACGCGCGTCCCGCTCTTGATCAGCACCGAGCAAAGAAACCGCAGAGTGTTTCTCTCCAGTTGAAGTCCGCCGGCAGTTTCTTTTCTATACATTCGAGAACTCTTGGTTGCGAGTTTCCTGGTCCGATTTCATGCCAGGACGAGCGCGTTAACAGAATAAACTGGAATTGTTATGCAGGTCCCGCGCATCAAAGCTGGGCAACTCACAATAGATGAGATGATACTAGACTGGCCTAGGTTGCGTTCGGGAGAGAATCGATGGGAGAAAAACACCGGGTCGTTATTCTCGGCGGCGGATTTGGCGGACTGGCTGCGGCACAAAAGTTGAAGCGTGCGCCCGTCGAAATCACCCTGATTGACCGGCGAAATTTTCATCTTTTTCAGCCATTGCTGTACCAGGTGGCTACCGGCTCACTGTCGCCCGGAGAAATTGCCGCTCCAATACGCGGTGTCCTAAGCCGTCAGAAAAATACCAGCGTACTTCTGGGCGAGGCTGTGGACGTCGATCCACAGGCAAAGCGCGTTATTTTGCGGGACGGCGCAGCATTCGAATACGACTCCTTGATTGTGGCTACCGGAACGCAGACCTCTTACTACGGCAACGACTCATGGCAGGAGTGGGCGCCCAGCCTGAAGTCCGTCGAAGAAGCCACCGCGATCCGCCACAAGATTTTGTACGCATTCGAACGCGCCGAGCGCGCCGCTACGCCGGAAGAAGCGGGCGCTTGGCTTACGTTCGTCATTGTGGGAGCCGGCGCGACAGGGCTTGAACTCTCGGGAGCGCTCGCGGAAATTGCTCGAGAAACACTGCGGCACGATTTTCGAAAGATCGACCCCCAGAAGGCCAGAATCATCTTGATGGAAGGGGCTCCGAGAGTCCTGGTCCCCTTTCCCGAGGATCTGTCCGCCAAGGCAGAGAAGCTCGTCGCGGGTCTGGGCGTGGAAGTGCTCAAAGGCGTGATGGTGACCAATATCGACGCCAGAGGCGTCACGTTCAAGCACGGAGATTCCAGTGACGTTCTCGCGGCGAAGACCGTGCTCTGGGCCGGCGGCGTCAGGGCCACAACCTTTGGCAGGAAACTGGCCGAGCGCACGAAATCGGAATCGGATCGCAGCGGACGGATCAAGGTGAACCGCGACCTGACCATTCCCAATTTTCCGGATATTTTCATCATTGGCGATCTTGCTCACGCCGTCGATGAGAAGGGAGCGCCGCTGCCTGGTGTCGCGCAAGTCGCGATGCAGGGCGGGGCGTATGCCGCCAAAGTCATTCGGGTACGCCTGGAAGGCAAGAAAGAGCTGCCGCCGTTTCGCTATTTCAATAAAGGCGAGATGGCCGTGATCGGCCGCGCGGCCGCGGTGGCAAATATTTTTGGCGTCCACGTTTCCGGGCTGCTCGCCTGGCTCATGTGGCTCTTCATCCACTTGATTTACATCGTGGAGTTTCAGAGCCGCGTCAGCGTTTTCATACAGTGGGGATTCGAATACTTCACATTCAGCCGCGGCGCGCGCCTGATCACCGGCCAAGCCGCCACTGATTCGGTCGACCAGGCATCCACGATGGGTAACAAGAGCAACGGAAGTTAGGCTGGAAACAAAGGGAACGTCTGCCCGTTAGGTTTGAATGGTTGGCTGCTGCATGAGAAAATGCGTCGGACATGCCTGGGAATCGTCAGAAGAGTGAGGAGTGAAGATGCGTAAGAATCGTCCCGCATGGCGAGGAAAGCTTGCCAAAGTTGCAATTCTTTGCGCAGCGATTTTTTTCTTCCTCGGTTTGCGGAATTCCGCTGCTTGGTCCCAGGCTGTTTCTCAAGACCCGGCAGTCGAGCGCGGACACAAACAGTTCGAGCAAGCCTGTGGATTCTGTCATGGCCCTGATGCCACAGGCACCCGGGGGCCTGACCTTGTCCGCTCGCCGCTTGTGGCTCACGACGTGAAGGGTGACAAGATCGGCGAAGTCATTCGTCTCGGCCGCCCGGATAAAGGCATGCCAGCGATGCCGATGACAGATCAGCAAGTGCTCGACATCGCCGCGTATCTGCACGCGCGTGCCGCCGAAGCGCTGAATTCGGCAGGGATTCCAAGCATTTATCCAATTGAGAAGCTGCTTACCGGCGATCCAGAAGCCGGAAAGGCGTATTTCAATGGAGCCGGTGGCTGCAAGACCTGTCATTCGCCCACCGGCGATCTGGTCGCGATCGCGACCAAGTACTCCCCCATTGATCTCGAAGCGCGCATGCTTTATCCCAGGGGCAAGCCCACGATCGCGGTAGTGACGCTGCCCTCCGGCGAGCAAGTCAAGGGTCCGTTGGCGCACGCAGATGATTTTGTGATTGCGCTGCGCGACGCCTCCGGTTGGTATCGGTCTTTCTTGCGCGATCGCGTGAAAGTTGAATTGCAGGATCCCTTGGCTGTCCATCGCGAATTGCTAGACAAGCTCACGCAAGCGAATGTTCACAACCTCTTTGCATATCTCGAAAGCCTGAAACAGGGAATAGAAAAGCCGCAAAGCCAGAAACTGGAGTGAGAATGCTTTCTCAACTGCGTGGAATGAGCGAGGTCAGGGGCTGCTGCGAGAATCGTCTTGAGAGTCATGCGGGTCTTCATTTGCGTAACCGAATACTGATTTTCGTACTACTGCTCTTCGCACTGGGCCCGCATGTAGAGTTGGTCGCAGCACAAGGGCTGGACGCGGCGGCTCTCTTAAAGCCCGCAACCGATGCCTGGCCGACCTATAACGGGGACTATTCGGGCCGCCGCTTCAGCACGCTCGACCAGATCAATGCCGGGAACGTCGGTTCGCTTACCCTCGCCTGGGTCTTCCAGCCGCACGCGTCCACGATCAAATCGACCCCACTGGAAGTGAACGGTATTCTCTACTTCACGGCGCCCGACAACGTCTGGGCCGTCGATGCCCGCTTTGGGCGGGAGATCTGGCACTACCAGCGTACTTCCGAAGGGGACCACATTGGCAATCGCGGCTTGGGTATGTATAAGAATTGGCTCTACTTTACTACGCCCGACGCCCAGTTGGTCTGTCTCGACGCAAAGGATGGCAGCGTCCGCTGGATCGTCGAGCTCGCCGATGCGAAACTCGGCTACTTCTCTACGATGGCCCCGCTTGTTATTCGCGATCACGTGGTCGTCGGTGTCTCCGGGGACGTTACGGACGTTCGGGGTTTCCTTGAGTCTCTGGATCCGGAGACTGGAATGATCCAATGGCGCTGGTACACCGAGCCAGACCCCGGCCAACCGGGCTCTGAAACGTGGCCCAAAGACACCGACGCCATCCTCCACGGTGGGGGCATGACGTGGATGACAGGAACGTTTGACCCGGAGCTCAATCTGCTCTATTGGGGAACGGGCAATCCCAACCCCGTGCTCGCAGGCGAGGGGCGCGCCGGCGACAATCTCTATACCTGCTCCATCGTGGCCCTGAATCCCGACACGGGGAAGCTCGCTTGGTATTTTCAGCCCTCGCCACACGACGTTCACGACTGGGATGCCGTCGAGACGCCCGTCCTATTCGACGCGGAGTTCAAGGGCAACCAGCGCAAGCTTCTCGCGCAGGCCAGCCGCAACGGTTTTTTCTTTCTGCTCGATCGAACGAACGGACAGCATCTGGTCACAGCTCCGTTCATCGACCAGACCTGGGCTTCCGGCGTCGACTCCCGCGGCCGCCCGATCGCCAAGCCGGAAGACACTCCCAGCCCGGATGGCGTGCTGGTCGAGCCCAGTTCCGACGGCTCTACCAATTGGATGGCGCCCAGCTTCGATCCTCAGACGGGCTTCTTCTATGTGAATGCCCGCCGAGTCTTCAGCATTTTTTACCGGACAGCCACAGGGAAGCCGGAAGGCTGGGGAGGCCGCGACCGCAACCTGTGGGCCAATTCGACGCTTCGCGCGCTTGACTACCGCACCGGCAAAGTAGTGTGGAATCACGAAATCGGAAACGGCGAAAGCATCGCAGGAACGCTTACCACCGCCGGCCATCTCCTCTTCAGCGCCGATAATTCCGGCAATCTACTGGCTCTCGATCCCGCCACGGGCAAGGCGCTGTGGCACCTGAACGCCGGCGGACACATGGCCGCCTCGCCAATGACCTACGAGCAGACCTTGCGGTTCAGAAGTTATGGGGATCTCTTTTGATTTAGAGAAGTTACAGGTCGTCTGTCGTCTGCTGAGGTCGTTCGCAGTCCTTGTTGCAACCAATCCCTCGGTCTGTCGCCCGCACCTGCGGTCCGGCGGGTCTACTGCTCGTAGTTTTCAACGATCTTCGGCGGGCGCACGTTTGCCTGATCTGGGTCACGCCCAAACTCTCGCAAGGCCCGGCGCTGACGCAACAAGTCCCAACATTGGTCCAGTTCCACCTTTATCTTCACCAAGCGGTCACGGTCATCATCCGTGAGTGCAGATTGGGCATAAAGGCGCTCCTCTTCCTTCACCAACCGGTCGATGTGACCCAGCACTGGCTGATCTTTGCTCTCGTTTGCCATGGAAGTCTCCTTCTGCGAGCTGCGCCGGCAGGCTCTGGGGCCATGCCCGCTAGCGTCCGCAGCGGACACAGCGAGGAAAGCGCGCTAATGGTGCCGGGGGCCAGAGATGCACGATACTGCCACAGGCTATGTTCTTTGTTGACTTAGCTGCCTAATCGCCTTGAAAGCCTCTGGCATCATCGAACAAGTCACCGCTATGTCTTCGCTCGGTGCTGCCTGAATTCTAACAGCCGGAACCGCGGCTCAGGAGGCCCGCCGGGACTGGGTTGAGAGGCTATACCTAAAGAAAGGTTAGGCATCTGTCAGATTCTGGTGTTTTGGTGTGCTAAGGCTCGCAGGATAGCGTCAAGAACTTGATCTAGACATTTGCCGACGTCTTCTGCGAGGAAGCGGAGGGCCCGATAGCCATTCTCCTGCAGCAAAGCATCCTTGCGACGATCTCGCCGGTAGGCTTCAGGGTCGCCCAG
>WNFP01001672.1_pt1 | contig 18598 bp, 18 predicted proteins | sample 5400201 | NCBI WGS metagenome assembly WNFP01 (sample SAMN13153355, study PRJNA577476) | soil metagenome | isolation source: 115 cm saprolite under Madrone tree | place: USA:California | collected 2016-06-14 | reverse complement strand
GATGTTCAGCGACCGCGGCAAGAAGACAACCAAAGCCGAGCCGTCCGATCCGGTCGAGATCCTGGGTCTCTCGGGTGTGCCCCAGGCGGGCGACACGCTGCTGGTCGTCGCGGACGAGCGCAAGGCGCGCCAGATCGCCACCGTGCGTGCCGACCGCGACCGGCTCAAGGGCAAGGGCGCCGCGCGCGTCACCCTGGAGGACCTGCACAAGCAGATCGAGGCGGGCGAGGTCAAGGAGCTTCGGCTCGTGCTCAAGGCCGACGTGCAGGGCTCCGTCGAGGCGCTGACGGAGTCTCTCGAGCGGCTCTCGACCGATGAGGTCCGCCTCAAGGTCATCCACGGCTCGGTCGGCGCGGTCAACGAGTCCGACGTCATGCTCGCCTCGGCCTCGAACGCCATCGTGCTGGGATTCAATGTCAAGGCGGAGCCCAAGGCCGCGAGCCAGGCGCAGTCCGACGGCGTCGATGTCCGGAGCTACAGCGTCATCTACGACGTCCTCAACGACGTCAAGGCGGCGCTCAGCGGCATGCTGGCACCCGAGATCCGCGAGACGGTCCACGGCCGTGCCCAGGTCAAGCAGCTCTTCCCGATCTCCAAGGTCGGGACGATCTTCGGCTGTGCCGTCATCGAGGGCAAGATCATCAAGACGGCGCGCGTGCGCATCAAGCGGGGAGACACCCTGCTCGGCGAGAGCACGATCGCCACCCTCAAGCGCTTCAAGGACGACGTCCGCGAGGTCCTGCAGGGGCTCGAGTGCGGCATCGGGGTCGAAGGGATCAAGGGTGTGCAGCCCGGCGACATCATCGAGGCCTATACGACCGAGGAAGTCGCCCGGACCCTCTAGGAGTCTTTCCGGGCAATTCCCATGCGCTCGCGAGTACGGATTCCCCGCTTCGAGCGCGGGCTTTGCCCGCGCAGCTTCCGGATTGTTCGCCTCAGACGGCGGGGCCCCAGCCCCGCGACGTCCTGCGGCTCGCACTGCGTCGGGGGGAGGGTTCGGAAAGGGGGCAGAGCCCCCCTCCGAGTATAAATGTCGGCGGCGCGGGTGGCGGTCGGCACGGTCGAGCTGCACCTGCCGGACGTGGGATCGCTCAAGGGAAAGCGCCACGTCCTGAAGGGCCTCAAGGACAAGCTCCGGCAGCGCTTCGAGATCTCCGTCGCGGAAGTGGATCACCACGACGCCTGGCAGCGGGCCACGCTCGCCGTCGCCTGCGTTTCCGGCGATTCGCGCCACGCCAACGAGGTTATCTCCAAGGCGCTGGACTACATCGAGGACAATGTGGACGGCTGGGTTACCGACATCCAGGTGGAGATTCTCTAGCGCATGCAGGGGAAAAGGCTCGAGCGGGTGAACCAGCTGATCAAGGAGGAGATCTCCGCTGTTCTGCAGCGCCAGATCAAGGACCCGCGTCTGGGCTTCGTCACGGTGACGGAGGTCGACACGACGGCCGATCTCAAGCTCGCGCGGGTCTACGTCTCCGTCCTCGGGCCCGAGGAGCAGTGGGCCAAGTCGTTCAAAGCGCTCGAGAGCGCGCGCGGCTTCGTCTGGAACTGGCTGCGCAAGCACCTCGACCTGCGCGTCACCCCCCAGCTGGCCTTCCGCCCCGACCGTTCCATGGAGCACGCCGCGCATATCCAGGCGCTGCTGGCCGGGCTCCGATCCGACGACGATCAGGCCGGAGACGACGCGTGAGCGACGGATTTTCGGTCACGCCGCCGTCCGAACTGGTCGAGACCCTCACGAAGCCGTCGGGGACGGTCCTCTGCCTGGGCCACGTTCACCCCGACGGCGACGTCCTGGGCACGCTCTTCGGGTTGGGTCTCGCCCTGGGCGCCGCCGGCGCGCGCGTGACGTTCGCCGGCCCGCATCCAGTGCCGGAGTCGCTGTCCTTCCTGCCGGGCACCGACCGCTGGCAGGTCTGGAAGGTCGCGCCTGAGACGTTCGACGTCATCGTCATGACCGACTGCCCGAATTCGGATCGCTCGGAGGGGCTGATTCAAGGCGCGCGCGGGCCGCAGAGTCGGGTGCTCAATATCGACCATCACCCCGACAATCGACGGTACGGCACGATCAACTGGATCGATCCATCGGCCGCGGCGACGGGGGAGATGGTCTTCGACCTCGTGCGCGCGCTCGGCCTCAGGCTGACGCCGGCCGTGGCGCTCAACCTCTTCGCCGCCATCCACACCGACACGGGCTCGTTCCGCTACTCGAACACGACGCCCCGCACCTTCAGGATCGCGGCGGAGCTCGCCGCGGCGGGCGCCGACCCGTCCCTCGTGTCCGACCGTCTCTACCAGCAGCGCGCCCCGGATTCGCTGGTGCAGCTCGGCGAAGTGCTGCGGCGGGTCCAGATCAGCGACGACGGGCAGGTCGCGTGGCTCACCGTGCCGCGCGGCCTCGTCTCGCGCGAGTTTCTCGAGAGCGAGGATCTCGTCGGCTACCCGCGCTCGGTGCGCGGCGTCAAGGTCGCGGTGCTGCTCACCGAGGAAGAGCCGGGTAAGGTCAAGGCGAGCCTCCGCGGCAAGGGCGAGGTGCCGGTCAACGCGATCGCCCACCGGTTCGGCGGTGGCGGCCACGCGAATGCCGCGGGCTGCACGATTCCGGGCACGCTGGAGGAGGCCGAGGCGGCGGTGCTCCAGGCCGTGCGCGAGTCGCTGGGCGCCCCGCGGCCGTGACTCCAGAGACTTCCCAGGCCGGTCGCTCCGGCGTTCTGCCCGTGAACAAGGGGGCGGGACTGACTTCGTTCAGCGTCGTGGCGCATCTGCGCCGCGTCCTGCGCGCGCCCAAGATCGGTCACGGCGGCACGCTTGACCCGGCCGCGACCGGCGTGCTGCCCATCCTGGTAGGCGAGGCGACCAAGCTCACCCCCTACCTCGTGGACCTCGACAAGGAATACCTCGCCACGGTCAGGCTCGGAGTGACGACGGATACCCAGGATCTTTCGGGGACCGTGCTCGAGACGCGGCCGGTACCCGGCCTCGGCGTAACCGAGATCGAGCGGGCGCTCCGCGCTTTCGTCGGCCCAATCCGCCAGGTGCCGCCCATGTACTCGGCGCTCCACCACGAGGGGCGCCGGCTCTACGAGCTGGCGCGCGAGGGGGTCGAGGTCGAGCGCAAGCCGCGCGAGGTGACGGTGCACTCGATCGCCCTCGAGTCCTTCGCGCTTCCGGATTTCACCATTCGCGTCCGCTGCGGCAAGGGCTTCTACGTGCGGACGCTCGCGGCCGATCTCGGCGCGGCCCTCGGGCCGGGCGGCGCGCTGGCCACGCTCGTGCGCACCCGCGTGGGCCCGTACCGCGTGGAGGACTCGGTAGCGTGGGACGTCGTGCGGGAGGCCCGGGGCGGCGGCGCGCTCTGGCCGTCTCTCCTGCCACCCGAGTCGGCGCTCGAGGGGATGCCGGAGGCGCGGCTGTCCCCGGCCTCGGCCCGCGCTTTCGTCAACGGGCAGTCGGTGACGCATGCCGGCGCGCCCGGCCTCGTCCGCGTCTACGATCCCGACGGCGCTTTCCTCGGCATCGGCGCGCGCCGGGGCGACCTCGTCAAGCCCGAGCGGCTCCTCCATGCGGATTCTGCGCGGCCTCGAGTCCTACCCGCCTGACCTGCGCCCGTGCGTGGCGGCGCTGGGCGCCTTCGACGGCATCCATCTCGCCCACGCGCGGCTCATCTCGACAGCCGTCGAGCGGGCACGCGCGCTCGGCGTGCCCTCGGTCGTCTGCACGTTCGATCCGGACCCGGCAGGCGTGCTGTGGCCGGAGCGCGCGCCGCTGCCCATCGCCACGCTGGAGGAAAACCTGGGGCGCATGGAGAGCCTCGGCGCGGACGCGGCCCTGGTCATCCCGTTCACGCTCGAGTTCTCGCGCATGGAGGCCGAGGCCTTTGTCGCCGGGGTCCTCCAGGGCGTGCTCGGCGCCCGCGAAATCATCGTGGGCTTCAACCACACCTTCGGCCACGATGCCCGCGGCACGGCCGCGCTCCTGACCGAGCTGGGGCCGAAGCACGGCTTCGCGGCGCGCGTGCTGCCGCCGCTCCGCTTTCACGGGCAGACCGTGTCCTCGAGCGCGATTCGCGAGCTGCTGCGGGATGGCGACGCCGTCCATGCGGCGGAGCTGCTCGGCCATCCCTATGCCATCAAGGGCGTCGTGCTGCGCGGGGCGGGCCGGGGGCGGACGCTCGGCTTCCCGACGGCCAACCTCCAGCCCGACAGGCCGCTCGTCCTGGCGCCGGGCGTCTACGTCGCCCGGGCGAGCTGGGACGAGGCGGGGAAGGGCGCGGGCAATGGCGGAGCGGCCGATGCCGTGGTCAATGTCGGCTACCGGCCGACCTTCGGCGAGAACCAGTACTGGGTCGAGACCTACCTGCTCGACTTCTCGGGCGATCTCTACGACCGGACGCTCAGGGTGGAGTTTCTCGAGCGCATCAGGCCGGAGATGAAGTTCTCCGGGGTGGACGCGCTCAAGCAGCAGGTCATGTCCGACATCGCCACCGCGCGCGCCCGACGGAGCGGCGCTCGAGCAAAGCCCTGAGCGTCTTTACTCCCCGGGGGCACCGTGGTAAACTCACACCGTCCTTGATCGTTTTGGCCATGTACACGAACCCGTCCCGTTGGAGCCGCAGCCAGGGCTCTGGGGGCGTGGCGATTGGGGGGGGAGCCCCCGGGAGGATCCGCGCATGAAGCTGTCCGTCGACAGGAAGAAGGGCCTCATCGAGCAGTTCAAGACTCACGAGGGCGACACCGGCTCCCCCGAAGTGCAGATCGCGCTCCTGTCCGAGCGCATCAACGGCCTGACCGACCACTTCAAGACGCACCAGAAGGACCACCACTCCCGCCGCGGCCTGCTCATGCTGATCGGCAAGCGGCGCGGGCTCCTCGAATACCTGCGCAAGAAGGACATGGAGCGCTACCGAGTGCTGACGGAAAAGCTCGGAATCCGCAGGTGACCGTGGAATCCGACTGGCATCGACCCTCGACGGCCCGGACGTGCCGGGCTCGCAGGACCCACGCATTTCTCACCCCAGAATCAGCCCGAGCATTGTTCCGCGACTTGCGGCTGGAGGATCTTTGATCTCATGACGAGCCATACCGTACAAACCAAGCTCAACGGCACCGAATTGTCGATCGAAACCGGCAAGGTGGCCAAGCAGGCCGACGGAGCCGTCGTCGTCCGCTGCGGCGGCACCATGGTGCTGTCCACCGTGGTCGCGACCAGAACGCCGATGGAGGGCCGCGACCGCGACTTCCTGCCGCTCACCGTGGAGTATCGCGAGAAGGCCTATGCCGGCGGCAAGATTCCCGGCGGCTTCTTCAAGCGCGAGGGCCGGCCGGACGAGAAAGAAACGCTGACCTGCCGGCTCATCGACCGGCCCATCCGCCCCCTCTTCCCGAAGAGTTTCCGCAACGAGATCCAGATCATCAACCTCGTGATCTCTGCCGACAACGAGAACGACCCCGACATCCTGGCCATGATTGGCACCTCGGCCGCGACCTGCCTCTCGGGCATCCCCTTCGCCGGCCCGCTCGGCGCCGTACGCGTGACCATGGTGGACGGCAAACTGATCGTCAACCCGACGTACGCGCAGGCGGCGGCCGGCAGCCTCGAGATCGTGATGGCGGCCACGGAAGAGGCGGTCCTCATGGTCGAAGCCGGAGGCCAGGAGATCGCCGAGGACCAGATGCTCGAGGCCATCGCCTTCGGCCACGAGCACTGCAAGCAGATCGCGCGCATCCAGAAGGAGCTGATCGCGCAGGCGGCCAAGCCGCGCTGGGCCTTCGACGCGCAGACCGGCGCGGACCCGGCGCTCTCGGCCAAGGTGCAGCAGGTCGCGACGCCGCGCGTGGTGGAGGCGCTCTCCATTCACATGAAGCAGGCGCGCGCAGAGGCCATGGCGGCGGCGTTCGAGGCCGTGTGGGCGCACCTGATCACCGTGGACCACGTGCCCGACGAGCCGGCCTCGAAGGCCAAGGCGCGCGAGTACTTCGAGAAGGTCGAGAAGGCCGAGGTGCGGCGGCTGATCGTGGACAAGGGGATCCGCGTCGACGGACGCAGCGTCAAGGAAGTGCGTCCGATCTGGTCCGAGACGGGCTACCTGCCCCGGGCCCACGGTTCGGCGCTCTTCACGCGCGGCGAGACCCAGGCCCTGGTCGCGGCGACGCTCGGCACCAAGAACGACGAGCAGAAGATGGAGTCGTTCGAGGGCGACAGCTACCGGACCTTCATGCTGCACTACAACTTCCCGTCGTTCTCCACGGGCGAGGTCAAGCGCTTCGGCAACCCCGGCCGCCGCGAGGTCGGTCATGGGGCGCTCGCCCATCGCGCCATCGCCGCCGTGCTGCCCTCGAAAGAGGTCTTCCCGTACACGATCCGGATCGTGTCGGAGATCCTCGAGTCGAACGGGTCTTCGTCGATGGCCACCGTGTGCGGCGGCTCCATGTCGCTCATGGACGCGGGCGTGCCGCTCAAGGCGCCGGTGGCCGGCATCGCCATGGGCCTCGTCAAGGAAGGCGACAAGGTCGGCATCCTGACCGACATCATGGGCAGCGAGGACCACTACGGCGACATGGACTTCAAGGTCGCCGGCACCGAGAAGGGCATCACCGCGCTCCAGATGGACATCAAGATCGCGGGGGTGTCGGTCGATATCATGCGCCAGGCCCTGGCCCAGGCGCGCGAGGCGCGGCTGCACGTGCTCGGCAAGATGGCCGAGACGATCAAGACCCATCGGGCGACGCTGTCCGAGTACGCGCCGCGGTTCGTCACGATCAGGATACGACCCGAAAAAATCCGGGAGATCATCGGCCCAGGCGGCAAGGTCATCCGCGGCATCCAGGAGAAGACGGGCGCCAAGATCGACGTCGAGGACGACGGCAAGGTGACGGTGTTCTCGTCTTCCAGCGAGAAAGCGCAGGCCGCCGTCGACATCATCCAGGACATCTGCCGCGAGGCGGAGCTGGACCGCATCTACCTCGGCAAGGTCAAGAGCATCAAGGAGTTCGGCGCCTTCGTCGAGATCATGCAGGGAACCGAAGGGCTCCTGCACATCTCGCAGATCGCGGAGGCGCGCATCCGCGCCGTCGGCGACGTGCTCACCGAGGGCGACGAGGTGCTGGTCAAGGTGATCGAGATCGACGCCAACGGCAAGGTCAGGCTGTCGCGAAAGCAGGCGCTGCGTGACCAGCCCGCTCTCGCCGACAAGGAGAAGCTGAAGATCGCACCCACGGCCGGCGTCTAGGTGGCTCTGAGGGGGGCTCTGCCCCCTTCCGAAGCCTCCCCCCGATGATCCGGAAGTTGCGCCGGCGAAGCCGGCGCTCGGAGCGGGACATGCTTGGTCGGGAGGGCAAAGGAACTAAGTCGACAGGCGCCTAGCCGGGCGCCCGAGGAGGGGACCGAGTGGCATCGCCTGGCCGGGCGGAGGCGTACCGCAAGACGGTGCTGCCGAACGGCATCCGCGTCGTCACCGAGTCGCTGCCGTGGGTCCGGTCCGCCGCCGTCGGCATCTGGGTCGAGACGGGCTCACGCATCGAGCCCGTTGAGCGCGGCGGCATCTCCCACCTCATCGAGCACCTGGTCTTCAAGGGCACCGACACGCGCTCGGCCGAGGACATCGCGCGCGCGATCGACTCGGTGGGCGGGCAGATGGACGCCTTCACCGCCAAAGAGCACACGTGCTTCTACGTCACCGTGCTCGACGAACACCTCGAGATGGCGGCCGATCTGCTGTCGGACGTGCTCCTGCGGCCCCGCTTCGCGCCCGAGGACATCGAGCGCGAGAAGGCGGTGGTCTTCCAGGAGATCAAGATGGTCGACGACACGCCCGACGACCTGGTCCACGAGCTCTTCCTCGACAAGGCCTGGCCGGGGCACCCGCTCGGGCGGCCCATCCTGGGAAAGCGCGAGGTGGTCGCGGCGCTCGATCGCGACACGATCCTCGGTCACTTCCAGTGCGAGTACTCCCCGGCACACGTGACCGTCGCCGTGGCGGGCAACGTCGAGCACGACCGGGTCGTGGACGCCTTCGCCCCCCGCTTCGAGGGGTTCGCCCGGCCCGCGGCCGAACATGCGAGCGCGGCCCCGACCATGCTGGCGGGCGTGCACATGTTCTCCAAGCCGCTCGAGCAGGTGCAGGTCGTCATGGGCTTTCCCGGCGTGTCGGACACGTCCCCCGAGCGCTACGCGCTGTACCTCCTGAACGACGTCATGGGCGGCAGCATGTCCTCCCGGCTCTTCCAGGAGGTGCGGGAGCGGCAGGGGCTCGTCTACTCCGTGCATTCTGGCGCCCAGCAGTTCCGCGACTGCGGCCTCGTCTATCTCTACGCCGGAACCGAGCGCGGCAACGTCGGCAAGGTCCTGAAAGCCTTCCTCCGCGAAGTCCGCGCCCTCAAGAAGGACGGCGTGACGGCAGATGAGCTCGTCCGCGCGAAGGACCACCTCAAGGGCAACCTGATGCTCTCGCTCGAATCCTCGTCCTCCAGGATGAACAGGCTCGCCAGGCAGGAGCTGCGCTTCGGGGCCTTTCACCCGGTGGACGAGATGCTCGGGAAGATCGATGGCGTGCGCCCCGAAGAGGTCGAGGCCCTCATCCACGCGCTGCTGGACGAAGAGCGGCTCTGCCTCGTCACCCTGGGCCGCGTCGACAAGCGAAGCATTCCCAGGGAGCTCGCCGCCTGACATGATCGCGCGCTACTCTCGCCCCGAGATGGCCCGGCTGTGGAGCCAGGAGGCCAAGTACGACGCCTGGCTCAAGGTGGAGCTCGCCGTGTGCGAGGTCTACGCCAAGCGCGGCGTCATCCCGGCCGACGCCCTCGCGAGGATCAAGGCGGGCGCCTGCGTGGACGCGGCGCGGATCGACGAGATCGAGTCGAAGACACGCCACGACGTGATCGCCTTCCTGACCAATCTCGAGGAGTCCATCGGTACGGACTCGCGCTACGTCCACATCGGCATGACGTCCTCCGACGTCCTCGACACGGCGCTGGCGCTCCAGCTCCAGCAGGCCTGCGACGTCCTGCTGGCGGACCTCGAGCGCTTCCGCGCCGCGCTTCGCGCCCTGGCCCTCGCCCACAAGGACACGCTCTGCGTCGGCCGGAGCCACGGCATCCACGCCGAGCCCATGGTGTTCGGGCTGAAGCCGGCCCTGTGGTACGCCGAGGCGGGGCGCAACATCGAGCGGCTCGAGCGGGCCAGGAATGCGGTGCGGGTGGGGAAGATCTCGGGAGCGATCGGCACGTTCGCCCACGTCGATCCCGACGTCGAGGAGGAGGTCTGCCGCCTGCTGGGCCTCGAGGCCGATCCGATCTCGACGCAGGTCGTCCAGCGCGATCGCCACGCCGAGCTGTGCGCCGTCCTGGCCATCGTCGCCGCCTCGCTCGAGAAGGTCGCGGTGGAGATCCGCTCGCTCCAGCGCACGGAGATCCTCGAGGCCGAGGAGCCCTTCGCGGAGGGCCAGAAGGGCTCGAGCTCGATGCCTCACAAGCGCAATCCCGTCGGCAGCGAGAACGTCAGCGGGCTCGCGCGGCTCGTCCGGACCAACGCCCTGGCGGCCCTCGAGAACGTCGCGCTCTGGCACGAGCGGGACATCAGCCACTCGTCGGTCGAGCGCGTCATCCTGCCGGACTCGACGATTCTCCTCGACTACATGCTCCACCGGATGACGGGGATCATCGAAGGCCTGCAGGTGTATCCGGAGCGCATGCGAGAGAACATGGAGCGGAGCTACGGCCTCATGTACTCCCAGCGGGTGCTGCACCAGCTCCTCGACACGGGGCTTCCGCGGCAGCACGCGTACGAGATCGTCCAGCGGAATGCGATGCGCGCCTGGCGGGAGCGCACCCCCTTCAGGCTGCTCCTCGAGGCGGACCCGGAGGTGACGGCGCGCCTGGCGCCCGCCGACCTCGCGGCCTGCTTCGAGCCGGCCTGGTACCTCCGAAACGTGGACGCCATCTATCGCCGAGCAGGTTTGCTCTGAGGACTCCCTGACATGGAAAAGCGGGAAAAGCTCTACGAGGGCAAGGCCAAGATCGTCTACGCGACCGACGATCCCGGCAAGGTCATCCAGTACTTCAAGGACGACGCCACGGCGTTCAACGCGCTCAAGCGCGGGACCATCGTTGGCAAGGGCGTGATCAACAACAAGATGTCCGCGGCGCTGTTCCAGCGTCTCGCGAAGGCCGGCGTCCCGACGCACTACCTGGGGACGCTGTCCGATCGCGAGATGCTCTGCCGGAAGCTCGACATCATCCTGATCGAAGTCATTCCGCGCAACGTCGTGGCGGGCACCCTCGCCAAGCGGACCGGCCTCGAAGAGGGCGTCGCGATCAAACCACCCATCGTCGAGCTCTTCTACAAGTCGGACCCCCTCGGCGACCCGATGATCACCGAGGATCACGTGCGCATGCTCAAGCTGGCTTCCCCCAAGGAGGTCGCGTGGATCCGCCGCATGGCAATCAAGGTCAACGCGGTCCTGCGTCCCCTCCTCAAGCGAAAAGGGCTCCTGCTCGTGGATTTCAAGCTCGAGTTCGGGCGCCACGGCGGCCGGCTCTACCTGGGCGACGAGATCAGCCCGGACACGTGCCGGCTATGGGACGCCGACACGCTGGAGAAGCTCGACAAGGACCGTTTTCGCCGCGACCTCGGCAACGTCGAGGAAGCGTACGAAGAGGTCTACCGGCGCATCGTGGGGTCGGGATCGTGAAGGCGCGCGTCCTGGTAAGGCTCAAGCCCGGCATCCTCGACGTCCAGGGCGCCTCCGTCCAGCGCGCGCTGCACGGCATGGGGTTCTCCGAGGTCGAGGCGTTGCGGGTCGGCAAGGTGCTCGAGCTGGACGTAGCGGGAGCGAGCGCCGAGGCGGCGCGGCGGCGGGTCGAAGAGATGTGCTCGAAGCTGCTCGCCAACCCGGTCATCGAGGACTACACGGTCGAGATGGTGGGATGACTCGGAGGGGACGGCTAGCTCACAGCCCTTGTCAGATTCCTGCGGTCAGGGTAGAGTGGAACTGCACCCACACAGGGAGGAAGACCTAGCCCCATGAACTTCGGCGTCGTGGTGTTTCCGGGCACGTGGAGCGATTGCGATTTCCACTACATCATCGGCGAGGTCCTCCACCAGCCCGTGCGCTATGTCTGGCACCGGGACGCCCAGCTGGCCGATTTCGACTGCCTGATTCTCCCGGGCGGATTCTCCTACGGCGACTACCTGCGCGCGGGCGCCGTCGCCGGCCGCTCGCCGGTGGTCGAGGCGCTGCCCGAGTTCGTGGCCAAGGGCGGTCTCGTCCTGGGCTCGTGCAACGGCTTCCAGATCCTCTGCGAGGCCAAGCTCCTGCCGGGCGCGCTCACGCGGAACGAGTGCCTCCAGTATCGATGCCAGTCGACGTGGCTCCGCGTCGAGAACACCGAGACGTCGTTCACGCGGGCGATGCGACCGGGGCAGGTGCTCAAGATGCCGATCTCCCACGGTGAGGGCAAGTTCTTCGCCGATCCGGATACGCTCCGCAAGGTGCGGGACCAGAAGCAGATCGTCTTCCGCTACTGCAGCGAGGACGGCCGCGTCGTCAAGGACGCCAATCCCAACGGCTCCCTGGACAATATCGCGGGTCTCGTCAACGAAGAAGGCACCGTCCTCGGTCTCATGCCCCATCCGGAGCGCGCCGGCGAGAACGTCATGGGCGGCACGGATGGCCTGATGATCTTCCACTCGCTCCTCGGCAGCCTGGTCGAGGATGGCTCGTTCCTCAAGCGGTAGGAGGCATGCGCACGGGGTGGAGACGGGGTGACCGGGGCCGAGCCTAAGGTCACGCTCGAACTCGCCCTGGGCTCGGGTCTCACAGGCGAGGAGTACGACCGCATCATCAAGCGCCTCGGCCGCGAGCCCTCCTTCACCGAGCTCGGCCTCTTTTCCGCCCTCTGGTCCGAGCACTGCGCCTACAAGCACTCGCGGGTCTTTCTCCGGGGCCTGCCGACGACGGGGCCGGCGGTTCTGCAGGGCCCCGGGGAGAACGCGGGCATCGTGGACCTGGGCGGCGACCTCGCGCTGGCCTTCAAGATCGAGAGCCACAACCACCCGTCGTTCATCGAGCCTTTCCAGGGCGCGGCGACCGGCGTGGGTGGCATCCTGCGCGACATCTTCACCATGGGAGCGCGCCCCATCGCCGTGCTCGACTCGCTGCGCTTCCCTCCGGCCGGCGATCCGAAGAGCCGGCGCTTGATCGAAGGCGTGGTCTCGGGCATCAGCTGGTACGGCAACTGCTTCGGCGTCCCGAACCTCGGCGGCGAGGTCAATTTCGCTCCCGAGTACGCCGGCAACCCGCTCGTCAATGCCATGGCCGTCGGCCTCGTGAAGAAGGACAAGATCTTCCGCGCGCGCGCCGACGGGCCGGGCAATCCCGTCTTCTACGTCGGCGCCAAGACCGGCCGGGACGGCATTCACGGCGCCACGATGGCGTCGGCCACTTTCGACGAGGGCGCGGAGGAGCGCAGGCCGACGGTGCAGGTGGGAGACCCGTTTACCGAAAAGCTCCTGCTCGAAGCCTGTCTCGAGGCGATGGACACGGGCGCCATCGTCGGCATCCAGGACATGGGCGCGGCCGGTCTCGCCTGCGCCTGCTCAGAGATGCCCGCGCGGGCGGGAACCGGGATGGAGGTCGAGCTCTCCCGCGTGCCGCAGCGCGAGACGGGCATGACGCCGTACGAGATCATGCTGTCCGAGTCTCAAGAAAGAATGCTCCTGGTCGTGGCCCGCGGCCGCGCAGACGAGGTCAAACGGGTCTTCGACAAGTGGGAGCTCGACGCGGTCGAGATCGGGACGGTCACCGATGACGGCGTCCTCCGGGCGAAGATGAACGGGCGCGTGGTCGCCGAGGCGCCGGTGCGGGCTCTCGCCGATGAGGCTCCGGTCTACGAGAAGGCGACGTCCAGGCCTCCGTGGCAGGACGCGCTCGAGGCCTTCGATCCTCTCTCCCTGCCGGTGCCCGTCGATCTCGCCGCGACGCTCATCACCCTCCTGGACTGTCCGGCCATCGCGACCAAGGCGTGGGTCTACCGCCAGTACGACCAGCAAGTCGGGATCAACTCGCTCGTTCTCCCGGGCTCGGATGCAGGCGTTGTCCGGATCAGGGGAACTCGCAAGGCTGTCGCCCTAACTACTGACTGTAACGCCCGTTTCGTGTACCTGAACCCGAGAGTCGGCGCGGCCATGGCCGTGGCCGAGGCGGCAAGAAACCTGGCCGTGACCGGCGCCCGGCCGCTTGGATTGACCGACTGTCTCAACTTCGGCTCGCCGGAGCGGCCCGAGATCCTCTGGCAGTTCAAGGAGGCGGTTGCGGGCATCGCGGAGGCCTGCCGCGCCCTCGATATCCCGGTGGTTGGCGGCAATGTCTCCTTCTACAATGAAACCCAGGGGCAGGCGATTCTGCCGACCCCGGTCATCGGCATGGCGGGTCTCATCGACGAAGCCGACACCCGGCGCACGCAGTGGTTCGAAGCGGAGGGGGACCGAATCGCCCTGCTTGGGCCGGAGGCCGTGAGCCTCGGCGGCTCGGAGTTTCTCTGGGTCATTCGGGGGCTGATGTCGGGCGGACTGGCATCGCTCGACCTGGATCAGGAGCGGCGGGTTCACGAGGCCTGTCGCGCCGCCATCGCCGCCGGGCTCGTGCGCGGGGCCCACGACTGCGCCGAGGGCGGGCTCGCCGTGACGCTCGCCGAGTGCTGCATCTCCGGTCCCAGGCCCGTCGGCGCCCGAGTCTCGCTGGAAGATGACGGCCGCCGCGCAGACTTGGTACTCTTTGGAGAGGGTCCTTCGCGGGTCGTCGTGTCGGTGCCGCCCGAGGGCGAGCGCCATTTCGAGCGGCTCATGGGGGAGTTCGCGCTGCCCTGGCGCTGGATAGGGCGGGTCGGAGGCGAGGCGCTGGTGGTGTCGCGGGGCCCGGTCACGGAGATCGCGGCGCCGCTCGATCGGATGGCTCACGCGTGGAGGGCCGGCTTTGAGCGACATGTCGCCTGAGGACGCGGGGCTCGAGCTCGACGACAAGTTCCACGACGAGTGCGGGCTCTTCGGCGTGTGGAACCACGCCGAAGCGTCCAACGTCGCCTACCTCGGGCTCTACGCGCTTCAGCACCGCGGCCAGGAATCGGCGGGCATCGCGGCCACGGACGGGCATGCCTTCCAGGTGGAAAAGGCCATGGGGTGGGTCGCTGACGTGTTCAGCCGCGACCGGCTGAGGCGCCTCCCGGGCCACCGCGCGATCGGGCACGTGCGCTACTCCACGGCGGGCAGCTCCAACCTGCGCAACGCCCAGCCGATCACCGCGACGACGGCCCACGGCCCCGTGGCGATCGCGCACAACGGCAACCTCATCAACGCCGACGAGCTCCGGCGCCAGCTCGAGGCCGACGGCGCCGTCTTCCAGTCCTCGTCGGACACCGAGGTGATCCTGCACCTGCTCGCACGCGCCGAGGGCGGGACCCTCGTCGACCAGCTTGCGCGGGCGCTCGGCCAGGTCAAGGGCGCGTACACGCTCCTGCTCCTGACGCCGACCTCGATGATCACGGTGCGCGACCCCTCGGGCTTCCGCCCGATGACCCTCGGCAAGCTCGAGGATTCCTGGGTGCTCGCCTCCGAGACGTGCGCGCTCGACCTCATGGAAGCCAAGATCGTGCGCGACATCGAGCCGGGCGAGATCGTCGTCGTCGACGACTCGGGGCTGCAGAGCTTCAAGCCCTTCCGTCCCCAGGACAAACTGCAGTGCGTGTTCGAGTACGTCTACTTCGCGCGGCCGGACTCGGTCCTCTGGGGGCGGAACGTGCACGTCGTCCGCAAGGCGCTGGGGCGGCAGCTCGCGCGCGAGCACCCCGTCGTCGCGGACCTCGTGATTCCCGTGCCCGACTCGGGCGTGGGGGCGGCGCTGGGCTTCGCGGAGGAAGCCGGCATGCCCTACGACTCGGGGCTCGTGCGCAACCACTACGTCGGGCGGACGTTCATCGAGCCCAAGCAGGGCATCCGGCACTTCGGCGTCAAGGTGAAGCTGAATCCGAACCGCGAGGTGCTGAGCGGCAAGCGCGTAGTGGTCGTGGACGACTCCATCGTCCGCGGCACCACGAGCCGCAAGATCGTCAAGATGGTGCGGGCCGCAGGGGCCCGCGAGGTGCACGTGCGGATCTCGTCGCCGCCCATCCAGTGGCCGTGCTACTACGGGATCGACACGCCGACCCGCAAGGAGCTGATCGGCTCGAGCCACGAGGTGCCGGAGATCCAGAAGTACCTCGGCGCCGACACGCTCGGCTACCTTTCGCTGGACGGCATGCTGAAGGCGACCGGCAACGACCCGGCCCACTTCTGCCACGCCTGCTTCACGGGGCAGTACCAGATCGGCTTCGATGCCGGCGAACGCGCGCAGCTGAAGCTGTTCGACTCATAGCCTGGAGTTCATGGACCCACTGACGTATCGATCAGCCGGCGTGGACATCGGCGCCGGCGACGAGGCCGTGCGCCGGATCAAGCGCCTCGCCGCGTCCGTGCAGCGCCCCGAGGTCTTGGGCGGCATCGGCGCCTTCGCGTCCTTCGTCACGATCCCGCCGGGCTACCGCGAGCCCGTCCTCGTCTCCTCCACGGACGGCGTCGGGACCAAGCTCAAGGTCGCCTTCGCGGCCGACCGTCACGACACGATCGGCATCGACCTGGTCGCGATGGGCGTCAACGACCTTCTCGTGCACGGCGCCGAGCCGCTGTACTTCCTCGACTATCTCGCGGTCTATCGCGTGGATCCGGTCCGCGTCGAAGCCATCGTGTCCGGCATCGTCGAGGGCTGCCGCATGGCGGGCTGCGCGCTCGTCGGGGGCGAGACGGCGGAGATGACCGATCTGTACGCCCCGGGCGAATATGACCTGGCGGGCTTTGCCGTCGGCGTGGCGGAGCGCAGCGGGATCGTCACCGGCGCGGAGATCAAGCCGGGCGACCACGTGCTCGGGCTCGCGTCCTCCGGGCTCCACTCCAACGGCTTCACGCTGGTGCGCAAGGCGATCTTCGAGAGCATGGGGCTGGGACCCGGGGACCTCGTGCCGGGGCTCGGCAGGTCCGCCGCCGATGAGCTGCTCGAGCCTACCCGCATCTACGTCAAGTCCGTCCTGGAGCTGCTCAGGAGCGTGCCCGTGCTCGGCATGGCCCACGTCACCGGGGGGGGCATCACCGAAAACCTCCCGCGCGTGCTGCCCGAGGGCTGCCAAGCCGTGCTCGATCCGCGCGCGTGGCCCGTGCCGCCGATATTCGGCATCATCCAGGAGGCCGGGCGCGTGGAGGAGGCCGAGATGCGCCGCACCTTCAACATGGGCCTGGGCTATCTCCTCGTCGTGCGTCCCGGCGACGCGGCGCCCGCCGCCCGGATCCTTGGGGCGGCGGGGGAGCGCGTCTTCGACATCGGCGAGATCCGCGCCGGCCCGCGGTCGGTCGTCTATGCCTGAGCGGCTCCGGGTGGGCGTCCTCGCGTCGGGCAGGGGCTCGAACTTCCAGGCCCTCGTCGAGGCGGCCGAATCTGGCCGGCTCCCGGTCGAGATGGTGGTGCTGATTTCGGACCGCGGCGCCGCCCCGGTCCTCGACATCGCGCGCGCCCACGGGGTCGAGGCGCTCTTCGTCGACCCGAAGCAGTACCCGAATCGCGAGGCGCACGAAAAAGCCATCGTCTCCGCGCTCGACGAGCGGCGGGTCGGGCTCATGTGCCACGCGGGCTACATGCGGATCCTGACGTCGACCTACACGGAGCACTTCCGCGGCCGCGCGCTCAATATCCATCCCTCGCTGCTGCCCGCTTTTCCCGGCCTCCACGCCCAGCGGCAGGCGCTCGAGCACGGCGTCAGGGTGACTGGCGCCACCGTGCACTTCTCCGACGAGGGCATGGACACGGGCCCGATCGTCCTCCAGGCGGCGGTCCCGGTCCTTCCGGGCGACACCGAGGAGACGCTGTCGCGCCGGATCCTCGCCGAGGAGCATCGCATCTTTCCGGAGGCGGTCCGCCTCTTCGCCGAGGGGCGGCTCCGCATCGACGGGCGGACCGTTCACATCAGGGAGACTCCATGAGCACAGTGAAGCGCGCGCTTGTCAGCGTGCACGACAAAACCGGCGTGGTGGATTTCGCGAAGGGCCTGGCGGCCCTCGGCGTCGAGATCCTGTCCACCGGCGGCACCGCCAGGCTCCTGCGGGACTCGGGCGTACCGGTGGTGGACGTCGCCCAGGTGACCGGCTTCCCCGAGATGCTCGACGGTCGCGTCAAGACCCTTCACCCGAAGGTCCACGGCGGCATCCTGGCGAGGCGGGGCCGAGCATTATCCGCGGCGCGGCGAAGAATCACGGCGGCGTCGGGGTGGTGACCGATCCATCCCAGTACGCGCCAGTGCTCGACGAGTTGAGAAAGAGCGGCGGCGCGCTGTCGAACGAGACGCGGGCGGCTCTCGCCCGCGAGGCCTTCAGGCGCACGTCCCAATACGACGCCGCCATCGCCGCCTACTTGGAGAGCGGCGGGGAGAGCGGCGGCTCGGGCTTCCCGGAGCGGATCTCGATCATCGCCGAGCGCCTCCAGAACCTGCGCTACGGCGAGAACCCGCACCAGGCGGCCGCGTTCTATCGTCCGGTGGGACTCGCCTCCGGTCTCGCGGCCGCCGAGCAGCTCCACGGACCGGAGCTGTCCTACAACAACCTGCTCGACTGGTCGGCCGCGCTCGGCCTCTTGATCGAATTCGACGATCCTGCCGCCGTGGTCATCAAGCACACGAATCCCTGCGGCGTGGCCCTGGGCGCGGGTGTCGCCGACGCCATGGCCCGGGCCAAGGCCTGCGATCCCGTGTCCATCTACGGCGGCATCGTCGGCGTCAACCGCACGCTCGACATGGGCGTGGTCAAGGAGCTCTCCGGGATACTGCTCGAGATCCTCTTCGCGCCCGACTTCGCGCCCGACGCGCTCGAGGAGCTCAGGCGCACGAAGAAGAAGTGCCGCGTGCTGAGGCTGCCGTGCCACGCCGCCGACTACCCGGGGCGGATGCGTGACCTTCGCAGCGTCATGGGCGGCCTCCTCGTCCAGGACTCGGATCTCACGGATCTCGATCCCGCCGCGCTCAAGGTGGTCTCGAAGCGCGCGCCCACGGAAGCCGAGATGGAGGCGCTCCGGTTCGCGTGGCGCGTGGCCAAGCACGCCAAGTCCAACGCCATCGTGCTCACGGGCCGGGACCAGGTCGTCGGGGTGGGCGCGGGGCAGATGAACCGCGTGGACTCGGCGCGGATCGCCGTCATGCGGGCGCGCGCCAACGGCCTCGAGACCCGCGGCACCGTGTGCGGGTCCGACGCGTTCTTCCCGTTCCGCGACGGCCTCGACGTGGTGGCGGAAGCCGGGGCGACGGCGGTCATCCATCCGGGCGGCTCGCTTCGCGACGAAGAAGTGCAGAAGGCCGCCGACGAGCACGGCATGGCCATGGTCGTCTGCGGTATCCGCCACTTCAAGCATTGACGAAGAGGGTTCATGCCGCGGCCTGAGCGGGTCTTCACGCTTCGCGAGCTCACCAGGCTCTTGAGGCTGACGCCCAAGCGCGCCTCCCAGCTCCGGCGCCTGGGGCTCCTCGGCGCCGAC
>WNFP01009067.1_pt1 | contig 18625 bp, 18 predicted proteins | sample 5400201 | NCBI WGS metagenome assembly WNFP01 (sample SAMN13153355, study PRJNA577476) | soil metagenome | isolation source: 115 cm saprolite under Madrone tree | place: USA:California | collected 2016-06-14 | reverse complement strand
CTTGACTAAGAGCATTACAGCCGTTGTCCACACCGTGGATCCCGAACTTCCTCTCGATCAGGTAAAGACCATGGATCAACTCGTGCATGAGTCCCTCGCCAGCGATCGCTTTTCTACCGTTCTCTTCGCCAGTTTTGCCGGCCTCGCACTCCTCCTCGCGGCCATCGGCATCTATGGCGTGATGTCGTTCGCCGTGGCCCAGCGCACCCACGAAATCGGATTGCGCATCGCACTCGGCGCCGGGCCCCAGCAGGTGCTTCGATTGGTGCTTCGAGAAGGTATGCTGCTCGCGTTTGTTGGGTTGGTCGTTGGCCTGGCTGGCACGTACTTTGTCGGCCGCTTGATGAAGACCATCCTGTATCAAGTGAATGCGATGGATCCTGCCGCCATCAGCGCTGTGACCGTCGTGCTCCTTCTCTCCGCGCTGCTGGCTTGCTACATCCCCGCGCGCCGCGCCACCCAAGTCGATCCGATGGTCGCCCTGCGCGACGAATAAACTTCGCCTCGTCGAGAACTGAATCCAGCCGTCTGTTTCATTCGCGCGAGCTCCGAGTCGAGATTGTCGGTAGTGGATCAGTTTCCGGTTAGTGCGCAATACGTCCAAGTGACCGCGACGCTGCTCAGAGGGGTTATTCCTAAACACCAGGGAATGACCAACCGGTGGTAGACTGCGCGTAGGCTACCAAAAAGAAAACCGAGAAGAAGCAGGCGAAGTCAAAGAGAGTTGCGGGCAAGAAGGTGGCGCCGATGAAGAAGGCGGTTGAGAAGAAGCTGGCTAGGAAGAGGGTAACTCCCAAGAAGAAGTTGGCGAAGAAGAAGGCAGCTCCGAAAAAGGCGGAGGTGAAAACGAAGGTCGGAGGCAAGAATAGAACCGGCGGGAAAACGGCCGGCGCACTTAAGAAACAGGTCCGGGGGAAAAGCCAAAGCGTGAATACGGTGGCATTCGCACTGGAGGGACTGGGAGCGCGGGCGGGCGAGCAATCGGGAGATTTGCAGGGATTGTCCAACGTCCAACGCGCGGATTCGGAGAGTGTGGACGAGTTGCTTGAGGAAGGAAACGCGTTCGAGGCCGAGGTGGTGAAGGGCGTGGAAGACGCCGAGGACGCTGACGAGGGGGAAGTTCGCACGCATGAGGTACCGCAGGATCATGTTCCCGGCGAGTATCTGGGTAAAGAGTAATGACTGAGCGGATCATGCCGGTGCGGGTAGAGCCGCTGTCGTGAGTGCTCGAAGGAGCCGCTTCTTCTCTAGTGTCAAAATCTTATCTCAGGGCTTTCGGCACAGGCGGAATCATCGGATTTTACAGCTCTTCCACCTCGCCACGCTGGCGAGTGCCGAAAGTAGATGGTTTTGACGTAGGTCCCGAATTCCAGCATGTCTCGCCTCGGGCCCAACCCGTAGCTTCCTGCCTGCGAAGGTTACGTTGCGGTGGCAGCTTTTTTGAAAGATGCGATCGCGTCTTCCGCCTTGTCGAAAACCTCAAACACTGTCACGAGCTTTGTAATCTGAAGCAACTCGTGTGCATGACGACCGAGGTTGGCAAGCTTGATGTCACCGCCGACCTTCCGAGCCGATGCGTACAAACCCACCAGGGCACCCAGGCCGCCGCTATCGATGTGAGTAACGTCCCTGAGGTCGAGCACGATTTGGTGGGATTTGTTCAACGAGGTCTTCACAAGAAGGCGCAGAGATGCTGATTCTTCGCCAAAGAAGATGGCGCCGCTGAGATAGACGACGATGACTCCATCTATCTTGCTGGTAGTGGTGTTAAGGGCCATGAAAGCCTCCCGCCACTATCGCGCGGGGCGCGAGAGTGACTATCGGTTGATCCAAAAGGGAAAGGGTAGATGCTCAAAACGTATCCCCCTTGGGGCCGGATTGCAAGCTCCGTACAGCTGGATCAGGTATAGCGCTCCTGTCGCCCGTTTTGCAATAAGTCATCCCTGCCGGAATGGAATCGCCACCAGCGCTGTCAAGCATTTATTGGTCGCAGCCAACTCCTGGTAAGTCGCGTTACCGGAGATTGACCCACTGCCAGATCGTCTGTCGGCTTGACACTAAACCCGGGCTGCCCTATGGTCTTGCGCAAGGAAAGTGGAAGTCGCAAGCTTCCGCCTGCTCGCCTGCTACATCCCCGCGCCGCGCCACACAAGTCGATCCCATGGTCGCCCTACGCGATGAATGATGTTCGCCCCGTGGAGAAGTTAATCCAGCTGTCTGTTTCATTCGTGCGAGCGGCGAATCGAGATTGTCGGTAGTGTACCAGTTTTCGGTAACTGATTTTATCGTCTACTTGCCCTCAAATCAGGAGCGAGTGGGAACTCTTTTGGCAGTGGTCATTGAGTTCGGAGCCTCGAGCTCGGGCTCCGTTGAGCGATTGCTCGATGCACTGTCGCCGTCCCGGATGTACAATCCCTCGTGCCTCGAGAAGCAAGACCACCTCTAAATGTGAGGGCCACCATGAAAAAATTGATCCTGCGCGCTCTTCTTTTAACTCTCCTCTGGCAAACTTCGTCCGCTTACGCAGACAGCCCCGACAACGCCGCAAAAATCGATAAGCTCATGTCGCAGTATGCAGACTGCTGCTCATTCACCGGCACGATACTGGTCTCGGACCATGACAAGGTCATTTTCAAAAAGGGTTATGGCCTGGCCAATCGCGAGTGGAACATCCCCAACACTCCGGAGGTGAAGTTTCGCCTCGGCTCCATCACCAAGCAATTCACTGCCATGCTGATCATGCAGCAAGTGGCCAAGGGCTCCATTAAGCTCGACGGCCACCTCTCGGACTATCTCCCCTACTACCGCCAGGAAACCGGATCGAAAGTTACTATCAGCCAATTACTCAGCCACACGTCCGGTATCCCCAGCTACACCGACGATCCCAAATTCTTTGCCGACGTTTCGCGCAACTACTACGCCGTCGAGGATTTCGTAAAAAAATTCTGCAGCGGTGACCTGCAGTTCGAGCCCGGCACGAAGTTCCACTACGACAACTCCGGATTTTTCCTTCTCGGGGCGATTCTCGAGCATGTCACAGGAAAAAGCTACGAAGCGCTCTTGAAGGAAAAAATTCTCGTCCCACTCGACATGAAGGACTCCGGCTACGACCGCCATGCCGATATCCTTCCGAAACGCGCCTCAGGCTATCAACAGGATTTGGCCGGAGTTGCGAACGCCCCGTATCTAGACATGGCGCTGCCCTACGCCGCTGGCTCCCTCTATTCCACCGTCGAAGATCTATATAAGTGGGACCAGGCTCTCTACACCGACAAACTTGTTCCCAACGATCTCAAGCAAAAGCTCTTCACTCCGAATCTTGAAAATTACGGATACGGCTGGGACATTCGCAGCATCCCTGCCGATGAGCCGGGTGCCGGACAAACCATGATCTCCCACGGCGGCGGCATTAACGGCTTCAATACTCTCGAACAGCGCCTCGTTGGCGATCACAACCTCATAGTCATCTTCAACAACACCCCCGGTGCGGGCCTGGGCGAAATGGCCAAGGGCATTCGCGCCATCCTCTATGGCCAGGAGCCGGCCACGCCGAAACGCTCGCTCGTCCCTGACCTCGGCGAGACTGTGGTGAATCGTGGCGCCGATGCTGCCGTCGCTCAATACCGCGATCTCAAGCGCACCAATCCCCATGGTTATAACTTCGACGAACGTGGCCTCAATCAGCTCGGCTACATGCTCCTCGAAAAAGGCCGGAATGCCGACGCCATTGCCATCCTCAAACTCAATGTCGAGGAATATCCCAAGTCAGGCAACGTCTATGACAGCTTGGCCGAAGCCTACGCCAAGGACGGTCAAAAACAACAGGCCATCGCCAACTATCGCAAATCCCTGGAGGTCGATCCCAAAAATCAGAACGCGGCAGACAAACTGAAAGAGCTCGAACAAAGGTAACCGAATACTGCCTTATCCGGTATGCCGGGGTGTATTCCCGATATGAGGAATTCATAGAACCGAAGGCGAGCAGCGTCCAGAACGAAGCAAGAATGACGAAGAACCATACGAGACGGCTTGAATCAATAGCGAATGCCAGCACTCAATGGGTTTTTGTACGATGTCAAAAACGGTTACGCAGCGTATCCGAGGCTTACGAGTTCCAGCCTAATCCTACCACCCGGCGAGCCAACTCCTGTGTAGTCGCGTGGCCGGACATGTCCGGGATGCGCGTTTAACTACCAAGTGAGAAGCACTGCGCGCAGGATGCAGCTTGGTATGCGAAGCCAGTTTAAGCGGTGACGACTCGGGCACCCATAGATACCGTCTGGTCTCTCGTTGCCACTGCAACAATGCTGCGAGCGATCTTTGCACCTCCAATCGAGGAAGGTTCAATTGGATTTGCGTAGTCGTTTGGCGATGAACAGACAAATCGCAGGTCAATAATTGATAGGCTGAATTCTATTCCGACCCTCAAGATGACGTCATTAAAGACCATGAGCGCAGTAGATGCCAAGCGCTGATAATCAGCGTTCGGAAAGCATCCATTGTAGATAGTGGAAAGTGTTAACGGTAGCCGGAGCTGTCTACACGCTGCCACTGCCCGGCGATATTTTTCTTCAAATTCCTGTGAAACGCCGGCCAATGCTGCGAGGGCCTGGGCTGTGGAACTGACGGGCATTTCCAGGATGCCAACATTCAAGAGAGCATCATTTCCGCCTGCACTCAACACGAGATGCGTGGAATCCGGCGGGACACGATGTACCTGATAAGGAACGTCCACAGTCGTCGCGCCATCGACAGCGAATAGGGACGCGTGCCAACCGTCGGGCAGGAGTTGCCGGACTTGCGAGATTACGTCCGGCCCACCCTCCGTGTACGCGCCATTATCGAAAATCGAATCACCAAGGAGAACGATGTGTGCCATGTGGCTGTCACCTAACTTCACTCAGGTTACCACCAGCCGTCCCGCCGGGCGGCGCCGTGCCAAGTCCTGGTAAGTCGCGTTACCGAAAATTGATGCACTCCCAGATCGTCTGTCGGCTTGACACTAACACCGCGCTGCCCTATGGTCTTGCGCAAGGAAAGTGGAAGTCGCAAGCTTCCGCCTGCTCTTAGAGATTTCCGCTTTGGAGGTATCCCATGCCATTAAGCCTTATGACGTTATCCGTGGTGGCTTCGCCGGTGACTCTGCAGGAAGGCCTGAAGATTCTGGAACGCGATGATCATCGCTGTCAGTACTGCGGGCTGGACGGCCGGGCCAGTTTCGAGAACGCCCTGGTCATGCGCGTGGATTTCGTGGTTCCGCGGGCTCGCAAAGGAAAGAAGGATCCGAGCAATCTCGTAGCCTGCTGCACTCCCTGTAACACCATCAAGGGCACGCGCGTTTACGCCAATTTCGATGGTGCCAAGGCCTTCGTGATCAAACAACGCGAAGAGCTGCGCAAGAATTGGGAATCCAAAACGGCGCGGCCGCTCGCCAAGTCTGCAAGAGCGTAAACTGTGTCTACATCCGACCGAGCCCGCATGTGCAAGCCTTTGGCTTGCGCCTGAGGATCTTCCCTCGGGCAACGATGGGAAACCAGGCAATCAGGCGCCGGCTGATTTTTTCCGCTGAAGCCATTTGGCTGCTGCATCCAATACCTGGAAGACAAACCCGAGAACATCGGTGATAGGAGCGGGAGCGGCCAAATCACCGAATCTGCCCGGATCGTTTATCCCGCGGTTCGCCTCTCCGGCAAGAAGCCGAAGTTGGCCCTGCAGTTCGTCCATCTCACTCGGCAGGCGTTTGGCAAGGGCCCTCAATTCATTTCTGTATCCAACCGCCGATGCGAACCCCGGATTCAGCGCGATCTGCTGCGCCAAATTGCGGGCGCGATAGGAGCGGGGCGCAGGAAACCGGCGCGCCGTCGACTCCGCTTCACCCACAAGATGGCGGAGGTATTCCTCGAGTTCGATTCCTGCCAAGCAAAGCTGGTTGGCAATCTCAAGGAACGCACGCGCCTCGATGTTATCGCGCACGCCGCGTAGCATTCGGACGTGGCTCAACAAGCCCTGGGTCTGTCTTTCCAGTTGGTTCAGCTTTCGGACTGTTTCGGCAATCTGATAGTCCCCTTGCATATGGACCCTCCTAACTCAGCGACGGGTCGCTTGGCGGACTATTCTAACAACGTTTCGGCGAGACATCACAGCCTTTGCAGGTGACGAGCAAGTAGAGTGCTCAGGATGCCCCACCCTCTCGGGCTTGATGTTTGAAAGGGCGAGCTGTGCTTCTGGCTTGCGCTCTTTGCCCTCGTTCGCGCGATCTCAACTGGGCGATGTCCTGCACTTCGCTGCCCTGAGGATTCGCTACGAGGACCGCGCTTTATTTCCTCGCCATTCCTTTGCCGAAATGAAGCGCATGCACGGGCAGAAGCCTTTATGATCGCCCGGAGCCTGGCAGGAGTATTTGAGCACGGCATGGCTGCTGGCCCGGTGCCCGCACGTGCACATCTCCCGAGCTTGCCCAGGCGAGACTACCGCTGCGCGGCCTCGTCTACCGATCACCGGCTTTGCGTCTTGTAAATTATTACTGGTCACAGTTCCTCTCCCTTTGTGTACCCTGGGCTCCGCACTTCCACCCCATGGGTCTCGTTTCTCTTAGTCTCGCATCCGCACGGGCAGAAGCCAAGCGCCCAAGCCTCGGGGTAAGGCTCAGAATTCCACGGCAGCTCTTCGAGAGGGATGAGACTCTCCTCTATTTTGCACCTCTCTTCTCGTTACTACAACTCATTCCAGTCTGATCCGTTCCCTACACTTCTACCTCATTGCATACTTACTTCGTTATCGCCTCCTTTCGTCTCATCGTACTTCCTGCATCGTCGACACCAGTTCCGGAATCTCGATGCGGATCACAGTCCCCTCACCGGGACGGCTCTGAATGTCCAAATGAAAATCCGTTCCGTAGAGCACCCGCAGCCGCTCGCGCACGTTGCTCAGCCCGATTCCCTCAACGTACACGTGCGGCATCTTCTCTTCGGAGATGCCCACGCCGTTGTCTTCAATCTCGATGCGCAGCCGCCCGTCGCGGTTTGTCGTTCTCAGTTCGATTTTTCCGCCGCCGAGTTTCGGCGCCAGCCCGTGCTTCAGGCAATTTTCCACCATCGGCTGGAGCAGCATGCTCGGCACAAACGCTTCCAGCGCCGCATCGTCGATCTGTTTAACGATATCCAGGTTGTCTTTTCCGAATCGCGCCACTTCGATGTCCAGGTAATCGTCGATGAATTGCAGCTCCTCGCGCAGCGGCACGAACGTTTCATGCTTGCGCAGCAGCCGCCGCAAAATGTTGCTCAGCTTCAGCACCACGCCGCGCGCCGAATCCGGATCGAAACGGATCAGCGCCGAGACGGTGTTCAGGGTGTTAAACAGAAAATGCGGATTGATCTGGCTGGAGAGCGCATCCATCCGCGCTTTCAGCAACAGTTGCTGGTGCCGCTCGAGGTTCATCTCGACGCGCGTGTTATTCCAGATTTTCAGCGGCGCGGCCACCGACATCAGAGTGGCAATCACCACCAGCACCAGCCACCAATCCAACTTGTCGTCTGTGGCAAACAGCCACTTGGGCTTGGTCGCCAGCACCAGCGCCACACGACCCAGCTCCAGGCCAACGCACGCTCCTAATGGCGCCATTTCCCACGACAATTCCGCTTTTCGCAACAGGCGCATCGTCGCTTTGGGGATGTTGAGGAACGTGAACGGCCCGAAGTTCCAAAGATCTTCTTTGTTGGGAATCGCCTGCCGGATCAAACCTCCGAGCAGTCCCGCTGTGGATGCCGCGGGCATCGCCAGCCACTCATGCGAGATCAGCGCCGGAATCGTGATGATCGCGCCATGCGAGATCAGCGCCGGAATCGTGATGATCGCGCCGCCGATCGGCCCCACAACGCGCCCTCCGAGCAGCCCCATCAGAAAGGCGCCCTCCAGGGACAAATCGGCGAACGCGTACGGGGGCCCTCCCACGAGCCGCAGCGTCACGCCCACGATTAGAGCGGGGGTCATGAAGAGCATTAATTTGAGTTTCTGGTCGGGATCGCGTTCCTCGGTGAAGAGCACGCGCCGAAAGGCGTTCCACCGCGCCAGCAACGCGGCAATGGACGACGCCACCCCCACCTTCAGCAGCAGGGTGAACAGCAGGTCCCGAATGGGTGTTACTGTTTCCATTTTTGGTCGCGGGTCTCAGGCTAACGCTAGCCAATCCGCCGCTCGATGTAAAGCGTGCATCTCGGCTTGTTGTTCAAGACTCGGGCTCTTGGCTCGGGTGGCAGCGTGGCCGGCGAGAAATTTCCGTTTCCGATTGCCCAAATTCCTGAGACCATTCGCAAAGAGCAATGGCGCCGCGCCATGAATTTTTTCTACGGAGAATACAAATGAGGATTACAAACATCAGAGACCGTCAGAACTGGGCAATTTATCTTGCGTCCACTGCATTGCTCGTATCACTGATTGCGTGCAGCCGCTCCGCACCTGCAGGCGCGGCGGCCCAAGAAAACAACGATCCCTGGAAAAGTGAGCGGCAGTACCCACCGTTGGTTTTCAACAGCAACGCGTGGCTGGATTGCTCGATTTCTTCCACCGCGAACGGGCGACAGGTCATGAACACCGCTTCTGGCCAGGGATTCACGTTCGATGCGACCATGCTTCCGATTGAAAAGAGCAAACTGCAGGTCATCGGTCAAAGCGGGATGAAATACAAGTTTGATTCCTTCCCTACCGCCGCGGTCAAAGCTCGTTTTACGGGCTTGGGCGACGGCTTGATTACCGAAATGAAGTCGGAAGTGGAGGTGGCTGTCGCGCGGTACAGTCAGCCGGGCGGGGCCGGGACCGCGATTCATTTTACGGCCGCGGACATCGGTGCGGATTCGGCTTACGTCGAATTTACGGGAGTGTTTGTTCGAACGAACGATAGCAAACGCTTTCCTTTTCGCGTGCTTTTCGGCCGCGTTTCAGAGGGAAGCGGCACGGTTGTCCCGTTCAGCGCGGCGCCGGAAACCCGGCTTCTAAGCAAGAATGTAACTCTGGGAAGTTTGCAACGCCCCGTGACGGTAACGACGGCGCTGTACGAGGCTGAAGAGGATGTTGCCAAATTGAAAATGCAATGAGATGGAGGCCCGCATGTGCGCCGATGAATTCGCGGGATGCACGAGCCTTGTTATACTTTTCGGTTGCCATGAACAGAAAATCGCAAGCAAGGAAGCGAACGAAGAAAAAAAACGCCGGGCTGCAGATGGTCGCGCATGCAGCGCTTCCGACGCGGTACGGCCGCTTCACCATTTATGGCTTCAAAGGGCGGGGCCCGCAGGAGGAGGCAGTCGCGCTGGTTCGCGGCAAAGTGAATGGAAAGACGGCTCCCCTGGTGCGCGTACACTCGCAGTGCCTGACCGGCGACGTTTTTACTTCGCTGCGGTGCGATTGCCGCGCGCAGCTCGAACTTTCGATGAAAAAAATCGGCCAGGCAGCTTCGGGCATTTTGCTCTATCTTCCCCAGGAAGGCCGCGGCATCGGGCTGATGAACAAGCTGCGGGCTTACGAATTGCAGGACGGCGGGATGGACACGGTGGAAGCAAACGAGACTCTGGGCTTTGCGGCGGACGCGCGCGATTACGAATTCTCCGCGAAAATCCTGAAAAAACTCGGCGCGAAGAAAATTCGTTTGCTTTCCAATAATCCGGAAAAAGTCCGCCAGCTCGAAAACTTCGGCATCCGCGTCGTGGAGCGCGTGCCGTGCCAGCCGCGCATTTCAAAAATTTCGCGCGCCTACCTCAAGACGAAGAAGCGCAAGATGGGGCATTTGCTCGAAGGAATCTGAATTTCGGTACGCGGTTCTAGCCGCCGCCGACGAATTGCACGATTTCGTAGCGGTCGCCGGGTTCGACCGTGGTTTCGATCCATTTGGGGCGCGGCAAAATCTCGAGGTTGCGTTCGATGGCCACGCGTCCCGAATCGAGTCCCAAATCGCGGAGCAATTCGATCACAGTCGCCCCCGGTTTTGAAGCGCGATTTTCTCCGTTCACGACGATTGAGATTGTTGTCTGCATTTGCTAACTCGCCGACGGCACGCGCGGCTTGGCGCGCAATTGAAAACGCAATTGGCCTTTGGCGTTTCCATGGGACGCTTCGATGACCAGCGCCGCATCCGCGGCTGCGAGGCGCGGCATTTCGAATTTGAATTGGGCATGCCCGGAGCCGTCGGTTTGGATGGAAAACTCAGTCACCGACGCGGCGCCATCCACGTGGGCTCGCACCGTTGCTCCTGCCACCGCCTGCTGAGAACCGTTTCGAACTGCAATCTGCAGCAAAGCGCGTTTGCCGGTAAGCCAGGTTTTGGCGTTGATCAATTCCAGCGAGAGAACTCCGTGTGCCGATGCGGCATTTGGGGTTCCTGCGGGAGCAGAAGCTCTCTCCTCGCGTGGCAGGGCGAGGTGCAGTGCGCCCGTTCGAATCTCCTCGATGACGGCGCGGTGCTGCTGGTCGAGGCGCTTCTTGAGGGCTTCCTCGTTGTCCGGGTTCAAGGGCAGCAGGTCGAAGTAATTATTGGTCCGGCGGTACAGGACGCGCCCGTAAAAATAAACAGTGGTATCGATGAGCGCGTTGGTGGTGCCGCGATCTTCCGTTTGAACGTGAAACGTCGCGTCGCCTGCTTTGACGTTCGAATTGTGACCGAAAAGCATTCGCCTGTTCGCCTTGGGCTGCGCCGGGACTTGAGAACGCCTCTCAGGAATCTTTCTGCCGCATTTGACCGACTGGCGTTCGAATCGTTATTATAGCAATTCGCCTATGAGTGATTCTGGTTTACATACATATGCTCCGCTTCTGTTACACCTGCTGATTGCCGGGGCGCTCGCCGGCGCGCTAACCACCGTTTCCGTACTGGTCGGCTGGCGCCGTCCGAGCCGGGCCAAGCAGCAGCCGTACGAGTGCGGCATGGAACCCACAGGCGACGCGCGCGCGCCCATCTCAGTCAAGTTTTACCTCGTAGCGATGGTTTTCATCCTGTTTGACGTGGAAGCCATCTTCCTGTACCCCTGGGCCTACATTTTTCGCAGTCTGCGGTGGTACGGCTTCGGGGAAATGATGCTCTACATTGCTATCCTGTTGGTCGGTTATGTGTATCTCTGGAAAAAAGGCGCGCTGGACTGGCACAACTAGCCGGCGCAAGTGAGATTCGAAATCGTGACGGAGTCTTCCAGTAAAAACGCTAATGTTGTAGCTGAATGCTTGCGTTCGTGGAACCCGAAAGCGGTCGCGGGAGTGGTGGAATTCCGGGGCGAAACCACCATCGTGGTGCCGCGCGAATTGCTCCGAGCGATGGCGGAGCGCTGCCGCGAAGACGCCAAGCTGCAGTACAACCTCCTGACCGACGCCACCTGCGTGGACCGCTTCCCGGCCGAGCCGCGATTCGAATTGAACTATCACCTGGTTTCCATCCCGCGACGTCAAAAAGTGCGGCTGCGGGTGTGGCTTGGCGGCAACGATCCGGCTGTCGATTCGCTAGTTCCGGTCTGGCCGGGCGCCAACTGGCTGGAACGGGAAATTTTTGACCTCTTCGGCATTCGTTTTTTGGGCCATCCGGACTTGCGGCGCATCTTACTTCCAGATGATTGGGAAGGCCATCCCTTACGCAGGGATTATCCGGTGGAGGGCTATCGAGACGTGCCGAACACGGGAGAATTATTCAGGAAGAGCAGCACGCCATGACAACCGTTGAAACGGCAGTTGGAACAGCAAAAACGATGGTCCTGAATATGGGGCCGCAGCACCCGTCCACGCACGGGGTGCTGCGAATTTTGCTGGAGCTGGACGGCGAAACGGTGGTGAAGGCGATTCCTGATCTTGGGTATTTGCACACGGGAATCGAGAAATCCTGCGAGGACAAGACTTATTCTCAAGTCATCACGCTCACGGACCGGATGGATTATCTGAACCCCCTGGGAAACAACCTGGTGTACTGCCTGGCGGTGGAAAAACTTCTCGGGCTCGAGGTGCCAAAGCGCGCGCAATACATCCGCGTGATGATGGTCGAGCTGCAGCGGATTTCTTCGCACTTGGTGTGGCTGGGGACGCACGCGATTGACCTGGGGGCGATGTCCGTTTTTCTTTATTGCTTCCGCGAACGCGAAGAGATTTTGAACATATTCGAAATGTTTACGGGCCAGCGGATGATGACCAGCTACATTCGAATCGGCGGCGTCGCGCTGGATCCGCCGGCAGGCTGGCGGCAGCCAGTTGAACGATTCTTGAAGATGATGCCGAGCCGGGTGGACGAATACGAAACGCTGCTGACGGAAAACCGCATCTGGATCGGGCGCACGAAGGGCATCGGGTATATCTCGCCCGAGGATGCGATTGGTTTGAGCATGACCGGGCCGACGCTGCGCGCCGCAGGCGTGGCTTACGACAATCGAAAGGTTTTTCCTTATTCGAGCTACGAGGAATTCGATTTCGGCGTGCCGACGCGCACGGAATCGGATTGCTACGCGCGGTACCTGGTGCGCGTGGCGGAAATGCGCGAGAGCCTGAAGATCATCCGGCAGGCATTCGAGAAGATTAAGGATGAGGGGCCGATCAAGGCGGACGCGCCGGGGATCATCCCGCCGCAGCGCGAAAAGATGAAGACCGAGATGGAAGCGCTGATTTATCACTTCAAGATTTTTACGGAAGGGTTTTCGCCTGCTCCGGGCGAAGTATTCGTCACCGTTGAATCGCCGCGGGGGGAGCTGGGCTGTTTCATCGCCAGCGACGGTTCGCCGAAGCCCCTCCGCGTTCACTTCCGTGGCCCTTCGTACATCAATTTGCAGGCGCTGCCGAAGCTGATTGAAGGGCAGTTGATTTCGGACGTCATCGCGTGCATCGGCACCATCGACATCGTTCTCGGAGAAGTGGACAGGTAAGCATGGAACTCTCCCCTACGCTTTCAGCGAAGTTCGAAAAACTGCAAGGCAGTTATCCGGTGAAGCGGAGCGCGCTGATTCCCATGCTGATGTACGCGCAGGACGAGTACGGCTGCGTCAGCGACGAGATGATCGCGGAGATCGGGCGGCGGCTGGACTTGAACAACGTGCAGGTCGAGGAAACGCTGGCGTATTACTCGATGCTGCACCGCAAGCCGTGGGGCAAGCATCACGTGCAGATTTGCACGAACGTGGCGTGCATGCTGAAGGGCGGGAACGAGATTCTGGAACGCGCAAAGAAGCGGCTGGAGATCGGGCACAAGGAAACGACCGCCGACGGAGTCTTCTCGCTGGAAGAAGTGGAATGCATCGGCGCGTGCACGGGCGCGCCGGCGATGCAGGTGAACTACGATTTCTACGAAAACCTTACGGCGCTCAAGTTCGACCGTATCATCGAGGAACTGGATGCGGGCGGACACCCCGCTCCGGAATCGGTGATCTCCGGCGCGCTGCACGAACGGCATGCGCTGGAAACGCCGCTCATCAGCCGGCGATGGGGGATGAAGGATTCGCACAAGATCGACGTGTACCTGATGCAGGGCGGCTACCAGGCGCTGGAGAAGGCGCTGAAGGAGATGACGCCCGAAAGCGTGATCGACGAAGTGAAAAAGTCGAATTTGCGCGGGCGCGGCGGCGCGGGGTTTCCGACGGGAATGAAATGGTCGTTTGTCCCGAAGGATTCGCCGAAGCCGAAATACGTGATTTGCAATGCGGATGAATCGGAGCCGGGAACCTGCAAGGACCGGCCGCTGATGGAGATGGACCCGCACCAGTTGATTGAAGGAATGGTGATTGCGGGGCGAGCGATTCATTCGCACCAGGGATTCATTTACGTTCGCGGGGAATACCGGTACGTGCTGGATATCGTGGACGCGGCGCTCGCCGAAGCCTACTCGCGCGGGTACCTCGGAAAGAACATTCTTGGCACGGGATTTGATTTCGATTTGCTGGCGCACACGGGAGCGAATGCGGCGAAGAATCCGCGCTGATGGAATCGCTGGAAGGCAAGCGCGGGTATCCACGGATCAAGCCGCCCTTCCCTGCCGTGGTTGGTTTGTATGGATGCCCGACGATCATCAATAACGTGGAAACGCTGAGCGCGGTGCCTTCGATCATTCGCGAAGGAGGCGACGCGTATGCGAATCGCGGCACACCGAAAAACGGCGGGACGCGGATGCTGTGCATCGCGGGACACATCAACAAGCCCGGAATCTACGAAGTGCCTCTGGGCATGAACATGAAGAAGTTCATCTACGAGGTCGCGGGTGGAATTCCCAAGGGAAAGAAGCTGAAGGCTGTGATTCCCGGAGGAAGCTCTTGCCCGTTAATGACCGCCGACGAGATTGATATCCCGATGGACTACGATGCGGTGGCGAAAGCGGGCTCGATGCTGGGTTCCGGCGGCATGGTGATCATGGATGAAGACACCTGCATGGTGGATATGGCGCGGAGGATTATGCATTTTTACGCGCACGAGTCCTGCGGTTGGTGCATTCCCTGCCGCGAAGGAACGAGCTGGCTGCGGAAGATACTGGAACGTTTTCATGCGGGCCTGGGGCGGGCGGAAGACATCGACATGATCGCGGACCTGGCGAAAAACATGCTGGGGCGCACGTTCTGCCCGCTTGGAGACGCGGCGGCAATGCCGACGATCAGCATCATGAAGAAGTGGCGGGGTGAGTTTGAAGAACATTTGAGGGGACACTGCGCTTACAAATCCGCGGAAGCGCTGGTTGCGCGATAGGAATCCATGGCCGAACAGAAACTGATCAAGCTGAAAATTAACGAGCGCGAAGTGCAGGTGCCGCAGGGGACGCTGGTGATCGAAGCGACGCGGCGCATCGGGACGGAAGTGCCGTCGTTCTGTTACTACCCCGGGCTGTCGCTGCAGGCGGCGTGCCGCATGTGCCTGGTGGAAGTGGAAAAAGCGCCGAAGCTGCAGACCGCGTGCACGCTGATGGCGACGGAAGGGATGATCGTTCGAACGGACACCGATCAGGTGCGCCAGGCGCGCAAGTACATGCTGGAATTCCTGCTGACGAATCACCCGCTGGATTGCCCGGTGTGCGACAAGGGCGGCGAGTGCGAATTGCAGGACATGGTGTTCCGCTACGGCGCGGACACTAGCCGCTTCGTGGAGGAAAAAATTCACCGGCCGGAAGAAAAATGGTCGGAACTGGTTTATTACGATGCTCCGCGGTGCATTTTGTGTTTCCGGTGCGTGCGCGTGTGCGATGAAGGCATGGACGTGAAGGCGCTGGGCGTGGGGATGCGCGGGGCCAACAGCGTGATCATCCCCAACCGCCAGGATCATTTGGAATGCGAAGAGTGCGGGATGTGCATTGATATTTGCCCGGTGGGAGCGCTTACGAGCGGGACGTACCGGTATAAAACGCGGCCGTGGGAAATGGCGTACGTTTCGACGGTTTGCACTCACTGTTCGAATGGCTGCAAGACCACGCTGAGCGTGCGCAACCACGAAATTCTCCGTTCGAACAATCGCGACCTCGGCGGGATCAACAAGGATTTTCTGTGCGTGAAGGGGCGGTTCGGGTTTGACTTCACGAAACATGCCGAGCGCATAAAGCAACCGATGGTGCGCAAGGGCGACAAGCTGTTCCCTGTTTCTTGGGAAGAGGCAGCGCAGGCCGCGGCGACGAAACTGAAGGCGGCGTACGACGCGGGCGGCGCAGATGCGATTGGCTTCATCGGTTCGAATCGCACTTCGAATGAAGAGAGTTATTTGTTGCAGCGCATGGCGCGCGCGACGTTTGGAACCAACAACATTGACCATCACCGGACCGCGGATTATACCGGACTGGTCACGGCTCTGGGCGATGCCGCGAAAGATTCATTGCTCACGATGGAGCAGTTGTATCAATCGAAAGCGGTCTTGCTGGTGGGCAACGATCCGACGAATCAGAATCCTCTCGTCGGGTGGCAGGTTCGCAGCGGGATTCGCCACTTCGGCACGAAGCTCTTCATAATCAATTCGAACGAGATCAAGCTGAAGCGCAAGGCCACGCAGTTTGTAAAAGTGGAGGCGGGTCAGGAGGCGGCCGCGCTGCGGTGGCTGGCCCATGAAGAGGGGCAACTCTCGCCGGAGCTCGTCGAACGACTGGTGCAATTGAAGGCCGCGCTTGAGGCGCAGACGGATGTTGCGGTTGTATTTGGCGCGGAAGTTTCCGGCGCGGCGATCTCACAGTTAGTGGCCTTCGGTTCGAAACTGCCAGGGAATACGCGGTATATGGCTCTGGGCGATTACGCCAATTCGCGCGGCGCGGCGGATATGGGCGTTTTGCCGGACCGTTTGCCGGGCTACGCTTATGTTGACAATGCCGGCGCGCGCGAAGCATTCGAAAGGCTTTGGGGCGGCGTGATTCCTTCGAAAGCGGGCGAGACGGCGCCGCAAATGGTGGATGCGGCGCAAGCCGGCAAGCTGAAGTCACTGTATGTGGTGGGAGCGAATCCGCTGGCACATTTCGGGATGCCGGGACTCGGGCGCGGCAAATTGGAATTGCTGATCGTGCATGAAATGTTCATGACGGAAACGGCGAAGGTGGCGGACATCGTTTTTCCCGCGGCTTCGGCGTACGAAAAGGACGGGACGGTCACAAACACTTCGGGCGAAATTCAAATGCTGCACAAGGGCGCCGAAGTGATGGGGCCGCGGAGCGACTTCGATCTGCTGAGGATTTTATCGCATCAACTGGAAAAGCTGGGGCTGGGGAAGGCGTTTCACTACAAGACGCCGGCCGCGGTGTTTGAAGAAATTCGGAAGGCCGTGAGCGGGTATGACGTGCAGCCGGCGGGGCTGCTGCTAGGCGGCGCGGAGCCGACGCGCGTGCAGTTTGCGAGAAACGGCCACGCGCCGTACGATGTGCCGGCGGGATTGATTCGCTCGGCGAAGGACACTTTGTTTACCAGCGGGACGCTCGGGCGCTTCTGCACGATGATGGAATCCCTGCGAATGCGGAGCTGGTTATCACGGTCGTCAAGATCGTGCTGCTGCTATTCATCGTGCTCACGGTGAACGCGTATCTGACGTGGTTCGAACGGAAAGTCGTGGCGCACATTCAGTCGCGTTGGGGGCCGCACCGCGTGGGCCCGCATGGATTGCTACAGCCGCTGGCGGACGGCCTGAAATTTCTTTTCAAGGAAGACCCAACGCCGGCGGGCGTGGATAAATTTGTCTACTATCTTGCGCCGCTGCTGGCATTGGCGCTGGCGCTGACGGCGATCGCGCTTATTCCTTTTGGGCCGGACCCGATCCGATTGTTCGGGCACGACATCTATTTGGGGATCGCGCCTCCCGACGTGAACATCGGGATCCTCGCGCTTTTTGCGATCACCGCGATGGGCGTTTATGGCGTGGCGCTGGCGGGATGGTCTTCGAACAGCAAGTATCCGCTGCTCGGGGGGCTGCGCAGCTCGGCGCAGATGATCAGTTACGAGCTGGCGCTGACCATGTCCGTGGTCGGTGTGCTGCTGATGGCAGGCAGCTTCAATTTAAAAAAAATCATCGAGGCGCAGGCGCACCATCCGGAGTGGGGCTTCTTGGGCTGGAACATCTGGCCGCAGATTCTGGGCTTCTTTTGTTTTTTCGTGGCGGCGATTGCGGAAACGAATCGGGCGCCGTTTGATCTTCCCGAAGCGGAATCGGAGTTGGTCGCTGGTTTTCACACCGAGTACGCCAGCTTCAAGTTCGCGATGTTTTTTATCGCGGAGTACACCAGCATGATCACGGTTTCCTGCTTGTGCTCGATCCTGTTTTTCGGCGGATGGCTGTCTCCCTTCCCTGCTTCGTGGACGTTCACGCATTATTTGCCGCCGGCGATCCTGATTGCGTTCGGCTTGTGGGTAATTTGGGATGGGCTCCGCTATGAAACGATTTTTGGACGAATCATACTGCCAGTCGTTGGGATGGCATTCGCCGGGCTGGGCGCGGGTTTTATTTTGTTGCCGGGCGTGAATCTTTTTATTCAGGGTCCGTTCTGGCTGCTGTCCAAGATTCTTTTTTTCCTGTTTGTTTATGTGTGGATGCGCGGGACACTGCCGCGTCTCCGGTACGACCAGTTGATGGCGTACGGGTGGAAACTGCTGCTGCCCCTTTCGATCGTGAACGTGATCGTCACCAGCTTTGTGATTCTGGCGAAGATGACGTGGGGTGCGAAATGACAGCGCCACTCGTTGTTTTCTTCGTGCTTGCGGGGCTGGCGGTGATTGGCGCGCTCAGCTTGATTCTGCAGAAGCATCCGATTCGCAGCGCGCTTTCGCTGATCGTGGTGATGATCGCGCTGGCGGGGCTCTACCTGCTGCTGGGCGCGGAGTTCGTGGCCGCGGTGCAGATCATCGTTTACGGTGGCGCGATTATGGTGCTGTTCGTGTTCGTGATCATGCTCTTGAATGCGGGCGTGGAGGAGCACACCAGCATTTCCAAGATGGCGGGAGCGCCGGGTTTGCTGCTGGTGGTGGCGCTGGCTGGCCTGGTGGCGGCGACGATTGTGCGCTCGACGGACAGCATACAGCGCACTTTGCAAACCGGGGAGATGTCTTCGACGCTTGGGATTTCGAACATGATCTTCAGGGATTTTGTTTATCCGTTCGAGCTGACTTCTTTCTTGATTCTTGTGGCGGTTCTGGGAGCTACGGTGCTCGCGCAGCGGGAGAAGAGTTGAGATGGTGCC
>WNFP01001425.1_pt1 | contig 18629 bp, 19 predicted proteins | sample 5400201 | NCBI WGS metagenome assembly WNFP01 (sample SAMN13153355, study PRJNA577476) | soil metagenome | isolation source: 115 cm saprolite under Madrone tree | place: USA:California | collected 2016-06-14 | reverse complement strand
TCTGTACGACGGCTTCAGGGGCGCCAAATCGCGAGAGGCACCCGCGAACCTCAAGCCGGTCGGCACCGGGCCCTATCGCTTCGTGGACTTCAAGCCCGGCGACATGGTCAAGGGCGAGCTCAACCCGGCCTATCACTTGCCGAACCGTCCCTTCTTCGACACCATCGAGATGAAGGGCGGCGGCGACGCGGTCTCGGCCGCGCGTGCCGTCATCCAGACGGGCGAGTTCGACTACGCGTGGAACCTCCAGGTCGAGGACGAGATTCTCAAGCGCATGGAGCAGGGCGGCAAGGGCAAGGCCGACATCGTGGCCGGCGGCAACATCGAGCACATCCAGCTCAACAACACGGATCCCTGGACAGAGGTCGACGGCGAGCGCTCCAGCATCAAGACCAAGCATCCGTTCCTGACCGACCCGGCCGTGCGCCAGGCGCTGAATCTCCTCGTCGACCGCGGGGCCGTCCAGGAACAGATTTACGGCCGCACCGGCATCGCCACCGCGAACTTCCTCAACCAGCCGTCGCGCTTCGCCTCCAAGAGCACCAAGTGGGAGCTCAACATCGACAAGGCGAACCAGATCCTCGAGGCAGCGGGCTGGAAGAAGGGCTCCGACGGGATCCGGGCCAAGGACGGCAAGAAGCTGAAGATGGTCTACTCGACGTCCATCAACGCCCTGCGCCAGAAGAACCAGCAGATCGTCAAGCAGGCCGCGGCCAAGGCCGGCATCGACATGGAGCTGAAGTCGGTGACGGCGTCGGTCTACTTCTCCTCGGACGTGGCCAACCCGGACACGTATACCCACTTCTACACCGACATCCAGATGTACACGACCACCATGACGCAGCCCGATCCCGAGCTGTTCATGAACCAGTTCACCACGTCGGAGATCGCGTCGAAGGAGAACAAGTGGCAGGGGCGCAACATCACCCGCTGGAGGAGCGAGGAATACGACAAGCTCTTCCGCTCGGCGGAGAGCGAGCTCGACCCGGTCAAGCGGGCGGCGCTCTTCATCAAGATGAACGAACTGGTGATCCAGAACGTCGTGGTCATTCCCGTGGTGTTCCGCCCGCGCGTGGCCGCCATCACGAACACGATGCGCGTGGAGCAGAGCGGCTGGGACTCGGACTTCTGGAACCTCCACAACTGGTACCGCGAGGGCTAGAAGCACAGGGAGACCGGGCCCGCGGGCCCGGTCTCCCGCTCTCGCCGCGTCGATGTCCAGGTACCTCTTCCGACGTATCCTGATCCTCATCCCCGCCCTGCTCGGCATCAGCCTCGTGCTCTTCACCATCCTGGCGCTCGCGCCGGGCGATCCGTTCGAAGAGCTCGCCACGAATCCGAACGTTCCCCCGGAAGTCCGCATGAACCTCCGCGCCCAGTTCGGCCTCGACGACCCGATCGCCGTGCGCTACGTCCGCTGGGTCACCGCCATGGTGAAAGGCGACTGGGGCTTTTCCTTCACGAGCCGCATCAACGTGTCGACCCTCATCATGCAGCGGCTCCCGACGACGCTCTTCGTGCTCGGCACGGCGCAGCTCCTCGCGCTCCTCGTGGCGCTCCCGATCGGCGTCTACTCGGCGGTGCGGCCCTATTCCATCTTCGACCAGCTTGTCACCACGTTCGCCTTCATCGGCTTTTCGCTTCCGACGTTCTTCACCGGGCTTCTCTTCATCCTCTTCTTCAGCATCTACCTCGACTGGCTGCCCTTCATCTACCGGGCCGATATCAGCGCGACCGGCTGGCGGTGGGCCTGGGAGATGGCGCGGCAGGCCATCATGCCCATCGCGGTGCTGGGGCTCTTCCAGGGCGCGTCGATGACGCGCTTCGTGCGCTCGGCCGTGCTCGAGGTCATCCGGCTCGACTACGTCAACACCGCCCGCTCCAAGGGACTGTCCGAGCGCATGACGATCCTCAAGCACGTGGTGCGGAACGCGCTCATCCCGGTCGTCACGCTCGTGGCGCTCCAGATTCCCGGTATCTTCACCGGCGCCGTCATCACCGAGCAGATCTTCCGGGTGCCCGGCATTGGCTCGCTCCTGATCAGCGCGATCCTCTCCAACGACACGCCGGTGGTCATGTCGATCACGTTCGTGTTCGCGGCGCTGGTCCTCCTGTTCAACCTCATCGCGGACGTGGTCTACTGCTGGCTCGATCCGCGGATCTCCTACCGGTAGGGGCCGTGGCGAACGGAACGGCGTCCAGGCTCGAGCTCGACCGCGCGATGATTCACGCGGGCCTCCCGCCCGAGTCGCTCACGGCCGACGCGTGGCGACGCTTCAAGCGGCACCGGCTGGCGACCTTCGGCGCGGCGATGCTCGCCATCATGGTCTTCGCCGTCCTCGTCGGCCCGTTCATCTACCGCGTCCCGATCAACGAGATCGATTTCAAGGCCAAGCTCAAGACGCCCTCGTGGGCACACCCGATGGGCACGGACGACCTGGGACAGGACCTCCTCGCGCGCATGCTCTACGGCGGCAGGATCTCGCTGGCCGTCGGCGTGGCCGCGATGCTCATCGCGATCATCGTGGGCACGGCCGTCGGCGCCGTGTCGGGACAGGCGGGCGGCGCGGTCGACCACGCCCTGATGCGTGTCACGGATCTCTTCCTGGCGCTGCCGTCCCTGCCGCTCCTGCTCCTGATCGTCTACCTCTTCCGCGACTCGCTGAAGAAAGCGCTGGGGCCGGAGGCGGGCATTTTCATCATGATCGTGGTCGTCATCGGGGGGCTGCGCTGGATGCCCGTGGCACGGCTGGTCCGGGCGCAGTTCCTCTCGCTCCGCGAGAAGGAGTTCGTCGAGGCGGCGCGGAGCCTGGGCGCCCGACCGCTCCGCCAGGTCATCCGCCACATCCTGCCTAACGCCCTCGGGCCCGTGATCGTCGCCGGCTCCCTCGACGTAGCGGCAGCCATTCTGGCGGAATCGACGCTGTCCTTCCTCGGCCTGGGTTTCCCGCCCGATATCCCGACCTGGGGACGCATTCTCTTCGACGCGAAGGACAACCTCGACTTCGCGCCGCACTGGGCCATCTTCCCCGGCACGGCCATCTTCCTCACCGTGCTCAGCATCAACTACCTGGGAGACGGCCTCCGCGACGCGCTGGATCCACGCAAAGTTCTCTAGTCGCCCCGCCCGCGTCGCCCGCGTTCGTCAGAGCCTGGTGAGAAGGTCCTGAAGCACGGCCGGATTCACCGGCTTGGCCACGTGCAGGTCGAAGCCGGCGGCCAAGGCCCGCTGCCTGTCCTCCTCCTGTCCATAGCCCGTGATGGCGACCAGCCGGATATCGCGCGTCTCGGGCTGAGAACGGGCCACGCGGGCCAGCTCGTAGCCATCCATACCCGGAAGGCCCACGTCGATCAGCGCGACGTCCGGATGGAATTGGCCGAGCTTGGCGAGCCCCTCCGGTCCGTCGCCCGCGGTCTCGACGACATGGCCCGCCTGCTCGAGCAAGAGCTGCACGCCCAGCCGCGCATCGGCACTGTCCTCGACGACCAGAACCCGCCGCCCCACGCGCTTGGCGCCGGCGCGCGCGCCTGCGGAAGCGCCGTCGGAAGCAGCGAGGGAACCGTCCGCCGGCTCGGCCACGGCCGGGAGCATGACCGTGAACTCGCTGCCCTGTCCGGGTCCAGCGCTCGAAGCCGACACCGAGCCCTCGTGCAGCTCGACCAGTCGCTTGACGAGCGCCAGCCCGAGGCCGAGGCCCCCGTGCGACCGCTCGAGACTCTGCGGGGCCTGCGTGAAGAGGTCGAAAATGTGCGGCACGAGCTCGGCGGGCATGCCGATGCCCGAGTCACGCACGCGCAGCACCGCCTGGTCACCGCGAAGCTCCGTGATGATCTCCACTCTGCCACCGGGCGACGTGTACTTGAGCGCATTGTCGACGAGATTGTCGAGCACCTGCGCGAGGCGCGTGGGATCACCGTGGACGTGGACGGCTCCGCCGCTGAGCGCCACCGAGTGCTCGGCTTCGCCTCCGGCGCGCGCGCGCGCCTCGAGACACTGCGCAGCCAGCGCGCGCAGATCCACGCGCTCGGGGCGCAGCTCGATCTTGCCTGAGGTCAGCCGCGCCACGTCGAGCAGGTCGTCCACGAGCCGCGCGAGGTGGCCCGCCTGGCGGCCGATGACCGCGACCAGGGTGCGCGAGATCTCGCTGCCCCCCACCTTGTCCAGCACGGCCACCGCGTTCGTGATGGTGCCGAGGGGATTGCGGAGCTCGTGGCCGAGCATCGCGAGAAAAGCATCCTTGGCCCGGTCGGCCGCACGCAGCGACTCGGCGAGCGCCTCGGCCTCCTCCCTTCTCTCTCGCAGCTCCTCTTCCGTGCGCTTCCGGTCGGTGATGTCAATCAGGGCGGCCAGGATGCAGGCCTCCCCCTCGACCATCACGACGTCGGCCGAGAGAACGGTCACCCGCTCCTGGCCGTTTTTCATCCGAAACCGCGCCTCGACGTTGTGGATGGGCCTGCCGGCGCGCAGCGATCGCATGCCCTGGTCTCGCTGATCCGGATCGAGCCAGAGCCCGAGCTCCGTCACCGTGCGGCCGAGTATCTCCTCGCGCGAGTAGCCGGTGGTCTGGAGGAAGGTGTCGTTGACTTCGCGGATGCGCCAGTCGGCCAGGTCCGTGATGCAGAGGATGGTTGGGCTCAGGCCGAGGATGGCGTGAAGCTTGGCCTCGGACTCGAGGTCCTTGACGCGGGCCGCCGAATCCACGCGCCGGGCCGTCATGGCCAAACAAGTATGGGGCGACGCGGCCCCCGGGTCAATCTTTCTCGGCCGGGCCGGCTAGTGGTTGTGGTTGGTGGTTCGCTCGAATTCCCACGCGGCGAAGCACCGCAGGTGAAGGTGGAACTTGTCCAGGCCCGGGTTGTCGCCGTCATGGGCGAACTGAACCTCGAACTCGAGCTCGTCGCGGCTCACGGGCCGCTCGCAAATGGCGCAGCGGGCGCCGACACCCGGGCCTCCCCACGTGCGATCAGGTCTCTGGGCGGGCATCTTGCCGGATTGGATCGCTGCGCGAGCCTGCTGGCGGAGAACACTTTCGTCTGGCATCTGGGGCTCCTGACACGGCGCGCCGCGACAGACGAAGGCGCGCGCCGTATTCCAGGGAGAGAATCAGACCAGATGCCAGCGGACCGGACGCCCGTTTGCGTCAGACACAAAGTCCGTTAGTAGGTAAGGAAGTATACCACCATGTCCCTACCGCGCGAGCCGCTGCCATGCTACGCTTCGGCGCTCTCAGACCCGAGTCAACGCGAGGGAGGCTTTCCGTGTCAGACCGCGATCTCTGCTTCACGCCCGCAACCGAGCTCCACCGTCTCTACCGGCAGCGCAAGACCTCGCCGCTCGAGGTGATGCGGGCTGTGCTGGAGCGCGTGGACGCCGTCAATCCGAAGCTCAACGCCATCGTGACGCTCGAGCGGGAGCCGGCCCTGAAAGCAGCCAGGACGGCAACCGCGGCGCTCAAGAAGGGGAAAAAGCTCGGGCCGCTGCACGGTGTGCCGGTGACGATCAAGGATCTCACCCACACCAAGGGGATCAGGACGACCTGGGGCTCCAAGGTCTTCGAGCACAACGTGCCCGACGAGGACTCGCTCATCGTCGAGCGGCTCAAGGCGGCGGGCGCCATCATCCTCGGCAAGACCAATACGCCCGAGTTCGGCGCGGGCGGCAACACCTTCAACGCGGTGTTCGGCGCCACGCGCAACCCGTGGAATCCGGCGCTTACCTGCGGCGGCTCGAGCGGCGGCGCGGCCGTCGCGCTGGCCACCGGCATGGGCCCGATCGCCCAGGGCTCGGACACGGGCGGCTCGCTGCGCACGCCGGCGGCATTCTGCGGTGTCGTCGGCTTCAGGACGAGCCCGGGGCTGGTGCCGTACTACCCGAAGGCGCTCGGCTGGGACTCGATCGGCGTCACCGGCCCGATGGCGCGCACCGTCGCGGACACCGCGCTCATGCTCTCCGTCATCGCGGGGCCCGACGATCGCTCGCCCATCTCCTACGACGCCGATACCGCCGCCTTCCCGCGCGCGGTCAAGTCGCCCTCGATCAAGGGCTGGCACGTCGCGTGGACGCCCGACCTGAGCGGCCTCATTCCCGTGGACGGCGAGGTCGCGCAGGTGGCCGAGAGGGCGACGCGCGTCTTCCGCTCGCTCGGCGCCAAGGTCGAATCCGCCTGCTGCGACTTCAGCGAGATCAACGACATCGTGCTCGGCACGCGCGGCCTCGCCATGGTCGCCAACCACGCCGACAAGCTCGCCAAGTGGAAAGACCAGATGCAGAAGGGGCTCGTCTGGAACATCGAGCAGGGTCTCAGGCTCACGCCCGAGGAGATCGCCCGTGCCGAGGTCCTCCGCACCACTCTCTGGCACCGCGTGCGCACGTTCATGGAGACGCGCGAGCTGCTGATCCTGCCCACGGTGGCCGTGCCGCCCTTCCCGGTCGAGCAGCCCTACCCGACCGAGATCAACGGCAAGCCGCTCGACAACTACACGCAGTGGTTCTTCCTCACGTACGGGATCACGCTGACCGGCCTGCCCGTCATCTCGGTGCCGTGCGGCTTCACGAAGAGCGGCCTGCCGGTGGGGCTCCAGATCGTGGGGAGGCGGCGGCAGGAGGCCATGGTGCTACGGGCGGCGGCGGCCTTCGAGGCGGCGGCGCCCTGGGCGGACAAAATCCCTCCCACAGTGACGAAGGTCTAGGCGGTCGACGCCGAAGCGGCGCCCGGCGCCGGCTGACGCAGCACACTCACCGCGACGCGCAGGGTCTCGGAGCCGCCGCCTCGCCTGAGTCCCTTGACCGGCGGGACGTCGTCGTAGTCCCTCCCGTGTCCGACCTTGATATACGCCTGGCCGACGACGACACCATTGGTGGGATCGAAGCCCACCCACCCGCTTCCCGGCAGATAGGCCTCGATCCACGCATGCGAGGCGTCCGAGCCGAGCGTGCGACCCGGGCTCGTCTCGAGGTAGCCGCTGACGTAGCGGGCGGGGATGCCGAGCATCCGGGTCAGCGCGAGCATGGCGTGCGTATAGTCCTGGCACACGCCCGCGCGCGCGGCCACGAAGTCGGCGATGGGCGTGTCGATCTCGGTGACCGACTTCCGGTAGGTGAAAAAGCCGTGCAGGTGGCTGGTGAGGCTCGAGAGGTATTCGACGAGATCGCCGCCGCGAAGCAGAGCCGGCGCCCGCATGGCGGCCCTCCAGTCCCGGTCGAGCGGCACGCGGCGGGTCGGCGCGAGGAACTCGAAGAAGCGCGGCCGCAGCTCGACCAGGCTGTCCATCGCGACGGAGATCGGGGCCGGGCGGGGGTACGTCACCACGCTCGAGCGGGCCTCGATGGCCAGCCGGCGGTGCGTTTCCGGGATGTGGAACTGGTGCACGCGAGTGCCGTAGTAGTCGAGGTGGCTCCGCACTGTCGCGTCGGGAGTGAGCTCGAGCGTGAAGGACAGCAGGCTCTGGCTATGGTCGTCCGTGGGGGAGAGCCGCACCTCGTTGAAGGAATCCCAGGCGGGCTCCGGGTAGCGGTATTCGGTCAGGTGGACGACCGCCAGGTGCACGGGCGCGCCGGAGGGAAGGCTCACGACGCAGTCTCTCCCCGCGCTTCGCGAGGCTGGTCCGCTCCCGTCAGCCCGAAGTACGTCGAGCTGATCGCGTCAGAGACCTCGGCCACCTCTTCGAGGAGGACCTCGACGCTCGGGTCCTTGTCGTCGAGGATGCGCTCCACCCCCGGCAGGTACTCGAGCCGGGCCGCCAGCCATCCCACGTGGCGCGTGGCCGCGTCGGAGGCTCCCGGGTTCAGGCGCTCGATGTCCACCAGCGTCCGCTGGAGGGCGGTCAGGTTGTGCCGCACGCTGCGCGGGAAGTCCGGGTCGAGGAGCAGGAAGGCCGCGATGCGCCGCGCTTCGAGCGCCGTGTGGTAGCGCTTGCGGAATGCCTCGTACGCCGAGACCGACTTCAAGAGCGCCATGCCGCGATGGTTCTCGAGCCCGCGGGCCACCGGCTCCTGCCCCGCGGCCTGCCGCTGGCGCACCTGAAGCAGCCGCAGCACGTTGTCCGCCCGTTCGAGGTGCTGCCCGGCGAGCAGGAAGTGCCAGCCGAGGTCGCGCGGAAGGGTCGCGTGCGCGATGCCGAAGAAGAGCTGGCTCGCCTCGCGCGCCGCCGCGCAGTACTCGTGGAGCCCGTCTTCCGCCAGCACGCGCTCGGTCGAAAAGCACAGCTGCAGGTACGCGCGGTTCAGGGTCTCCCACATCTCGAGGCTGATCCGGTCTCGCAGGCCCCGCGCGTCCTCGCGGGCGCGCGCGAGGCTGGCCCGGATGCTCGAGCCGTTCTGCGGGTGGAAAGCGAGCCACTCGGGCACGGTCTGGCCGTCGGCGCGATCGAACTGCTCGCGGAATGCGGGCTCGTCTCCGGTCAGCGCGAGCAGCGGCGCCCACAGCTCGGTGACGATGCCCTTGGCGCCCGCCACCACCGGCGCTTCCACGATCGCGTGGTAGTTGACGTCGAGGAGACGGGCCGTGTTCTCGACCCGCTCGATGTAGCGGCCTATCCAGTACAGGTTCTCGGCGATCCGGCTGAGCATCTAGTGCGACTCCAACGAGTATTCCCTACACCTCGCGCGTCCCCGCCGAGTGCCCGGCACTACGCTTGTCCCGCGTCGCCCAGGACCCAGGTGTCCTTGGAGCCCCCGCCCTGGGAGGAGTTGACCACGAGCGAGCCGCGCTTGAGCGCCACGCGGGTGAGCCCGCCCGGCACCACCGTGATGTCCTCGCCCACGAGCACGTAGGGGCGCAGGTCGATGTGGCAGGGCTCGAAGCAGCCCGTGTCGGCATAGAAGGACGGGTGCCGCGCCAACGCGACCACGGGCTGGGCGATGTAGTTGGCCGGGTCCCGCCGAACGGTCGCGAGGAACGCCTCCCTCTGCGCAGCGGTGGACTCCGGGCCGATGAGCATGCCGTAGCCTCCCGACTGCCCCACGGCCTTGATCACGAGCTTCTCGGCGTTGTCGAGCATGTAGGCGAGCCCGTCCGCGTCCGCGCCCAGGTGCGTGGGGACGTTCGGCAAGAGCGGCTCCTCGTGGAGGTAGTAGCGGATCATCGCCGGCACGTAGCTGTACGTGGCCTTGTCGTCGGCCACCCCCGTGCCGACGGCATTGGCCAGCGCGACCCGTCCCTGGCGGTACACCTGGAGGAGGCCGGGCACGCCCAGCGTCGAGTCGGCCCGGAACACCGCGGGGTCGAGGAAGTCGTCGTCGATGCGCCGGTAGATGACATCGACCTGCTGGCGGCCCTGCGTCGTTCGCATCCACACGCGCCTGTCCTCGACGTAGAGGTCTCGCCCCTCGACGAGCTCGACGCCCATCTGCTGCGCGAGGAAAGCGTGCTCGAAGTAGGCGCTGTTGTACAGCCCCGGCGTCAACACGACGATGGTGGGCTCCTTGAGATCGCGCGGGGAGAGACTCCGCAGCATCTCGAGGAGCGCGGTGGTGTAGTGCTGGACCGGGCGCACCCCACGCCCCTCGAAGAGCCCGGGAAAGGTGCGCGTCATGACCATGCGGTTGGCCAGCATGTAGCTGACCCCGCTCGGCGTGCGCAGGTTGTCCTCGAGCACCATGTAGCGGCCGTCGTCCCCGCGGATGATGTCGATGCCGCTGATGTGCGTGTACACGTCGTGGGGCAGCTTGATGCCGTGGACTTCGCGGCGGAAGGCGGTATTGGACAGCACGAGCTGCCTCGGGATCACGCCGTCGTCGAGGATCTTCGCCTCGTGGTAGACGTCGCACAGGAAAAGGTTGAGCGCGCGGACGCGCTGAATCAGCCCCGCCTCGATGAGCGCCCACTCGTCCGCGGGAATCACGCGCGGGAAGAGGTCGAAGGGGAAGGTGCGCTCGGTGCCGGACTCGTCGCCGTAGACCGTGAACGTGATGCCCTGGTTCCGGAAGGTCAGGTCCGCGAGCGCCCGGCGCCGCCCGAACTCGACCGGGGACATCGACCGGATCCTTTTCGCGATGTCGGCGTAGTGCGGGCGGGGTGTGCCGTCGGGCTCGAACACCTCGTCGAAGAAGCGCTTCGCGTCGTAGTCGCCGAACACGGCCCGCCCTCCGCTGCCGGGCTGGCCCGATCCCGCCACGGGGCTCAGCGGGTCCGCGCCAGCCGCTTGAGCGGCGCGCCCTTGAGCCGCGTGAGAACCCACTCCGAATGGAGCCGCGCGCCGATCCGCTTGTAGAACCGGATGGCCGGGGCGTTCCAGTCCAGCACCCGCCACTCCATCCTGCCACAGCCGCGGGCCATGGCGACCGCCGCCAGCGCCCGCAGCAGCGCCTTGCCCGCCCCCAGCCCCCGGTCCCCCGGCAGGACGAACAGGTCCTCCAGGTAGAGGCTCGGCCGCCCGAGGAAGGTCGAATACGTGAAAAAGTACAGCGCGAAGCCGACCGGGCGCCGCCCGTCCCGGCAGATCAGTGTCTCGAAGTACGGGCGCCGGCCGAAGCCGTGGCGCCGGACGTGGCCGCGCGTGATCTTCACCTCGCGCAGCAGATGCTCGTATTCCGCGAGCCCCTTGATCATGGCCACGATCGTCCCGGCGTCACGCCGCGTGCCTCGCCGGACGCGGAGCGCGGCCCGCGCCATCAGGCCGCGGCCATCTGCAGCAGCAGCTCGGTGTAGCAGCGCGCCCCTTCCCTCAGGTTCTCCACCGAGATGCGCTCGTCATTGCCGTGGATCCGCCGCCATTCGCCGTCGTCGAGCACGAAGGGCCCGAACCCGTAGGCGTGGAGCCCCAGCCCCCGGAAGATCCAGTTGTCCGTGAAGCCGACCATGATCTCCGGAGCCACCACCGCCCCGGGCGCCCGCCTCTTGAGGGCGTCGGACAGGCCCTTGTACAGCTCCGTGTCGGGCGGCGAGAGATTGGGCACCTTCGGAGGCGAGGTCACGCTCACCTCCACCTGCGCGTCCGCGATGACGCGTCGGACCCACGACATGATCTCCTCCGGATCCTCTCCCGCCAGCACGCGGCAATCGATATCGGCGACGGCTTCGGGCGGAATGACGTTGCGCTTCTCGCTGCCCTTGAGCATGTTCACCGCGAAGGTGGTTCGCACGAGCGCGGCGTGGTGGCGGTTCGCGAAGAAGCGCGCGCGGAAGGCGGGGTCGCGCAGCGACTGCTCCAGGCTCTCGTAGCCTTCCGCGTGTCCCGGCGGCATGACCGACGCCATCCTCGCGAAGTATTCCTGGATCTCCGGCAGGACCCGCGGCGGGCGCTCGGCCTCCAGGAGGCGTGTGAGCGCCCGGATCAGCCGGTGCGGGGCCGTGTCGCGCCACGGCATCGATCCGTGCCCGGGCTCGCTCCGCGCGGTGAGGCGGAGGGCGAGGCCCGTCTTCTCGGAAATGACGATGGAGCCGAAGGGCGCGCTCCTGCCGTGCGCGGCCTCGATCACGCCGAGCTCGGAGAGCGCGTACTCCGCGCCGTCGAGCCACGCTCGGCGCTGGTCGGCCACCCACTGGGCGCCGAACCGGCTCCCCACCTCCTCGTCCGCCGTCCCGAGGAAGATCAGATCCCGCTTGAGCGGGACGCGGGCCCGCTGGATGGCGAGCACGGCCGCGAGCTGGAGGATACCGGTGGACTTCATGTCGAGCGCGCCGCGGCCGTAGATATAGCCGTCGCGGAGGACGCCGCCGAAGGGGTCGACCGTCCAGTAGCGCTCATCCGCGTAGACCACGTCGATGTGGTGGTGGAGCACGATGCCGCCGAGCGAGCCGTCGCTCGTGAGGCGCGCGACGAGGTTGCCCCGCCCCGGCGCCGACTCGGCGATCTCGCTTGCGATGCCTTCGCCGTCGAGCACCTGGGCGAGAAAGCGGGCCCCCGCCGTCTCGTTCCCCGGCGGATTGGTGGTGTTCACGCGGAGATAGCCTCGCAGCAGCTCGACCGTCTCGTCGCCGATCTTCATCCAGTCCATCACCGGGGTCATCCGGCCACATGGCGTCCGAGGAACGCCACGGCGCGGGCCTCCGCCCACGATCGCTTTCCCGAGGCGCCCGCGAGGAAGCCCGCGTGCCCGCCCTCGGCCACGAAGGCGGCCTCGAGCCAGCGCGACTTGGCGATGGCGGCGCGCGGCAGGGTCACGGCAGGGATGAATGGGTCATTGAGCGCATTGATCAACAGGGTCGGTCGGCGGATCTGCGTGAGGAGGGGGCCGCTGCTCGAGCGCGCCCAGTAGTCGCGCTCGTTGGCGAAGCCGCCGAGCGGCGCCGTCACCAGCCTGTCGTACTCGGCGAAGGTCTTCGCCTTGCGCGCCGCGGGCAGGTCGAGCACGCCCTCGTAGATCTTGGCCTTCTTGTCGAGCTTGATCTTCATCGTCGAGAGAAAATTGACGGTGTAGAGCGTCCGGTTGAGTCCGCGGTCCAGCGCGGCGGCGCAGGCGGCCAGGTTGAACGGCGTGGAGATGGCCACCGCGCCCGCCACCTGCGCGGGAGCGTCCTCCCCGCGCTCGGCGAGCCACTTGAGTGCGACGTTGCCGCCGAGCGAGACGCCCACCAGCCCCAGGCGCAGATCGGGCTCCCGCGCGGTCAGGCGGCTGATGATGAACTCGAGGTCTTCCGTGTCCCCCGAGTGGTACATGCGGCGGGAACGGTTGACCTCGCCGCCGCATGAGCGGAAGTTGACGACGAGACCGCGCCAGCCCACCTCCGCGAGCTCACGCAGCAGCCCGGAGACGTAGTGGGAGCGGAAAGACCCTTCGAGGCCGTGGAGAATGACGACGAGCGGGGCGCCGCGGTCGCGCCCGGCCAGCCAATCGAGATCGACGAAATCACCGTCGGGCGTCTCCACCCGCTCGCGGCGCAGGGCCGGCGAGCGTCCACGCCTCAACAGCGGGCCCCAGAGCGTCTGAAGATGGCGGCCCCGATACCACCACGGGGGGCGGTAGTCGGGGCCGCTGGTCACGCGCGTCGCTGTCGCGAAATTATTACTCCTGGCCCTGGAGGAGCAGCTTGACGATCTCCGGCGCGATCTCGCGCGCCCGCTGATCCAGCTGGGCTTCGGTCAGGTTGGCGATCGGGTGCGGCAGCGAGAGGAACTTGTAGTCCGGCAGGCCCCAGGACTGCGCCATCGCATGGCCCGTGCTCTCGAAGACATCGGTCACGATGGACGCGGCGGGGATGCCGGCCTTCTCGAACAGGATTCCGTCGAGCACACTGCCCGACGAGCAGGACCCTCAGTCGCCGACGCCGGCGACGACACAGTCCACGCCGCGCTTGGCCTCGTCGATGATCTCGTCGTGGGCGGGGACGCTCGAGTTGTGCTTGCGCCACATCTTGTACTCGGCGGCGCCGTACTCCTGCTTGAGGATCTCGCCGATCTTCACGAGCAGCTTGTCGGAGTTGAACTTGGTGTTCTCGACAAGGCCGATCCGCTTGCCCGTGAGCGAGTCCGGTCTCGGCACGAACGTCAACGGCTGCTTGCGCGGCTCGACCGTTGGGTCGAGGATTTCGAAGCCTGCCATCATGCCCTCCTGTCTGAAATGAGTTTCGAGACGCTCTGGCTGGACTTCTTGCCGCCGGCCCACGCGGGGATGTAGCAGGAGAACGCCCCTGCCCTGCCTCCCGCGGCGATCACGTGCACGTCCTCCGGGCTCGGCACGAGCGCGCGCATCGTGGTCTCGTCCGCGGCGGTGACGGCGCCCGGCAGCCTCTCCACCCGCTTGATGTGCGCCACCGAGTTCTGCGTGTTCTCGAAGACGAACTTCTGGATGTCGGCCTTGGACCAGCCGTCCCTGGCGATCGTGCGCATATGCTCGCCCGCGAGCACGACGACGTACTGCGGCTGGCCGTTGGTGCTGGCGTGGTGCTTCATGTCGTCGCAGAGCGATGTCAGCACGCCCTTGGCCGTACTCGAGAGCTGGTTATAGAACTGGTGCGGTCCCTCCGCCGCCATGCAGGTCACCACGCTCTGCTCCGCCTTGAAGCCGCGCTCGACGTGGAACGGCGCCCACGGGCTCTCGGCTTCGTTCTCGGCGATGACGTAGGAGTACTTGCCCGGGTGGGCCACCGTCCCGCGGTCGAGCGCGCCCGGCAGCGTGCCGATGGCGTTGCGCATCACCAGGCGCACGGCGCGGCCCGTCGTGGCGTTGGCCCGCCAGCCCGGCCCGAAGAGGTTGTCGCCCGAGTTGAAACCGAGCTTCGCCGCGATCGGCCCGTTGACGATCATGAGGACGGCGGCGCCTCCCGTGGACGTCGCCGGGCCGTGGTAGCCCCACTTGGGATCGGCCAGCGCCTCGACCGCCGCCACCACGATGGGCATGTACTCGGGCAGGCACCCTGCCATGACGGCATTCACGGCGATCTTCTCCGCGCTGACGGCGACCTGGCGGTTCGTGATGAAGGCGACCTGCTTGTCGGCCTCGAGTCCGGCCGCGGCCAGCATGGCCCGCACCGCGGGCTCCGTCGGCGGGACGACCGGCAGGCCGTCGGTCCAGCCCTGCTTGTAGCAAAACTCGATCGCGTGGTTCAGGTCCTCGACGGGGTGGCGCTTGGAGGCAAGCTGGGTTGTCATGGGCAGGATTATACTCCACCGGCCGGGCGCCGATAAGCCCCGCCGGGACCCTCGCACGGCGGCACGCTTTAACGTATGCTCTCGGCTGTGACGCCGCTCGTCGCCTGCTTCTCGATGGATTGGTAGAGGTAATGAACCGGCGCACGTTCCTTGTCTGCACGGGTGCGGTGGTCCTTGCCGCGCCGCATGCAGCGTTTGCTCAAGTCCAAACCAAGGCGCGGCGCCTAGGCTTCCTCACGCCGCGAGCGCGCCCGTCGCCGCCGGATCGCGATGCGTTTTCCGATGCATTCTTGCAAGGAATGCGCGAACTGGGGTACGTGGAAGGAAAGAATCTCGTCATCGAGTGGCGCTATGCCAATGGGAACTACAAGAGCCTCCCTGACCTGGCCGCCGAGCTCACCCGGATGGACCTCGAAGTCATCGTCACCTACGGAACCGCCGCGGCGCAGGCGCTGAAAAAAGCGACCAGCACAATTCCCATCGTCGTCACAGCCGCTGTCGATCTGGTGGGAAGCGGAATTGTCGAGAGTCTCCGGCGCCCTGGGGGTAACCTCACCGGGCTTTCCGCCATCGGCGTCGATCTCAGTCCGAAGCATGCCGAGCTCATGAAAACCATGATACCCAAGCTTGCCTCGGTCGCCGTGCTCATGAATCCCGGCAATTCGACCCATCCGGCGGTCTTGAAGAACGTTGAGGCCGCCGCCGAGAAGCTCGGAATGAAGGTGGTACCGGCGGACGCAGGGACCCCGAGCGAGATCGGAAGCGCCTTCACCGCAGCATCGCGAAAAGGGGCTGGGGCCGTCATCGTTGCCGCGGATGCCTTCTACTCGGGGCAGGGACCGCAACTTGCGGCGGCTGAGCTCAAGCACCGGATGCCAACCATCAGCATCTACGACGGAAACGTCCGGGCCGGTTGCCTTATAAGCTATGGCCAGGACATCGCAGGGTTCCACCGGCAGGCGGCCACGTACGTAGACAAGATCCTCAAGGGCGCCAAGCCCGGCGACCTGCCCGTCGAGCAGCCGACGAAGTTCGAATTGGTGATCAACCTCAAGACCGCCAAAGCGCTCGGATTGACGATTCCGCCGTCGCTGCTCGGACGCGCCGATGAGGTAATCCAATAATGGACCGATGGCGTTTTCTCACCAGCGCGCTCGTGATCCTTGTGGCATCGTCCGTGGTCGCGGCTCAACCGGGCGGGCCCACGATTGCGAAGTTCACGATTACGCCGCCCGTGATCAGGCCCGGAGACGTCGCGGAGATTCGCTTCGAGTACCGCGATGCCCAGGGCGGACTCCGCGAAGCGGCCTTGCTTGCCCGTCCTGCCTCGGGGGCTCTGCGAACCTCGGTGTTTCAAGAGCCCGTCAACCGGGCGATCACCGACCTCCCGCCAGCGTCTGAGGGATTTGTTGTCGCAGCGGGCCGGCACCAGTCCGGCTACAGCCCGGCGCAGAACGGGACGAAGAACTACTATCAGCTTCAAGTAACCGATCGCGCGGGGCGTCGTAGTAATGTGCTGGAAATCGAGTTGGAGATCAGATTTTGAGAACATCTTGATGCCGCCGCTCGTCGCCTACTTCTCGATGGAGTATGGGCTCCACGAGGAGTTTCACTCCTACGCGGGCGGGCTCGGCATCCTCGCCGGCGATTTCATGAAATCCGCCGGCGATCTCGGCCTGTCCGTAGCCGGCATCGGCCTTCGCTGGGCGCAGGGCTACACGGCCCAGCGGATCGGATCCGACGGGTATCCGTACGACCAGTGGCGCGACTACCCGCCCGGACCGCTCACCGACACGGGTGTCCGGGTACGGGTGCGCGTGGCCGCGCGCGAGGTCGAGTGCTGCGTGTGGCGCGTCGGCCGCTATGCCGTCGCGCCGCTCTTCCTCCTCGAGCCCGTCGACGTGCGCGACCGCTGGATCACGCGCCGCCTCTACGATCCGGCGCCCGACTGCCGCGTCGCCCAAGAGATGCTGCTGGGCATCGGAGGCGTCCGGGCGCTCCGCGCGCTGCACCTGCCTGTCGACCTCTACCACTTCAACGAAGGGCACGCGGTCTTCGCCGGCGTCGAGCTGATCACCGACCGGATGGAGGCCGGGGCGGACTTCCACGCCGCCTGGCGGGAGGTGCGCGAGCGCATCGTCTTCACCACCCACACGCCAGTGCCCGCGGGAAACGAGATTCACGCGATCGAGGACCTCCGGCGGCTGGGCGCGGGTTGCGAGCTCGTGGGCGCTGAGCTGCGGGAGATCGGCGGCGACCCGTTCAACATGACCGTGGCCGGCCTGCGGCTTGCGCGCCGCGCCAACGCGGTGTCCAGCCTTCACGCCGAGACGGCGCGCGCGATGTGGGCCCATGTCGACAATGCGGCGCCGATCATCGCCATCACAAACGGCGTGCACCGCGGCACGTGGCAGGACCCGCGCGTCGCGGCGGCGGCCGACGCAGGCGCCGAGACGCTCCGGCAGGCCCGCCGGCAGATGAAGGACGAGCTGCTGGCGGAAGTGGCGACGCGCACCGGCGTGAGGCTCGACAGCGAGGCGCTGACGATCGGCTTCGCGCGCCGCGCAGCGACCTACAAGCGCCCCGATCTTCTGCTGCGCAGCCCAGAGAGGCTGGCCCCGCTCCTCAAGGAGCGTCGCATCCAGCTAGTTTTTTCCGGCAAGGCGCATCCGGCCGACCAGGCCGGCAAGGCCGTGGTCGCCCTGCTCGTCGAGACGATACGGCAGTGGCCGGAGTCGATCGTGTTCCTGGAAGACTACGACATGGCGCTGGGCCGGCTCCTGACGCGCGGGTGCGACGTGTGGCTGAACACGCCGCGGCGGCCGATGGAAGCCAGCGGCACCTCGGGGATGAAGGCCGCCATGAACGGCACGCTCCATCTCTCCATTCTCGATGGCTGGTGGCCGGAGGGTTGCGAGCACGGCGTCACCGGGTGGGCGATCGGCGACGAGCGCGTCGGCCAGGACCAAGACGCGCGCGACCTCGAGGCCCTTTACAAGACCCTCGAGCACGACGTGCTGCCCGCCTGGGCCGACCCTGAGGCCTGGATGCGCCTCATGCGGGCGTCCATACGGATGGGCACGGAGCTCTTCTCAGCGGACCGCATGGTTCGCGAATATTTCGACCGTCTCTACACCGCGCCGTAGCCGCCTGCGGCGCCATTTACGAAGGAGGCTCGCATGAACATGAACGTGGACATCAAAGCGCTGACCGTGGACCTGGTAGTTCGCTACGGATTCCAGGTATTGGGCGCTCTAGTCATCCTTGTCGCCGGCTTCCTGGTGGCGCGGTGGCTCGGCAATACGGCGGACCGGCGCTTCCAGAAACAGCAGATGGAACCGCCCATGCGGCTCCTGATGGTCCGCGTGATCAAGATCCTCGTCCTGCTCATGGCTTTCGTCGTGGCGCTCGACAAATTTGGTTTCTCCATCGCTCCCCTGGTGGCCGGCATCGGCGTGGCCGGCCTCGGCGTCGGCTTCGCGCTCCAGGGCGTCCTCGGCAACCTCATGGCGGGTCTGACTATCATCTTCACCAAGCCCTTCCGGGTCGGCGAGTATATCGAGATCAACAACGTGCGCGGCGAGGTGACGAAGATCGAGCTCTCGACTACGACGCTGGTGCAGATCGACCACTCGCACGTCATCGTGCCCAACCGGAAGATCGTCGGAGAGATCGTGCACAACTTCAGCACGATGCGGATGCTCACGCTGACAGTGCGAGTGCCGCACAACGTGGACCTCAACGCCGCATTCCAGGCGGCCGCTCAGGTGGCTTCGCAGAATGCGCGCGTGCTCAAAAATCCGACGCCGAGTGTGGGTATCGACTCGATGGACGACAACGGCATCAAGCTCGCGCTCTGGGCGTGGGTCCCCGTGACCGAGGTGTTTTCCGCCGAGCCGGATCTCTACCAGGCGCTGGTCGAGGCTTTCCGGGCCCGCGGCATCGGCACCCCGGCGGCCTCCCACCAGGTCCGGCTGCTCGAGGCCGTCGGAGCGCGCTGAGCCGCAGCCCGGCTATTTCGCCTTGGCGATGACTTCTGCCAGCTCGCCCGCGCGGCCGGCATCCAGAGGCTTGAGCCGCTCGAGGGTCTTGCGCGC
>WNFP01001424.1_pt1 | contig 18629 bp, 19 predicted proteins | sample 5400201 | NCBI WGS metagenome assembly WNFP01 (sample SAMN13153355, study PRJNA577476) | soil metagenome | isolation source: 115 cm saprolite under Madrone tree | place: USA:California | collected 2016-06-14 | reverse complement strand
CAGCATCTGTCGCCGCCACAGAGTGGCCGTCGCCCGTGAAGTTTAGGGTATTGTGCTCAAGGTCAACCGTGACCCGGCTGAACTCCCGGACAAAGTCCAGCCCCAGAACCCCGTCAACCTTCTCTTTATATGCAGACAGGACCCGGGACAGGTCCATGACGGCAACCCGGCGCTTGGGCCACACCCAGTTTTCAACCTTGAGCAGGACTTCCGCTCCCACGGCATCGCCGATGAACCCGGCACCGGAAGGCCCCGGATGCGTGGGCGACAATTCTGAAGGACTAATTCCCGCTGCCTGGGGACGGAGCACGGTATGGGCAGCACCGGTATCGAAGATCAGCAGGGCCGGCCTGTTGTTGATCTCAACATGCAGCAGGATTGCATCCCGGCTGCTGGAGAATTCAAATGGGACAGTAAGGGAGCGTTCGGCCGCAGAAGCAGGGCTGGCATGGACAAAGAACAAAAAGCAAGCCAGCGAGCAAAGTCTAAAACAGCGTGCGGCCTTTCCCGGCATCTCGGTTTCGCATCAGGTCCGGCCCCCTGGAGATATAACCCTATAAGCAGTCTCTCTATAGGTGGTGGACTGGCGACCGAGCATACACCGACAATTCCCAAAATGCAAGATATCCAGAAAAAGCTCGGAAAGAAAATCGCTGATTTACGCAAAAAACGCGGATTCTCCCAGGAAAGCTTTGCCGATGAGTGCCAGTTCCACAGAAGTTACATGGGAGCGCTCGAGCGCGGGGAGAAGAACGTCACCATTGCCATGCTGGTTCGCCTGACAAAGGCCCTCAGGATTTCTCTCTCGGAATTATTTAAGGGGATTTGAGGATACGCCTACTTTCTGGCCTTGTTCACTGTTTTAGGGGGAGTTCCAATGCGTCTGCTGATTTTCGTATTCCGTCTCGCATTGGCTTTGAGCAGGTTTAGTCTCCAAGCCCGATTCGCTTCTGCATTTGCCGCCGGTAGCGTCAAATCGCATTCCGCAGAACATAATCAATCGACGGGTCTGACCGGATTCAAACTAATCTGCGTCCAGCCGGAAGAGGGGGTCCACATCCGCACGGGCTCAGGGTGGAGCCGCTCGGGGCAGGATGCGAGAGAATGCCGCAGCTTGTTTTCTTCTTCCAGTTCCCGGTGCAGCAGGTCGTAGCCGGAATCGAACCGGAAGGAGAACGGGCGAATCTCAGGCTGTATGTGGAAGTCATAGAACACCTCCACTGATTTCAATTGCTCCTCCCTCCCCAGTTCGGGACTGGCCAACTCCGCCTTGCCGACCTCGATTTCCCCGCCATCGATGTTTATGAAATGCACCGAATCTTCCCAAAAATTGCGCAGCCGGTTGATCTCGGACCGCGGGAAAAGGAAATAATAATCCAGCGCCCCCTGAGGACAATTTTGGCACCAGTGCCGCGTCCCTTCAGTCTGCGGGGAAACCGCAAAGGGCCGGCGTTCGTCCATGACCGCCAGACTGCCCGCCGCATATTCGTTGTTGAAGCCGCCCGCCAGCAGGTACGATCTTCCGGCAACGTGGAGTTCGTTCAGCTTATAAATGATGCCGGTGTTCACGAGCCGCAGGGTGTGACCACCGGTTGCCGGATCAAGTTGCACGACAAAAGAGTTTCCCCATCGATAATGGCCGAGGGCAACCCAGACCGCCGGGTGCGGGGCCGAGGATACGAAGACATCCCAGACGATCCATGGACCCTCAAGATCGTAACTGCCGAACCGGAATTTCTCCTGGGGAACATACGACCATAAAAGCCTGCCTTGGCTGGAGAAGCAAACGACCTCGGTGCGGAATCCGTCGCTGGGATTTGGTCCGACGAGCAGTGGGAGCGTGACAAGAACGGCACGATCACTCCCCAAATCGACCAAACGGACCAACGCCGTGAGCCGTTTCTCATGGTTCAGATAATCGGGGTCTATCGTTCCTGAAAAACCATAGGTCCACATGAGATGGCCGGCATCATCGAATGCATGGATTGCGCTCGCGGTGAAACCAATCCTGGCCATGCGCGGCGCAGGGGAGGTATGCGGGCGAACGGTGAGGCTGAAAATGACTGCGAGGATCGTGCCGATGGCCAGAGCAGCGATGACAAAATATTTCCGCGAGAATCCTCGCGCTAGCGGGATGGCCGCTTCAACGGCCGGAGGTTGCTCTGTGGTCGGTGCCGGAACCTCAGCTTTTTCTTCCGGTGCCTTCTTCTCGTCCGTATCCTTGCCTTGTTTCAGCCATGCGTCCAGTTCATGCTTATAGGCAAAAACCGCCTGCCGCTGTGCTCCGGGCACCCGGTATATGGGCAGACCGTGTTTTTCCCATCGGCTGACGGTGCGCTCATTGCGTTTGAGATACGAGGCAATCTCTTTCCAGGAGTCTAATCTGTCGTCCTGAGAGTTAGCTTCTGGCATTGAAGATTCTTCCTGATTTGTCTTGCTAAGAGGATCGCTGAGGTCGCCCTTTCGGGAATCGTCCCGTCATCATTAAAAACATATCATTCTTGCGTTAACGCCATGTTTTCATGATGTTTTGTCCTATAGTGTCCGCTACTGCCTGTTTACGCCGCTTGTTGGAAGTCGGTTCAAAGCCTATACAAATATTTGTTTGCCCGCAAGATCATCATGAGCTTTGCTGATTGTTTTCAGCCACGTGTACAACTGAGCCTTTTGCAATCTCAAACAAGGAGGAATGTATGGCTGCGAATATGACCTCTCATATTGCCGATCATGCCTGTGCCCAGTGCGGTAAGTCACTACCCGATGCAAACTTCTGCATCGGTTGCGACACAAGTACCCGTGCTACGCCGCCGTCCGCCAAGTTCGACGAGCCCAGCACCACGCATACCAAGCCACAACATCTCGAACGACACCCCAGAGTTGCCTCGGTTGCTGCTTTGATCTTGACGATATTATCTTTGCCGTTCACGTCAACGACCTTCGCCCAGGTTCACAACTCTGATCTCCAGTTTGTGCCAGTCACTCCGTGCCGGGTGCTCGATACCAGGGGCGCGAACGGACCGTTTGGCGGGCCGTTTTTAAGCGGGCAAGTTTCGCGAGGGTTCGCAATTCCCAGCAGCGCATGCAACATTCCAGCGAATGCTCAGGCATATTCACTCAACGTAACCGTGGTACCCCACGGCGGACTTGGTTTTCTCACCATGTATCCGTGTGGAGAAGCCGTGCCCAATTCCTCGACCCTCAACTCTGACGGTCGCGTCAAAGCAGTAGGCGCCATCGTACCCGCCGGAGACAGCGGTTCCGTTTGCGCTTTCCCGACCCAGGACACCGACCTGGTCCTGGACATCAATGGTTACTTTGTCCCGGCCTCCACTGCTTCGGCGCTGGCCTTCTATCCCCTCACTCCTTGCCGCCTGGTGGATACACGCAATGCAGCGGGCCCCCTGGGCGGCCCCACTCTGGCAGGCGGCAGCACCCGCACGTTCCCCCTGCTTGCGAGTTCCTGCAATGTGCCGAATAGAGCGCAGGCTTACTCGCTGAACGTGACTGCGGTATCAAAGGCCGGTATTGGCTTCCTGACCGCGTGGCCCGCGGGACAGCCCCAGCCGGCGGCCTCAACCCTGAATGCGCCATCCAGCGCGGCGGTGGCCAATGCCGCCATCGTGCCAGCAGGTACCAACGGAGACATTTCAATATTTTCAACCAATACCACCGACGTGATTCTCGATGTGAATGGTTACTTCGCTCCGCCAGGACCGGGCGGCTTGTCGCTGGTCCCCGTGCCTCCGTGCCGCGTGCTGGATACGCGTCTTCCGGCAGGCAGCACGGCCTTTACAGGACAACTCGATGTAAACGTGGCTGCAAGCCCCTGCGGTGTTCCCGCCTCGGCCCAGGCCTATGCACTGAACGCGACCGTGGTTCCGCCGGGGATACTCGGATTCCTGACCTTGTGGCCTCAGGGTGCGCCCCAGCCCAATGCCTCTACGCTCAATTCTGATGGGTCTGTCACCTCGAACCTGGCCATCATTCCAACGAGCAACGGTTTGGTCAGTGCATTCGCATCGAGCCCGACGCACCTGATCGTGGATATTTCCGGATACTTTGCGCCACCAACATCCGGTACGTTAGGGATCAATGTTATTGATCTGCCAGTGGGCGCTCGCGGCAACGTTACAGTAACCGGCCCACAGGGATATTCGAGCACGTTGACCACAAGTCAAGTCCTGCAACATTTGTCTCTTGGCCAATACGTCATCTCCGCCACAGAGATAACATACGGAAGCAGCCGGTTTGTTCCCGTCATTCCCGTTCAGACAGTGACGCTTGCGAATGCATCACCAGCGTCCGCCGCTGTGACTTATTCGACCATCATTCCTCTTTCGACCAAAAAGCTCGATCCCGCAGGTCTGGCCAGTCTCATTGTTGGGACGGACAACGTCACCCTGACTATGACGGCCGCCAGTCCCGTGGCCGCCAATCTTGTGCCCGGTGACGTGCTGCTCATTGACGCCTGTCCTGCGGCCCCGGATGGGCTGCTTGTGAAAATTACATCCGCGCAATTGGTGGATGGCAACGTTCTGGTCACCACGCAGACGGCAAATTTGTCTGACGCATTTCAGCAGCTCGATGCGGCGTTTCAGCAAACGTTGGCGGGCGACCAGGTAGCGTCGGTTGTGGGCCAACCTGGGGTCAGAGTACTGCAATTGAGTCATACTCAAGCGACTACTTCGGAACAAATCAACCAAGGTCTCGTCGATTCGTGTTCGGGTAATCCAGTTACATTTGTTGAGGTAGTTGACGTTCCTTTGAGCTCTGATCCGAACGACCAATTGATCAATGTCTTGGCGAATGGAAGTTTGGAAATATGTCCTTCGGTTAATGTTGATTTGAGTATCAGCTTTTTTCACCTAAACCATGCCAATCTTTCGGTACGTGTCGGTGAGCACAGTCACATTGGGCTCACCGACCACACAGGGGCGCCACTGCAATTGGCGAAAGATTTTGAGCTTGCGAAGCTCACCTATCTCCCGATTCCAGTGGCATTGGGTCCCATTGTTGTCAATGTGGTTCCGAAGCTCACGATTACCTTGAAGCTCGATGGCTCGATTGCAGGTAAATTCTCCCTGGGTCTGGCACAGGATGCCACAGGCACCCTCGGATTCAACTACGACGGCTCAACCGTGACACCGATCCACGATTTTGTCCAGAATTTCGCGTTTGACCCGGTGATCATTGAGCCCACAGGGCAATTCGACGCGCGCGCCACGCTGGGTGCGCAGATTGATGCATCCATCCTGAACGACACGATCTCCCCGCATGTTCAACTAGGCGCTTTCGCGGACCTTCAGGTGAACCCGCAAGGCAATCCCTGGTGGGACCTGGACCTTGGCTTGACCTCTGGTGCCGGATTGGCGCTCAATCTGGGACTTTTTCACCCTGATCCATCCTTCGATCTTGAGGTCGGGCGCAAGCGAATCGCCGCCGCCGCCGGTCCATTCCCTCCTGGCGTAGTTACGATCAGCGGAGTGTTGCCTGCCAATCCAGTGGCGGCCGTGCCCCCGCAATCTCTTGTCGTACAAGGCAGCGGATTCAACTCGTCTTCACTCGTGACTCTATGCTTTGCCGGAACGTGCAACACAATTACTCCAGGCAATCAAACTCCTTCGTCTTTGACGGTTTCCGTGACGCTCACGGCCGGCCGCTGGATCGCACAGGTAAAAAACAGCGACGGCGCGACATCTGTGGCCCTGAGTTTTACGGTCTCTCCTTCGCCTTCACCAGTGCATATTGATCAGATAACGCCCGCACCATTGTTTGCCGCGACAACAGCGCAGACTTTGACGATTTCCGGAAAGGGATACAGTAATGGGGCCACAGTCTTACTCTGCTTTACCTCTCTCTGCAGCACTCCAGCGGGAGGAACAGTTTCCACTGGCGGTGGCGAATTCACGGTCCAGTCCATACTCTCGTCGCCAGGGTTATGGACCGCTCAAATCAGTAACCCCGACAAGACCATTTCCAATCAATTCGACTTCTCAGTGAGGGCACAGTTCTCTCTTAGTGTGTCGCCTTTTAGTGGCAGCGCCAGCCTGACCCAATTTACCTTCACTGGCGCCGGCGTCTCGCCTGGCGGAACAATCACAATCGCCATCACACCCCAGAACGGCGCGCCCCAGCTACAAAGCGTCACGGCGGATACCCAGGGACAATTCACATACGGCCCGGTAACCTTTACCCACGTGGGTATATACCAGGCCACGGCAACCGAGCAGGCAACTGGCGGCTCAAGCTCACCGATTAGTTTCGTGGTAGGCAACGGTTTGATCGCGGCTGTGTCCTCTCCTTCTGTCACGGTGGGCAGCACGCCCTATGTGATATCAGGCGTAGGCTCCACGCCGTCAGGAGTTGTTCTGGTAACTCAAACCAATCCCGATGGGACGACGCAACTATCTTCAGGCAGTGCAGATTCACAAGGCAAGTTCAGCTTTGGCCCCTTCACGGCAAACCAGGCCGGCGTTTTTTCCGCGGTAGTGAAGGATTCTGGCACGGGGCAGAGCGTTACGCTGAACTGGAAGGCCCTGCGTGCAGTCGGCGTAACGGCGACGATTACGCCGCTAGTAGGGATTGTGAATTCAACACAATTCTCCATCACTGGCGGCGGAGCAACCCACGGCGGTGGCCTGAGCGGGTTGCTCACATTCCCGGACAACTCCAGCCACGCGATCAAGGCTCTGGCCGACGCGCAGGGCAATTTCTCGTTCGGAACACTGATGGAATCGCAAACCGGAACGTTTTCCATGAACATCACGGACGATACGACCGCGACAGCCGCCCCCACGCTGACATGGTCCGTAAATCCCGATGACAAGACGACGTTGAAAACGATTTCCGTCTTTCCCACATTGTTTAATCCACAGTTCTCTCTTGGGTTGTCGAGCGGTCCTGCAGTGCTTGGGTTCCAGATATCCAGCCCCTCGGCCACGCCCCTGAACGGCACGGTGACCACCACCACGTCCAGCAACGGCCAGTGGCTTACCGTCAATGGACATCCCAGTACCAACTGGAGCGGAACGGAAACGGTTTCCGTCACTGCTGACGCCACGGGACTACCGGCTGGCACTTACACCGGATCTCTTACGTTCGCATCGGCGGGCGCATCCAATAGCCCAATCGTTGTGCCTGTAACCGCCACGGTCATACCTGCCGTAACGATCACTACAACATCTTTGCCGGACGCTGTATCCGGCCACTTCTATCGGTTCCAACTCCAGGCTATCGGAGGGACCGGAAGTGGATATCACTGGAGCGTCAATGGGCCGCTGCCATCTGGAGTGAGTCTTGATCCGAACACGGGAATTTTTAGCGGGATTCCAGCGGCAATTAATGGAAGCACAACCTATACGCTGAGCATTTCCGTGCAGGACTCGGGAGGCCACTTCGTAGCCATTACCCTGCCAATTGTGTACCGGGCGGGATTACTGCAGCTTGGCTATTCGCCATCGAATTTTTCGTTCGTAGTCGGCAGCCCGTTTACGCAGGGCAATTCGATTGTGATCCAGGTATCGGGCGGCGTTCCCCCGATTGCCTGGACGGCAAGTAATTTGCCGCCGGGTCTTTCCATCGATTCTTCCAACGGGCTGATTTCCGGTACGCCAACAACACCAGGCAACTACCCTGCGACTGTGACGGTCACCGACTCCAAAGGCGAACAGGCAATCTCGACGTATGTTTTGCCAGTTATCGTGATCCCTCTCAAGATCTCGGATACATCAAACCACACTCCTCCGGCCCTGCCGCCCGGGACCGTCGGCCAGTCGTATCAACAGATTCTTGAGGGGATTAGTGGAAGTCAGTCAGGCTATCAGTGGTCCATCTCGGGCTCATTGCCTCCAGGGATTACAGCTCAGCAAATTCCCTGCGGCGGACCGAGATGCTCTCTTGCCGTGGCCGGGACGCCAACCACCGCCGGAACCTACTCGGCCAGTGTCACACTGACTGACTCGCTTGGGAACAACGCAACCGCTAATATTACGGTGATCATCAACATCGGAACGCCACCGCACATAACATCCACTACACTCAACCTGTCCACCATCGGGCAGCCGTATCAATCTGCTTTCACCGCGACCGGAGGCTCTGGAAATCTTCAGTGGTCGCTTGTGACGCCGCTATCCGATTCAGCGCTGAGTCTTTCTGCCGCTGGCAACATCACTGGCACGCCATCGCTTACGAATGATTGCTTCAGCGGGCCTGGCATCTTTCTTGGACCGGGCTTCACCGATCCCAAGGTGTTCCAAGTCAGAGTTACAGACGGCGCGGGAAACTCGGACACGCGCCAGTTCTGCCTGCCTGCGTACTATTCCACACCATTAGTGACGAGTATCAACCCGAAAGTCCTCACTGTGGATGGCGCCAATCATACGGTTACCTTGAGCGGAACCAACTTCAGAAGTGATGCTATTATTTATTTGATGGGGTTCCCGCTGCCTACGAACTTCGTTGATAATACACACTTGGCGTTCACACTCACGCCCTCCATCGGCGGAGCTTTTGGCATAGGAAGCGGAGGCGCTGTTCTGAACGAAGGTACCTACAATTTTCATGTGGGCGAGAACTACGCGAACGTCAGCAATCAGGACCAGACGGTGAGTATCTACGATCCGGTTCCAGCGATAAGTACTGCTGTGGCGATCATAAACAATAGTACATCCGAACCGTGCCGACCTAACGTTAGCTGTCAATTGATGATAAATGGCAGTGGGTTTGTTTTCAGAACTCGGTACACAATAGTGGAAACAGGTACAGATCTGATCTCGGCTGCTACACCTGGGACGCCAATACCATGGGGCGCGGTTACTACATCATCGTTCTCAGCGCCAGTTCCCGGAACCTACACGCTGATCGTCACCAACCCGAACCAGCCGGGCGGCGGTTCGGCCACAGCGACGGTGCGTTTTACTGTGAGTCAATAAGATAAAGTGTTTTTTTGGTTCGACCCCCTGCATGGAGAGAGATTGCATTGTGCGACGGCAGGGGGGATCCATCCTGGTTTGTTGCGACCGGCAGTTTTTCTCGGCAGCATTAGGCTCAGTCCACTTGTGGTGTAAGTGCCGGAGGAAAAATAGACCGTATCACAGCGCGGAAGTGGTGTGACGCGGCGAGTATGACAAGGTGACGCGGCAGTGCGCCGCCGAGAGCGTGTACTATCCGCGCCATCTGCTGCCCATGAGTGAACTGGAACTGCTGGAACGCCTCTTCCTGATCGGCCACGCTGCTCCAATAGAGGAAAGAGTGGAATTGCTAAGCTGGCTCCGGTCCCGTTTTGCGACCACCACGATATTGATGCTGACTCGGCGAGAAGGCATGAACATGATTTCCCTGGCGCTTATTGTGTCGTGGACGCGGGTGATCCGCAACATTTGCTCGACGCTGTTCGAAGCTGTGCGCCCCTCACGCCACGGATACAATGGGCCGCTTGATACAAGGCTTTTCATCAGACACGAGAATTGAGCATTTGACGCTTCGAGAGTCCGGTCGCAATTGAGTAGAAGTTTGTATCGAGTTACAGCCCGCCATAAATTGGGTAAGCGCCTTTGTCGAAGCCACTCTTTTTGACAGCCTTCCCAAAATGAGCTACGGTGCAATTACAAATTCTTAAACCGCTCAGCCAATACTCCACAATTTTCTTCCTATAATGACTTCTTTTGGCTCACAACAAGATGATTTACTGAACAATCTCCTGCACAGGTCAGCCCAAAGCAGGTTGCACTATTCAGGCGACTTTCCGGTGGTCGACGAACATGAACGCTCAAGGCTGCTCCGTACCGGCGGAAGGTACTGCGGCCATGTTCAGGAGCGGGTAAGCCGCGTCTTTGAAGCCCTTTGGGTCGAAAATACTATCAGCTACTTCCAGCAGCGCCACATGATGGTCCGCCTGTATGTCCTGACGAAGGCATATTCGGGGACCATTTCCAAACCGCTCCTCAGCTCCTCAGACGCAGCCTGCTACGTCACTTCTGCAACCCTCGGGACGGCAGGGGACAGATACTCCAGAGCGCGGAGATCATTCACGCATATCCGGGGCAGCGGCGGTCAGCGCTTGAAATGTCCGTGCTGGCAGAAATCTTCCACGTGACTTTTTCCACGCACAGCTCCCAAACAGGCGTCTTCGACATTGACGCGGCCAATGAGCAGGTCGCGGGCTTTGGCGTCCACGGCGAAGTCATTGGGTAGACGGTAGACAAATAGTTTTTTACTGCTTGACTCATACATAAAAACAGAGCGTTTTACGCTCTGTTTTTTCTCAGGCATGTTTTCGGTTGTTTCACATTTGGAACAACTGGGCCTTTTGGTTCTCCATAAAGGGCGACATGTGAATCCCATTCACATTTTCACGTCTACCGGAATTCTGAACAGCATGTTAGGGTGCATCCTGCTATGGACACTCTTGAGGAACTGCAAAAACTGAAGGAGCTGTACCCACATCTTTCAGAAAAGGAAATTCGAATTGCCCAACTGACTCTTGAGCAGTATTTTGCTTTGGCCTGGGAAATTTACGAAGAGAGCGTTCTCTCAAAGCGATCCATTGACTCGGCACAAAATAATTCATACGATGCAAATAACAAAGGTCGATTCCCCTCTACCATTAACTAAGCAATAAAAATTCGTGCATGAATATTACGGATACATTCGTGTGTCCACAACCAGACAAGGGACTCAGGGCGTTTCGCTGCAGGAGCAAAAGGCAGCAGTTGAGCGCCTGGCAAAAAATAAGGGCTTCAAATTAACGAACATTTTTGAGGACCAAATCACGGCGGCCAAAAGTGGCAGACCGGCATTTACGGAAATGCTGAAGGCGCTCAGAGCGGGTCATGCTCGTGGCGTGATCATCCACAAAATCGACCGGTCCGCGAGAAACCTCAGAGACTGGTCAGATTTGGGTGAGCTTATTGATTCGGGGACTGAAGTACATTTTGCGAACGAGTCGCTTGACCTCAGTTCACGCGGTGGCAGGCTTTCTGCGGACATTCAGGCCGTTGTTGCGGCTGATTTCATACGGAATCTGCGTGAGGAAACAAAGAAGGGCTTTTACGGCAGGATAAAGCAGGGGCTTTTTCCAATGCCCGCACCCCTTGGATATCTCAATGTCGGGAAAGGCCAACTCAAGGCCCCGGATCCAGTCAAAGCGCCTTTGGTCAAAAAAGCGTTTGAGCTTTACGCCACCAGACAGTTCACTCTGAAACAGTTGAATCGCGAGCTTTACAGCAGAGGCCTTCGCAGCAAAAGCGGCAGGCACCTGAGTTTAAACGCCCTTTCTCTGATGCTGAATAATCCCTTCTACATGGGACTCATTAGAATCAAGAAGATCAGCGAGACTTTCGAAGGAAGACATAAGGCGTTGATAATGCCTGAACTCTTTGAGATGTGCCAGGATATTTTGCAGGGCCGCACCAACACCAGAACAAAAAAACACACACTGATGTTCAGAAAACTGTTCACCTGCCTCGAGTGCAGCCGAACTTTGATCGGTGAGGTCCACGGACGCTTTATTTACTACCGCTGTCAGAATCGGGATTGCCCAATGACCGCCATCCCTGAAAATGTTCTTGAACAGGGCTTCATGGACCAGCTCGAGAAGATGCAACTTACGGAACGTGAACATGAGTTCTTCGCCAATAAAGTCCACGACCTAAAAGCGGATTGGGCGAAGGAACGCCTGTCAGCCGTCGCGTTGCTGGAATCAAGAGTCACGGCGCTTACTGAACGTCTTGGAAAGCTCACAGACGCATTCCTCGACAACACGATTGAAAAAGAAATTTATGAAGAACGTAAAAGAGCAATCCTGATCGAGCGCAAGAGCCTGGAAGGAAAAGTTGCGGAACTCCAAGATGGCCGCTCAATACCAGACGAACTCCAGGAATTTCTCGAATTCACAAAGGGCCTGAAAACATTGTACGAAACAGCATTTCCGGACAAAAGGCGCAGACTGGTCCAAACCCTAACATCGAAAAATCTCGCGAACAAAAAAAGCCTTGTATTTGGCTTCAAACCACCCGTCAATGTCCTTCATGACAGGGTAAAAGTTCAATATGGTAGCCCGTCTTCTGATTTGGATCGAAATCTGGAGTCACTCTGGTCAGAGCTTGTTGCCGCGTTCAGGAACTCCACATGGACTACCATTTGAATTTATATTTCAAAAAATAAGGCCGCTTATTAGTTTCCATTTCACCTTGCCGGAAAAAGAATGCAGGTACAAGAGGTGAAAATGTGAATGTGATTCACGCGATTGTTGATAAGTGGAGATGCAGAAGCCGCGCGGTCCGAAGGTCGCGCGGCTTTCTCTGCATGGTTGCTTTCCTCACCAATCTCTGCAACAACAAGACCGCTACCGACTTCATCCGTGAACGGCGGTTTAATAATTTATTAATTTCAATGTGCCATGATGAATTTGAGCGGGTCCCCGTGACGCTCACCATTCCCAGAGCCACAAAAGTTATCAACACTGATGTGGGTCTGATTTGTTTTTTCACCTCTTTTTCTTTCTGCGCCCTTCAGCAAAATTAGATCTACGGGACAAATAAAAATTAAGAACATGAAAGGAGGCAGACGATGCTTCATGAATCGTCTCCAAACAGGCTGGGACTGCTTCGCCGGCAGCACGGTCTTTCGCAAAAACAACTGGCGGCACTCACCGGCGTCGACCGAAGCATGATTTCGATCTATGAACGAGGCGGCGCAATCCCGCCCCTGGCTGTTGCCGGAATCTTCCAGCTCCATTTTGGCGTAAGCGTGAGCGAACTGTTCCCGCAGCTCTTCCGCAAGCTCCAAAAACAGCTGGAGGCAAACCGGCAGAAAAACCGGGGAAGCCATGAAAGGAGATGCTCCGGTTATGACTAACATCCTCGACACCGTGGCCCGGCAGTACGGAAATTGTCTGCCGAGCAGGCCCGAACATTACCTCGCGATCCAGATCGCAAAGAGGCTTTCCGACACAGAGGCGGTACGGCACTATTTGGTTCTTTCTGAACACTACCCCGAACACATTCTGCTGGCCGCCCTTCACCGCTGCTCCCGCGAGGAAGCACTCAGCGGAGAAAGCTTCATGCGTTCCTTCAGAGAATTAACCCAGCAAAACTCATGAGTTCAAGATTGATTGCCCTCAAGGTCCGCAGGCGTTCAGTGGCCACCGCCGTGTTCTCCGGAAAAAATCTCGATTATGCAGTTATGCTGCACTTGTCCGACAAACCCGAGATTGTCACTGATACTGTTGCCCGGTTCCTTTCCCGTACCCTTGAAGATTTCAAACCAGCCAGCGCCGCCATTGGCATCGGCCAAACAAAGCCGGGAGAGCGGGTGACAGACCTGCATGCACTTGTCAAAACCATGCTTGCCGCCGAGGGGATACCGATCACCGAAGTTGAGGACAAAAAGCTGCTTGAAAGTTATGCGGTACCGAAACTGAAGAATAAAGATGCGCTCCAGCCGATTGTCGCTTCTTTCTGGCCGCATCTTGGGCCGAGGCAGCTTTCAGCCTTTGAGGCTGTGGCCCTCGGCTTCCATATGCAGGCCGAGCACCTGCTCTTCCAATCATTAAATATCACACCGCCATGATCGGACCACTCTCATATATCGGCGGCAAGAACCGCCTGTCCCGAATCATCATCTCTAAAATTCCGGAGCATACCGCTTACATCGAACCGTTTTGCGGCGGCGCACAGGTCTTCTTCCACAAAGAGCCTTCGAAAGTTGAGGTGCTCAATGACCTCAATGAAGACGTTTTCAACTTCCTGCGGACCTGCAAGCTGCATCACACGGAGCTTGTCCGCCAGCTTGAGTTCTGCATTGCAGGCCGGAAATGGTTTGAGCTGTTCCAGGACAACAATGCCCGAGGGCTCTCCGATATCCAGCGCGCCGCCCGTTTCTTTTATCTGCAGAAGAACTGCTACGCTGGCCTTGTCAAGAGGCAGAACTACACCATCTCTGTTGCTGATGGCTCCAACTACAATCCCAGGCGGATTCCCGAGCAGTTGCAGAAAGCACATGAGCGGCTGCTGAATGTACAGCTGGAATGTCTGCCCTACCAGCAAATCCTGAAACGGTACGACCGCCCTGACACCTTCTTTTATCTCGACCCGCCGTATTTCAATCTCCGGTATTACCGCTACAACCTCGAAGAGAACGACTTTGTGGAAATGGCGGGGCTGCTTGCGAACATCAGGGGGAAGTTCCTGCTGTCGCTCAATGACACAGCTGAGGTGCGGCAGATATTTTCTGCGTTCAGGATCGAAGGCCTGAGCCTTTACTATAGTTCGCAGCAAAAGAAGGAGAAGCGGTACCAGGAAGTATTCATCTCCAATTACGATTTGCCACTCCTTAAAAAGGAATAAGCTGGCGGGAAACAAGGATGCCAGAGTCCGGACAAGACGAGAAGTTGCCGCCAGCAGTGGCCGCCAAAAATCTGGGGCCCGAGACGGCGCTGCTGCAAAGCTTTGGCATCTCCGCCGCCCGTATCGCCAGCCTGCTCGGAACGAGTCCGGCCAACATCCGGCAGATAGCGAGCCGGACGCAGTTTCCCCGGCAGAGTGACCTTGCCGTCCACGCGCCGCCGGTGCGTGAGGCACGATTTGAAGAATTTCTGCTGTATGGGAAAAAGCGCCATGCGCTGGAGCTGCTGGAGCAGCGGGTCGAAGAAATCTTCCAACAATATTCCGGCAGGTATGAATATTCCGAGGGCGCCAGGGTCCTGACCGGCTTGCTTCAGGTGGTCAGCGCCCCAACGCACCCGAGACGAATCAGATTACGGGCCCGCGTCCATCACCACATTGCCTGGTTTTCGATCCAGCAGGGGAAAGCAAAAAGCGCCCTTGGGCACGCCCGGTTTTCCATGGAGCTTTCCCGGCAGGCTTACAAAGGCTCATGGGACAGCGTTGACTTGAACCGTTACGTGGAGAGCGCACTCATTGTCTCGATGGCCGCGCACCTGACCGCCGAAGGCCGGGGCAGAAGCGAATTGCACTCTTTGGCCATCCTGTGGCTGGCCAAGGAGGCCGCCGAAACGGCACAGAACAAACGCGGCTCGGAGCATTTCCGGCAAAGAGGATCAGCACTGCTTCATCTCGGTTATGAAGACGACGCCCGAAAGTGTTTCCTTGAGGCCATGCAGCGGGCACGCGACAAACAAGAGGCGCGGGACGAAAACCATATCGAGATGATCGGCGGAAGGTTCCTCAACCTGCTCGGCCCGTCGCCCAATTGGGACGGGGCGCAGCTACTGCTTCTGAAAGTCGGGCAGACCTTTGGGAAAGCCAGCCTCGAATACGGGATCAACGTCAGCTACACCGCCGCCGCAGGTCTGCTGACAGATGACGAGCGGATCAGGCGGGACGCCCTTGAACTTCTCATCGGCAATGCGTCCCTGATTCAACCTTTCGGACGGCGGGCGACAGTTACAAAACTACTCTCCATTGCACCTGAGCTGAAACTCTCCCCTGAGCAAAACCGCCGCTTCATCACTCAGGCCCTTCGCGCCAACGCCCTGCGCAACTCCTGATTCTTAAAAAACCTTTTCGAGTGTGACAAAAAACGCCGGAGGTCACTCTAGGTCTCCGCGCAAAACTGCTGCATTCTTCCACCAGCAGGAAATTTCAAGCAACAACTTTATGCCCCTATTTGAAACCATCATCGCCAATACCTGGAACCGCGCGGTGCGCCTCATGCTGAAGCGCAAACTTGAAGGCGGGCAGCTGCTGGGCATGATCGTGGTCGATAACCGGGCGACGAAGCTCAAGTATTTTCTGCCCCAGCAAAAGCGCACCGAGCACATCTCGGTGCTGGGCAGGACCGGCCAGGGAAAGAGCTTCCTGATTTTGTATTTCTGCATGCAGGACATCCTGGCCGGGCGGGGACTGCTGATCATCGATCCGCACGGCAGCCTGATCCCACTCATCCTGAGTTTCCTTGCTTCCGAAGAAAAGCGCACGGGAAAAGACCTGAGCGGCAAAGTCATTGTCATTGAGCCGGGAAACCCGCTGTGCTCGGTGGGCTTCAACCCGCTGGAAGTTACATCGGGGCAGCGAAGCTTTGTCTCGATCATCGGCCTCACCGCCATTATCAAAGAGCGCTGGGGACTGGCCCACTTCGGGCCGCAGACGGAAGAGATTTTACGGAACTCCCTGCACCTCCTCTCCGACAACGGCCTGACCCTGCTTGAGCTGGCGCCGCTTCTCTCCAATTCCGCTTTCCGCGCCCGGTGCCTGAAACAGGTCACCAATCCCGAGGTCAAAGATTATTTTGAGAACCGCTATGAGCCGATGAGCGAGGCCATGAAGGCCACGGTCCGGAACCCAATCCTGAATAAGGTCAGCGAGTTTTGCTCCGACCCGCACTTCCGCCACATCCTCGGGCAGTCCCATTCGACCTTCTCCGTGCGTGAGGCCATGGACTCGGGGCAAATTGTCCTCGTGGATTTGAACAAGGGGCTGCTGGGCAAACATTCTTCAACTCTTGGAAGCCTGCTGATGGCCCAGGTCGGCAGCGCCATCTTTTCGCGGAAAAGCAGAAAGCTTTACTCGCTCTACCTCGACGAGATCCAGAACCTGCTGACTGCGGAATCGGATATCGATGTCCTGCTTTCCGAAGCCCGGAAATTTGGCGTCTCCCTTGTCTCGGCCAACCAGTACCTCGGCCAGTTCCCGAACAACATGCGCGCCGCCATCCAGGCCATCGGCACCCACATTGCGTTCCAGCTTGGAAACGATGATGCGCTTGCGGTGGCAGCGATGCTCGACGGGGGAAAGCCGCTTGCTGAACTTCTCAAGAACCTGCCCAAACGAAACTTTGTTGTTAAAAGCGGCCACTATGCATGGCGACAGGTTGAAGTTCCGGAGGTAAAAGTCCAGAGCACTGAGTTCCGGGACCTGCTGGAGCGCTCACGCAAACGCTTTACCCGGCTGCGCAGTGAAGTCGAAGAAGAGATTCAGGCGCGGCGTCCCAAGCAAAAACAAACCGCAGAGGAGGTGCTCGATGGCTGGGAATGACAAAAACAGAATCGTGCTGACCTCCCGCGACCGGCTGCTGCTTAAGGAAATTGCCGTGGGCCGACTGATTGACCGCGAGATGGCCAAAAAGATTGCTGGATTCCATTCCACTACCCGCGCCAACACCCGGCTCCTGCAACTGGTTCGCGCCGGACTCCTGAAGCGATTCTTTCTCGGCACCCGCGCAGGCGGCACCAAAAGTTTGTACTGCCTTTCCCAAAAAGGGGCGCTTGTCGTGGATGCGCAGGTAAATCTGATCCAGCGCAAGAGCAATTCGCTCTTGGTCGGCGACCAGTTTGTCGAACACCAGCTGCTCATCAACGCAATCTGGCTCCAGGTGAAGTTCACTCCGGTCCCGCCTGCCGGTACGGAATGCCTGCGCTGGCTCCGCTTCCCCTCGGTGCTTTCCCGGCAAACGCCACTGATTCCGGACGGGTATTTCGAACTAAAGAACGCCCTTGGAATCCACTGCCTGTTCTGCGAGGTCGATCGCGGAACGGAAACCCTTAAGATCTGGGACAAAAAGATAACCCTGTATCTCCAGCTGGCCGTCACCCAGGAGTTCCAGACGCTCTTTCAGCAAAGCCGCTTCCGGGTTCTGGTCGTGGCCCATTCCGAGCGGCGTCTGGGAACGCTACGCAAAGCGGTGTTGAAACGCACGGAAAAGATTTTTTGGTTTGCCACCCTCGATGACATTAACCGGCACGGCCTCTTTGCTCCCATCTGGCAAAGGCCAGCAGGAAGCCAGAAGGCCGGGCTTTTCTAAAGGACATATATATGCGCCTTTGTGCAAATTGCTACCAGATCACTGCCGGAAAGCCGTTGTTCTGCAATAAATGCGGACGCAGCTACAACATCCGCCTGTGCTCCCACTTCCACCGCAATCCGCGGGCAGCGCAAGTCTGCTCGCAGTGCGGTTCCAAAGACCTGAGCATGCCGCAACCCAAAGTCCCGCTGCTGCTCCGCCCGTTTGTGTTCCTCATTGGGCTGCGTCCCGGATTGTTGTTCCTGTTAATAGTCGGAGTTTACCTGGTCTTTTACATCCACAAGCTCCTTACTGACCCGAACGGCCTGCTCTCTTTGATGCTGATCGGCCTGTATCTCGGTCTGCTGCTGTTGCTGTGGATGGTGCTGCCCAAAGGATTGAGGAATTTTGCGGGGCGGGTGGTGGGGCTGTTTTTTAAAGGAAAGAAAAAGGATGAGCCAAAGAAGCATTAGGAAGGATGCCTCGGGGAAGCCATGCGGAGATGGATTCAGGTAGGTAGTCGGATTTTCGGGATTTGCGGAAAAGCGCGCCAGCACGAGGCGATCTTCACATTTCACCCCGGGCAGAACTGCCCGAGGCATTAACCGAAGGCAGCAGTCAATATGAACGCGACACACACAAGAGAAAACAGAGAGAGCCCGCCGGATCTGGGAGAACCCATGGGCATAGTGGCCACAGCCCGGCTTCTGGGCTGCTCGGCCTGGACCGTCCGGCAGAAGCATTTGCCGCGAGGCTTGCCCTGCTTCCGGTCCGGGCCGAGCGGCCGACTGACGTTCTACAAAAACCAGGTCGTCGCGTGGATTTTAGAAAGACAAAAAGAACAACAAGGAGGAAGGATTTTATGAGCCTGTGGCGCAGGCCGAGCGGCA
>WNFP01005014.1_pt1 | contig 18631 bp, 18 predicted proteins | sample 5400201 | NCBI WGS metagenome assembly WNFP01 (sample SAMN13153355, study PRJNA577476) | soil metagenome | isolation source: 115 cm saprolite under Madrone tree | place: USA:California | collected 2016-06-14 | reverse complement strand
TGCCGTTACCATCGTCCTGCAAATTCGGATCGACCGCGTTGAATGTCGCAATGGACTTCACACCGCTCGCGTGCAAATTGCGCGCCAAAGTCTTGAGGTTGGTGTAGGCCCCGCTGCACCCCGTCAATTCGTCAGCAACATATTCGTCGAGCGCAAGACCTGTCGGAAAGGTAGCCGCTGCCGCAGCGATCTGCACCTGTGTTGGCAAGCTGCTGAACCCCCCGTTGCACTGCATTCCAATATAAAATGATCCGTCCAGACCGACCCGATTCATGCCAAGAGTAGCCATGTCAGACGCGGCGGAGCTAGTATTGTCGTATCGACTCATCACCTTGTTGCGCATGAGGGCTTGCGCCAAAGTGGCTACGGTGTTGCCCGTATTGGGATTCCAAAGAGTCCACTCGGAAAGCTCGGTGGGTTTTAACGGAAGTTCAAAATTCCACACCGTCACCGTGATTGGTACGGTCACGTTCCCCTGAGTGCTCGTTACGCTAATCGTCCCGGTATAGGTACCTGGTGGGCTGTTCAACGCTCCGCGCGGGATGGATATGTCAACCCAAAATGGCTGGTTCTGATTCGCGGCGACCGTTGCAGGGACCGCTTTCAGGCTTCCATTGAGGGCTGCGCCAGTTTCAGGGTCTACGAATGGAATCAACGGTTCGGCGTAAGTTCCGGAGCCGAGTGGTGGATTAGTCCCCACAGACGGAAACCCGCCTTGAGGAACCGTGCCGTTTACAATTACGTAGTACTCGCGATACAGCACGACGTTCGAGGCCGCGATGGTCGCGCTACCTGGTCCAGTGAGAGCCGACGCGGTGAGATTCACGTTGGTCAAGCCGCCAGCGGGACCACGCACGATTACCTGAGTATCCAGCGTCTCGCCACGGGCGCCGGAGAGGGCTATGGAAGAGGCCGTTCCGGGGGCATCGGTCGGTCCCACCCTGACGAGACTGGGTGCCACCCACGCAGTAAATGCCGAACTTGATGGAGTCACACCGACCCCACTTAGAGAAATTGTTGTCGGCGAGTTTTGAGCATCGCTGGTGACGGTGACGTTGCCAGTGACACTTCCTGGTGCCGCCGGAGTAAAGGTCACATTCAGAGTCGCAGTCTGTCCGGGAGCGAGGATCGTTCCAGTGGGCACGCCGCTGGGATCGAAGCCCGCGCCGGAAATGCTGACGTTCGAAATCGTGACGTTCGAATTGCCGGAGTTCGTGAGCGTCACAGCGAGAGTGCTACTGGCGCCTGTATTTATGTTCCCGAAGCTCAGACTCGCTGGATTGGCGCTGAGCAATTGCGTAACGGCATTCACCGTGAGCGTGGCGGCGCTGCTGTTGATGCTGCCCGCTGAGTTGCTGACCGCCACAGTGAACTGCGTGCCGGTGTCCGCGGTCGTTGTGGCCGGAGTTGTGTAGCTCGCTGAAGGCCCGCTGCTGACAGCTGCCCCATTCTTGAGCCACTGATAGTTAAGCGGGGCTGTGCCGGAAGCAGTGACCGAGAAGGTGGCCGTCTGCCCGGCAGTGACGGTCTGGCTCGCCGGCTGAGACGTGATCGACGGCGCCGCCGGGGCGGCGTTGACCGTGAGCGTAGCAGCGTTGCTGGTCACCTTGCCTGCTGAGTTGCTAACCGCCACGGTGAACTGGGCGCCGGTGTCCCCAGTCGTTGTAGCCGGGGTCGTGTAGATCGCTGAAGGCCCGCTGCTGACAGCTGCCCCATTCTTGAGCCATTGATAGTTAAGCGGGGCTGTGCCGGAGGCAGTGACCGAGAAGGTGGCCGTCTGCGCGGCGGTGACGGTCTGGCTCGCCGGCTGAGTCGTGATCGAAGGCGCCACCGCAGGCGCACTGTTGAAGACCACGTCTACCCAGAAGTTTGCTGATAGGTACGTAGACCTGGGAAAGACACCAGGGCTGGCGTACACCCCGTCTGGGGTGCCACTTCCATTTTGAAGAGCATGCAAAGGTGGATTATTCACTCCTGAGGTCGCGAAATAGTTCCAGTTGACACTCCAATGCCCGGTCGTGGTCTGGTAGGAAGCCACGTAGACAGTGTTCGCTGTGATAGCCACCGGGGTCGAAAAGCTGGCCTGCTGCCAGCCTGAAGATGTCTCCCCGCTAAAAGTCACTGTGGCCAGGAGAGCACCTGTCTGGCTCCACAGGTGGCCTAAATGGAGGCCAGTGTTGGCCGCACTCTTGTAAAAACGAATGGCAGTGATGGTGCCGCTGGTGTCCGCCTTAAACGAAACCCCAAGCTCGGCCGACCCCCTGAACCCACTATCAAACGTCGCCGGCACAATCGTGCTCGGCCAGATGGTTTGCTGGGCTGCGGCGTTAGCGGCGCAGCCCAAGACAACGGCCAAGCCCAACAGTACTGCCCCAACATATCTCAGGAACTTTGTTTTGGAAATTCTTCCGCTGGCGTCTCCCCTGACCCGGTAGAAAAGACGTTCTGCTATGATCATGCCATATCTCTCCGGTAGGTTTACCTGGCTATTCGGCAGCGCCGATCGCTTGGCCTGGATTTTGTGGCGACAAATCTGCTGCGGTCTCTGCGTTCTGAAGACTCTTGCACAGTTTCAGATCGGCATGCCCCGACCGAGATTCGCTGCACTTCTTAAAATTCCGCCTACAGTCGGGACGGTATGCTAGTCGCGTTTCTGGCAGTATCGGCAGGGAGATGATTCCCGCGTCAGACCTTTGGCGTCGCGGACGTCTCCTTTCGTCCTACACAAGTACAGGTCCTACCTGTCCCATAGCGCAAAGAGAGATGTCCGGGTTAGAGGAAAAACCTGAAACGGAATTAAGGGATTCGAGCAACTGCAAAGCCAGTCTTTGCCGGATTGCCTGCGGAATTGAATCTGCTAAGCGGTAGTAGTGGAGGCAATGACAACGAGCCGAATCTCTGGGATGGTGGCACCAGTTGTACAAGATGCACAGAGCCAATCCGGCGCATCGGTACTTCATCTCTATCCCGAGTTTTTGAAGACCCTGCCTTTCGGAATGGTCCTCTTGCATCTTGATAATCCTCAGGACGTTAAAACCTGCCGAATCATTGACCTCAACCTGGCGGCTGCAGAAATCACCGGGTCTACTGTGGAAGGTCTTTTAGGCAAGACACTCGCCGATTTCCCAAAGCTTCTGGAAACGCCATTCCTTGACCAGTGGCTGATGGCCTTTCGTTCGAAAGAAGCAAGAGATCTGGGAGAGATCACTTACGGTGATGAGCACGTTCATCAAGGCACTTATTCTGTCCGGCTTTTTCCACTCCGCGAAAATTACCTTGGCGTCCTAATTGAGAATGTTGCCTATCGTCAGCGCGCAGAAGAAGCGCTTCGCGTAAGCGGGGAACGGTTTCGGCAGTTAATCGAGGGCGTGCAGGAATATGCGATCTTCGAATTGAATTCGCTCGGCTATATCGTCAGCTGGAACGCTGGCGCCGAGCGTCTGAAAGGTTATAGGACGGAAGAGATTATCGGAAAGCACTTCTCACAGTTCTACGCGCCGGAGGATGTACAAAGCGGGCGGCCGGAAAGTAACCTGAGGCAGGCAGTGCAAAAGGGGGAGTGTGAAGACGAAGGCTGGCGAATGCGCAAAGACGGTTCCCGTTTTTGGGCTAACGTCGTCATTACCGCGCTGCGACACGCGGATGGAAGTTTGCAGGGATTCGCCAAAGTCACCCGGGACATGACCGAACGGCATGGGAAAGAGGAGACCCTTGCAAGGGCGAAAGATCTGTTGGAACTCCGCTTCGAACAACGGGCAGCCGTTCTTGCGAAAGTGAACCTCGAACTTCAAGAAGAAATCGCTGGGCGCGAACGCATCGAACGAGAACTTAGGAGGTCGCTCGAGCAACTTCGCGCGCTAGCGGCGCGCCTCCAGTCTGTGCGCGAGGAGGAACGCACGTTGGTGGCACGAGAAATCCACGACGAGCTCGGACAAGCTTGCACGGCGATCAAGATGGACCTCGCGCTGATCGGCCGCAAAGCAACCAAGAGACAGACTCAGCTCCGGGCCAAGGTCGACGCTGCCATGCAATTGGTGGATGAAATGATCTTTACGTTGCGGAGAATCGCCTCAGAGCTCCGCCCGAGAACCCTGGATGATCTGGGACTGACCGCCGCGCTGGAATGGCAGGCACAGGAGTTCGAGAGCCGCACAGGGGTTCGCTGCGTTGTCGCATTACCGCAGGAACAACTTGCCCTTGATTCCGAACGTTCGACGGCCATTTTTCGCATCTTTCAAGAATCGCTAACCAATGTGGCGCGCCATGCTCAAGCCACGCGGGTTGAGGCACGTCTAGAAAGGCAAGAAGATCAACTCATTTTGCAGGTTCACGATAACGGCAGGGGTTTTGATGCCGAGCAAGCGAAGGGGGGCAGGTCTCTCGGCCTTGTTGGAATGCAAGAGCGCGCTCTCTTACTCAATGGAGACCTTAAGATTGACGGAGTACTTGGTTCCGGAACAACTATGACGTTGCGGATTCCGCTTCCACGCTCGATCTTGCCGCGGAAAGAATCGTGATGAGAATTCTTGTTGCTGACGACCACGCAGTCTTTCGCAGGGGACTCAGGGAGACTCTTAGTGAAGCATTTTCCCGGGTGACCTTCGGGGAAGCGAAAACCGCACAGGAAACGCTCGAGTATGTACGCCGCCAAGAGTGGGATGTCATCATTCTGGACATCAGCATGCCCGGAAAAAGCGGGCTTGACATCTTGGATGACTTGCATCGTCTGCGACCAAAGCTACCAGTTCTTCTGCTAAGCATGCATCCAGAGCAGCAATATGCCCGACGTGCCCTCAAATTAGGCGCAGCAGGTTACCTGACGAAAGAGAGCGTGCCGGAGGAGCTCAAGGAGGCAGTTCGGCGGGTGCAGGCCGGGGGCCGCTACGTAAGCGCGACTTTAGCCGAAAAGTTAGCCTTCGACTTGCGACGAGAAGCCGACTCCCCAGTTCATGAACTCTTGTCAGATCGTGAGTTTCAGGTGCTTCGAATGATCGCCTCGGGCAGGACCGTCAAACAGATAGCCGGGGACATCGCACTCAGCGTGAAGACCGTCAGCACCTATCGGGTGCGGGTACTGGAGAAGACGGGGATGAAAACCAACGCAGAGTTGATTCGCTACGCTCTTCAGACTCACCTGGTGGATTAAAGAGGAGCGGATACTTGGTATCGAGGCATGGGCGCCCGTGATTTTTGTTTTTTGAACCTCGGACCTCTCCACGTAAGACAACCACGGTCACGGCTACTTCACTTTGTCCTACAAGAGATTCCAGTTTCCACCGGATGTATTTCTGGGCGAATTTGTCATTCTCTAGACATGGGCGCACGGGTCTCGAGAAGGAGGAAGATGAGAGTCTTTATCGCCGATGATTCTAGGGTAGTCGTGGAACGCCTGGCCGACCTGCTGCGGGAGGAGGTGCCCAGAGTGCAGCTTGTTGGACATGCAGGCGAGGTGTCGGAAGCAGTACGGTGCATACAGAAAATGAGGCCAGACGCCCTCATTCTCGATCTGCAAATGCCCGGGGGTAGCGGTCTCGATGTTCTCCGTGCTATTCGCACAGACTTCCCGCACCTCTATGTTCTGATTTGCACGAACTACCCGTATCCCCAGTATCGCGAGGAATGCTTAACTGCCGGGGCGAATTTCTTCCTTGATAAGTCTGCCGAATTTGAAAAGATCCCCGCCATCCTCCGTGAGTTGATCCAGAAAGAGACTAAGATTCCTCCGATCGCACGCTGAGCGGAATGCCTCGGGCTTTTCTCAAGGATCGACTATGCATCCCTGCAAGCGCACAAGTGTTTACCGACTGCTTTCGCGTCCGGATACCAGCGACAATTTCCTTCCGACCTACAACTTCAGCCTGGCCGGGGGAGCTCAAGACTGTGGGAATGGAAGGTTGGATTCACGTCAAATGGGCGCCGCTCACTTGGTCCGACCTATGCTCCGTGCGGCAGTTCATGCAGTACTTGGCAAGCCGCGGAGGCCGACTTTGCTCGCGCCCTTCTTTTATGCCGCGGCCCCAGATGACACACGTCATGGCACCCCCAATAAGGTTGATTAGAAGGAAAGGGTGCTATTGGCCTTCCACGGCCGAAGCGGTGCGTTAACCTTCTTGGCAATCAAGTCCGAACGCGGATGTAGCGGCATCGGACCGTTTAGTACGATATACGGGTCAGGTCTGCCAGAAAGGTTTCGTGAAAAATCGGAGCGAAAAAAACCGACACATCTTAGTAGGACCAGGCCCGAGAGCCATGAGTGGAGCTTCGCCTGAGCCTCCGGAAAAGGACCACCAAGTTTCGCATCGCACACTTGAAGGCTGGCAGGCTGGTTTGCAGAGTTCCTTTGACCAGGCCGCGATTGGCATGGCCTTTGTTGGTTTGGACGGTCACTGGCTCCGCATCAATTCTGCACTGCGACAGATCGTGGGCTACTCCGAAAAGGATCTGCTAGCCACCAATTTCCAGAGCATCACGCATCCCGATGATCTAGCTGCTGACCTCAACTATGTCCGCCAAATGTTGAGGCGAGAAATTCGTTCCTATCAGATGGAGAAACGTTATTTTCACAAAAAGGGACATGCGCTCTGGGTGTTATTGAGTGTCACCCTGGTGTGCGATGCCGATAACAATCCTCTCTTCTTCTTTTCCCAAGTCCAGGACATCACCGAGCGCAAGCGGGCCGAAGAGGCCTTGCGCGAAATCGACGAGCGATTCCAGGCGTTCTTGAATAACAGTCCGAGTCCGATTTTTATCAAAGATACCGAAGGCCGCTACGTCATTGTAAACAGACGATTCGAAACAGCGCTCCGCGTTCGCCAAGAAGACATTCGAGGCAAAACAGACGCGGAGGTATTCGCGCCGGGACAAGCTGCTGCCTTTCGAGCCCACGATCTGCAGGTGCTCCGCGCGGGTGCTTCCATGGAATTCGAAGAAGTGGCCCAGCATGAGGACGGTCCGCACACGAGTATTGTGTGCAAGTTTCCACTTCTGGACGCGGAGGGGACAGTCTATGCCACTGGCGGTATTGCCACCGACATTACGCAACGAAAGCTCATGGAAGAGGCGTTGCGGCGGTCTGAAGCGCGCTATCGCGAGTTGCTTGACAACACGGCATACGGCATTTACCACTGTGCGCCAGACGGCCAGTTGCTCGAGGCCAACCCCGCACTGGCGAGCATGCTCGGATACTCTTCAAAAGAAGAACTCCTGACTCTGAACTTGGCCAAAGACATCTATCGGAATCCGGAAGATTGCGCGCGATTATTCCAACTTAGTCGCCAATCCGGGCGCTTAAGGGAAGCTGAGGCCGTGTGGAGACGCAAGGACGGCAAACCGATAACCGTCCGCATCAATGGTCGAACTCTGCGAGATGATAGGGGCGAATTGCTAGGAACTGAAGGCATTGTCGAGAACCTTACCGAGTGGCGGGAGTTGGAAAGACAGTTTCGACAGGCGCAGAAGATGGAAGCAGTTGGGCGGCTGGCCGGCGGAATTGCACATGACTTCAATAATCTACTGACCGTCATCAGCGGCCATACCGAGATTCTGTCGAGTCTCATTGAACCGGACGAAAGACCCCGCCGAAGCGTCGAGCAGATCGGTAAAGCGGCGGGTCGAGCCGCCTCTCTGACGCGGCAGCTTTTGGCTTTCAGCCGGATGCAGATTCTGCAGCCGAAGGTGCTCGACCTGAATGTTGTGGTGGCGGAGTTGAGCAAAATGCTGCCCAGCCTTATTGGCGAGGACATTGGACTCATTTTTGCGCCAGAACCGAAATTGGGACGGGTCAAAGCCGACCCTGGGCAAATCGAGCAGGTCATCATGAACTTGGCCGTGAATGCTCGGGATGCCATGCCTCAGGGTGGGAAACTCGTGATTCAGACCAAGAACTTTGTGATGGATGCCGATTACGCGCGCACACATCCGCCTGCGATCCCCGGCCAATACGCCATGCTTACAGTAAGTGACACGGGCCAAGGAATGGATGCGGAGACGGTCTATGGCATCGTCAAGCAAAGTGGCGGGTTCATCTGGGTCTACAGCGAACCTGGCCAAGGGACAAGATTCGAGATCTATCTCCCACGCGTGGACGAGCCGATTGCATTGGCGGAGCCTGGGAATCATGGGCTTGCGAGCTTGGCTGGAAGCGAAACGCTCCTGCTTGTGGAAGATCAAGAGGATCTTCGGGATTTGGTGGGAGGGTTTTTGCGGGAGAATGGCTACACCGTGCTTGAAGCGAGGGATGGCATCGAAGGCTTAGAAGTTGCTGAACAGCACCACGGGCAGATCCAACTACTTGTAACCGACGTGGTCATGCCGAGGATGGGAGGCTGGGAATTGGCTGAGCGATTGGTGAGTCTTCGCCCGGGACTGAAGGTACTTTATTTATCCGGGTACTCAGAATACTCCGTCGCGCACCACGCCGCTAAATACCGCCCCGGGACGCTCCTTGAGAAGCCATTTCTGATGAACATGCTTGCACAAAAGGTGCGCGAAATACTGGAGAAGCCAAATTAAGCGGTTCAACGAGAAGAATCGTTCCAACCTCGAAGAACACCTTGAGCTCACGCTTAACGCGCTTCCCACCGCACTAATCGAGATTAAGGAAGCTTGCGTTTTCTGGCTTTCATCGAGTACATAGCCACATCAGCCCTCCGCAAGAGGGCTTCGATACTTTCACCGTCATGGGGATAAACTGCAACGCCTATACTGACAGAAAGCAGCGGTCCCATCCCGTCATGAGCAATGCTGTCGCAGGTACGGTGCGCCACCTGGTTGGCCGCCTCTGCGCCTGTTTCCGGTAAGACAACTGCAAACTCGTCACCGCCGTAGCGCGCCGCCGTATCGAGTGCAGTGCTAAAAGGTAGAAGGGCGGGCCTCGTCACTTCCCAATTCGCATGACACTGGTGCGACATCATCCGCTGCTTGACGTATAACGTGTTGCGTAGTATTCTGTGCGTGTGATTCAGAGCTTTGGCTCAAAGGAAACTGAGGATCTCTTTCACTATCACCACCGCAGGCGGTTCCGTTCCATCGAACGGGTCGCTTTGCGGAAATTGCTCCAAATTCACGCTGCGACGGAGCTACGTGTTTTGGCTTCGCCGCCTGGAAATCAGTTGGAAGCATTGCGAGGCAATCGGAAAAGGCAGCACTCGATTCGGATCAATGATCAATGGCGAATCTGTTTTGTCTGGCGTGAGGGCCATTGCTACAATGTGGAAATCGTCGACTATCACTAGCGGGAAGAAAAGATAAATATGAGCAAGTCGGAAGGGTTAATGCCTCCTGTGCATCCGGGTGAAGTCCTTCGTGAGGACTTTATGAAGCCGCTCGGCCTGACAATCAACAGGCTTGCACTCGAACTGCACGTGCCTGCTACTCGCATCGGTGAAATAGTACACGAGCGGCGCCGAATCACGGCGGAGACTGCGCTGCGCCTGGCACGATACTTCAACACGAACGGCGAGTTCTGGCTGAACCTCCAAACTTTCTTTGATCTGGAACTTACAAGGCGTTCTGGCAAGATCTCCGAGATAGAGCGTCAGGTGCACCCTGCGCCTGCCTTGGTGTCCTGAAAGCTCCGTGAAGGGCACATTTCTTGTCGATTCACATGAGCAGTTTGCCCGGCGGACGCATAGGACAAACTATGGATGAGCTCGTACAAATTCGGATGGCCGTCAGGGTTATGGGAACGTTCTTGAAGGAGAAATAATGGTTGTTTGCTGGCCTGATGAAGTCGCCTGAGTTTAGCCTTCTAATAGAGCGGCACTGGTAGTCCCTATTGTTTGCCCCAAGGAGAAGTATTCGGCGCAGGAGACTGGCAGAAATAGTTCTTCAGCGTCGTCCGCGTAGCGCATTCAAGCTCGAACAACCGGATCAGCGCGCGCTGAAAGGACAAGAAACAGGTGTACAATTGCCGCGTTTTCGAAGCCAAGGAAGAGGAAATTCCGGCGGTCAATGTCGATTCTGTTTGGGCTAAAGCTATGAATAAGAGAACTTTTATCAAGCTCTTCTCTGCGGTGATGGCAAGACCGGCTATCTCGCCTCTGTTGGCCTGGGCGACAAAGGACAAACTGAAGAACTGGGCGGGCAATCTCGAATACAGTACTGACCGCTTGTACTCCGCCAACTCGCTTGAAGAGGTGCGGAGTTATGTCAAGAAACAGAACAAACTAAAGGTTCTGGGAACGCGCCACTGCTTCAACAACATAGCAGATAGCACGGATAATTTCCTATCCTTGAAGTCGATGGACAAGGTGGTTGCGTTGGAGCCGGAGGCGCGCACCGTGACAGTCGATGCAGGCATGACCTACGGTCAACTGTGTCCGCTCCTCCATAGCAAGGGCTTTGCGTTGCACAATCTGGCCTCGTTGCCCCATATTTCTATAGCTGGAGCGTGCAGCACCGCAACACATGGTTCGGGCGAAAAGAATGGCAACCTCGCAACGGCGGTCTCAGCGCTTGAAATCGTCACGGCGGCCGGCGAGGTGGTTAAACTGTCCCGCCATCGAGACGGCGAAGCGTTTCTGGGAGCCGCTGTCGGGCTTGGTGCGCTTGGGGTCATCGCAAAGGTCACGCTCGATATTCAGCCAACCTACATGGTCCGGCAGTACGTGTATGAAAACCTGCCGCTCGGTGAAGTGAAAGACCACTTTGATGCTATCGAATCAAGCGCCTATAGTGTCAGCCTGTTTACTGACTGGCGGAATCAACTTGTCAGCGAAGTTTGGATCAAAAGCCGCGATGAAGAAGGGCAAGCGTTTGATGCAACCACGGAATTCTTCGGGGCGAAGCGTGCTACCAAGAATCTGCACCCCATTGCTGAACTTTCCGCCGAGAACTGTACGGAGCAAATGGGCGTGCCTGGCCCTTGGTACGAACGGCTGCCGCACTTTCGCATGGGCTTCACGCCTAGCGCTGGTAAAGAGTTGCAATCGGAGTACTTCGTGCCCCGTCAGCATGCGGTCGAAGCAATTCTGGCGGTTGAACGACTGCGCGACCAGGTCAGTCCGCACTTAATGATTTCGGAAATTCGTACGATTGCCGCCGACAATCTATGGCTGAGCCCCTGTTACGAACAGCCTTGCGTAAGCATTCACTTTACCTGGAAACAGGACTGGCCAGCGGTCAGGAAGCTGTTGCCGGTGATTGAAAAAGAATTAGCTCCATTTAAGGCCCGGCCGCACTGGGGAAAGCTGTTTACCACGTCGCCGGCGGAGCTGAAATCTATTTATCAGAAGTTGCCCGACTTTATTCAATTGAGCAAGAAGTACGACTCGCAGGGCAAATTCCGTAATGAATTCCTGAGCACGAACGTCTTCAGCAGTTAATCCTTGTTTCCGTTAGAGACACAAAACGCAGGAAGTCTTGAATACGGTTAATCAAGGACGGTCAGCGCGATCTTCGGATAAGGAGACGCCTGCGCGGCCTTATCATGAGTGAAGGATGCGCCACTGGCAAAGGGGCTTAGGCGAGCGGCTCAACTCTCTTCGCGAACTCCCGCAATTCCTTCTCTCGCGCCTCTATGGAAACCCACTCTCCAAGTGTTCGACCGCACTTCTGGCACACCAGCATGTAAACCAGCTGGTCTTTGTTCGGGGCCCCATAGGCATGGTCGGGATAGGTCCGGCATTTGGAACACACGAAAACAATTGTTCCCGCGCTGTTCTTGACCCCAGCCAGTCCATCAATCATATGTGAACCTCCGAGGAGAATCAAAGTTATCCCGTCAGGCCGTCTGTGCCAAGCAGTATTGGCGTGGCTAACCCCAGACAGAATCTGGGGAGTTCAGCAGCGTCGTTCTCGAAGCCTGCGAAGCTTTTTCTGTTTAGACCAAGTCTGAGGATCCAAAGGAAGGAGGCGTGAAAACACGCGTTGTCCATATGAGGCGTAAGTATTTCACAGGTCGCGCATTTTGCGGCTTCGTCCCAGGGGAGAGTTGCTGCAACAAATCTATATCGTTAAGTAATATAGTCAAGGCATACATTTCTTGCGTAATAATTTAAAATCAAGAAGTTACCGCCATTATATCAACTGTTAGTTAGAAGATATTATATTATAAAGTATTTAGCGCCAAGCAGGGGCACGATGCCTCCACATGCGATTTGTTCGTCCTCAACCTGTGACTTCAGCCGCGAGCCCCAGGACATGAGAACCGGAACACGTACAGACACTCCTGAACGGTGCCCGATCTGCCAATCGCCAATGATCTCCGTTTGTCCGCTTTGCCGGTTTCTGCTCCTCCACATTGATAGAAGTAAGTCTCCGAAGTGCGGACTCTGCGGAGCAAACCTCAAGCAGGCATTCGCGGAGCGAAGCAATCATCCGTATCCCGTTCAGACAAAGCACTCAAACAGACTGCAATGAGAATTGAGAAGGCCCAGGTTCTAGAGGTGTCCGGTCGGTTCTTACTGACTCTGCTTGTGACGCTGAATATTGTTTACCTCGGGTTGCGATGCGAAATTGGCCCGCTCGTAACAGTAGCCCTGGCTGTTGCTCTCGGATTCGCTGCAAATATGTTTTTGCCTCCGAAGTAGTTTTCCGACTTTCCTTAACCTTGGGTAGAGAAGGGACAGGCGCCCGAAAAGCTGATTGCCGCGAGGCTAAGCAACGTGGCCCATTTAGATTTCCGGCACGGCCAACTTTTGTTTGCCGACTTTGCGTGGTGTCAACGAGGTGCACCCGTTGAGTGCTCCCCTGCGTCCGGCTCTTTTTCGCGGACAATTCTCATTGCTACACCGGTCACCCTGCCTACGATTTCTGCCTGAGTGGGATGGTCAAATCGGCGAACGTCCTGGTGGGAATGAGGGTGGGGAATTGCGATCAGCTGCCCCCGGTCCAACTGACACCAACTGCAAACATAACCATTTCGCAGTTCCACGAAGTAGATGGGACGGTCGAACTCCGTATTCCATTTCTCGGTGCTGATCTTTCTTTGATTTGCGTCAATCTCCACAAGCGAACCGGGACGGCTGAGTGGAAAGAGCGTGTAGCCTTCCAGCCCGATATAGCCGTATACGGATTTACGCAAATCCAGATGTTGCAAGAAACCCACGGGGATCTGATCCCACTTTTCCACGACTCGGGCAAGCAGATTTGTTTTCTCCAATCGAAATTCCGGCTTAAACTGCGTCGGCAATGACACATTCTCGGTCTCCAGATCGGACCCGATGTCCAACAGATGCATTTTGGGAACACCGATTGACGTGCGATGGCGGCTTAACTCGCCAACCGGCACTCCGTAATATGAAGTCAGTTCCGTGAATCTTCGATTGTAGATAGCGCTGAGCGTTTGGAGCTTGTAAATGCTGGGAGTGAATTTTCCGTTTTCGATGTCCGTTACCCAGGCATGGGAAATGTGATACTCCTGGTTGTGTCTTTCCTCCGCAATCCCCTGGCTCTTCTCCTCCACGTCGCGTGTGGTCAATCCAAGGCTTTCGCGCAGTGCCTTCAGGCGCTCTCCGGCACTCGGACTCGGCTTCCGTGCGTCCATTGGCGGGTAATCCTACGCTGGTGGCTCGTCCATGTCCAGCCACGTAACTCTTCATCTATCCATACACAGGTTTAGTGCAGACTGTTGAAAACCTCGCGACTGGTCGCAATTGCGGCCACTGTAGCGATTGTTTGCACCGTGGGCGGAATCTTGGCTATACGGCCAAAGATTAATGTCCCTTCGAATGGACCGGGCCAACCAAGTACGGCAAATTCTTTCTACTAGAGGCTTAACTCTCTACCGCGTATGTCAGCAGTCCGCTGAGATCTTCGGCCGTTCCTCCCGGTTCTACGTTCCCCACAACTTATACTACGACTTCTGCAATCCCCCTTTGATCCCCACGATTCACCAAATTATTGCCCTCAGCCATATCACAAACTACCGGTTGTACGACTGGCTAGCAGTGTTCGGATTCGACCTGGACCAAATTTCCCGGCTCCAGTTGTTGATTCCCAGGCAACGAACAACTCTCTTGGACTCGTCTGTCTATGACCTGTACGCATGGATTCCGTGGTTTGCCGAAAGGCTCAAAGGAGGACAGGTACCACCGATCGCTCCACTGGGACAGTTCCTGGGGGCGGCAGCGCCTAGACGTGCAAGGGAATTACTCACGCTGAACAAGAGAAAATTTCTTTATGCCAAGGTCGGCGAAGAAGACGTCCACGCGTTTCCACACCTTGCGCCCGGCAGCATCGTCAGAGTGGATGAACGGCGTTCCGAAGAACTGGTGGCAGACGCGAAGAACAATGCTGAAGGACGGTTTTTCCTTGTGGAGCATGGCCTCGGATTCACCTGCTCGCAACTCGTGGTGCTCGGAAAAGACGGGATAATGCTGCATTCGCAGCATTGCGCACAACTCGAGCTAAGGCCAGGCAGGGAAGCCCGAATCCTCGGGGTGGTGGACGCCGAAATTCGGCCAATTACGCATCATCAGACTGTCCGAATGCCGCACCGATCGGCCGCTCTTCTAAAGCGACAACATCTGTTCGCGCCAAACGTTCAAACCAGTCTCAAGGATCTTCTCAGGCTTTCTCGTTTGCGCGTGGGACTGTCCTTCAGGGAGGCATCAGGCATGAGCCGGTGGGTTGCGAGCACACTCTCGGACGAGCACTATTTCGCGGCGCCAAGCACTCTTTCCGACTACGAGACGCTTTCGGTCCCGCCACGGCACATCCAAAAGATCATCACGCTGTGCGTCCTGTACTGCATCGACTTCCGCGAATTTTTGCGCGCCTCCGGACTCCCGTTAGACTATGAGGGCCGCGATCCAATCCCCGACGAGCTTGTTCCTCGGCAGTTGCCCAAGCAGAGCCACGGTCGCGTCCCAAGCGAAGAAGAAAGCCGCCAGCGTCACGGACTCCTAGACTCGCTCATGAAGCAATGGGAAGAAATTCCGCTTTTCCTCAGACATTCACTCAACGAACTTACCGGCCTCAAGAACTTCTCTCGTTCCGATGTGTTCTGGGTCGGCGGAGATAAAACGCCAAGCCACCGTTTGCTCATCAATGCCACTTTTGTTGCCGTTAATCGCCGGGTCAAAAAACCCGCCCAATCCACGGCCAAGGTCGTCCGCGAAGCACCTTTCTACCTTATTCTCAAACGGGACGGCAGCTATCTGTGCGGATGTTGTACCTTGCAGCAGGACAGTCTCGTCGTCCACGCCTATCCTGGCGGGCCGATCGGCACGCAACAATTTAGGAATGGGATCGATGCGGAGGTAATCGGACAGGTAACGACGATTCTAAAGCGATTTCTTTGACGAACCAAACCGATACTGATCCGGCGTATCTTCGACCGGATTGTGAATGGTCTTGCACGCAGGCAGCTTGTATAACGTCAGTTCTGCAAGCTGAAAGACTTGCGCAGGGAGACTGCACGGATTAACAAAGTCATCGAAGAGGCGTTCGAAGAGGTTGACCCCGAGATGCGGGCCCCGGTGATACTGGATTGATCTGGACACAAACGCTCTTTCTCCCGCAGCAGAGGAATATCCAGGTGTCGTGGAGATCTTGGTTGGCGTTCCGCAGCTAGCACGGTGCCCGCACTGGTATCGCCGAGCAAGGGTTGGAGCACCGCGATTCCGAAGACCGGAGTTGCTGATGTCGCGAGCTTAAGGGCCCAGATGATCGAAGGGGGATCTTGCGGGGGCTTCAACCTCCCCAAGAGAATCCATGCGACCAAGAACAGGCCAACGCGGGCGAGAATCAGCGCCAGAACAAGGCCGGCCCGCTGTAGGGGTACCTCTCTCGGAATGTCCATCATTCCGACGAATAAAGACGCGGGTAGCGCGAATGCAATCGCCGTCCCCAAGCATAAGAGATGGACGCTGAGCGCGAATCGGAAAGTGCAATCGCTCCCGGCTAGGAGTGAAGGATAGGAGATCCCCTGCGAGGATAGGTTCAGAGATTGTTTGCTAAAAAAGTCTGGATCCTTAGCATAGTTCTCGCGATATTCTGCCTGAAATCCGAGCAGCCGCGTAATCCGTGGCTTCAGTCCGCCGCCGTAGGTGGAAGCCGGCTGAAACACGCTACCTCCGTCGAGCGCAGCAACGCCAGCCGAGTTGAAGGCGCTCACGACCGTGCCGACCCGGCGCAGGCCATATTTGAAGACGCCGTCCTTTTTGCTGAGTTTGATGGTTTTGAACTTGTATGACGTAAGGCTGCCGCCGGCAGACAGGAAAGGCCGGAGACGCCAGCGGCGTGGAGCCAGATTGCCTTCCAATTGGTAACCAGCCGTGCGCTTCTTGATGCGGTCCACCTGCGGGCCGGGATCCTCGCCCGCAGGCAAATTGGCTTGTAGCGTGCCGAAATAGATCTCGTGAGATAGGAAGCCGCTGGGGTGCAACGTCACACTTGAGCCGAGCACAGCACCCGGTTCGATGCGCAGAGGAAATTGATACACGCTTTCGACGCCCGTCGTGGGATCGACAGAAGCCAGATAAAGATCTCCGAGATGCATGCGGAAAGATTCTCCGCCGTCCAGAGAGAGGGCCACTTCCGGAAGCCGGGGCCGCGAGCCTTCGCGAAAGCTTCGCGGTGGAGGAAATTCGCTGGCCACGGGCCAGATGCGGCTCACTTTCATCCTCACTCACTGGGAAACCCCGTTTGATCGGTTCGAGTTGGTTGCGTTAGCGTCCATCGACGCACTGTCGGTGGTAAGATCTCAAATCTCACTCTCTGAACTGAAGGCGATGGGCAAGCCGTTTATCAATGTAATGCTCGGTAGGTAACGGCGAACGAATGAGAAAAGACAGCGATAGAGTGCAACACGGGAATTACACAGGAAGCCGACGGGGAAACCGCTGGTAGAGAAAACTCAAACCACGGGGTCGCATGGCCCCGCCACCTAGCACATGGCGCGGTAGGTCAGAACAGATCTCGCTCGACCAAGTGGGCTGAGAAGCAAGAAAAATTCCAGCCGAAGGAGATGTGTTTTTTCTTGACTTCTCCCTTTATAGAACTTATCGGGACTTAGCCGGGTTGTCGAGGAGGCTCGTTCAGTGTTGATAGGATGTGCCGATAGCGCATATCGCAGGACCGCCGGCAGATTCCCCGGAGCTTGCCATCCTCTTTCAGAGGGAATACGTTGTGACTATCGGCGTTTTCTCTCAGGGTCCAACCGACAGTCACATCCGGGCCGTCGCGCGGTTGTGGCGGGGAGGGTGTCATGGCACTCAACATCACCGACAACAGGATAGATGGCGTCATCCTCGTCCATCTCAGCGGCGCTATATTCTTTGACGAGGAATCGACATTTCTGCGCGTTCATGTGAAGGACTTGTTGGACAAATCCCACCAAATCGTGTTGGACCTAGGGAATGTCACTCGAATCGATAGCAGCGGGTTGGGCACTCTTGTGGCTCTCTACGCATCGGCCCGGAAGGTCGGCGGTGACATCAGGCTCGCCAACCTCGGCAACCACATAAAAGAGGCACTGCGGATTACAAGGCTCGCGACAGTGTTTGATATATTCGACAGCACAGAAGACGCCGTCGCATCTTTCAATAGGGCCACAGCAACAGGGTAATCATCGTTTAGCACCACCCAATTATGTGATGCCTCGTTAACGCGCTATCGGCCATATGATCTTCAACGACCGGCAACCCGTATCGGGGGGCGGCGGTCCGAAGTTGCGGGCAAGTGGATTGAAAGCCTCGGAAGGGTTTTGAAGGAGCGTCCGCACAACCTACGAAACCGGCCTGAGTTGGCTAACGATCTCGGTTAACCACGCTTCTAGTAGTGACCGCTGGTCGGGCGTCATGTCTGTAAAGGCAAGGCCCATCCCGAATCTCGCGTCGCAGTAGACTACCTTGGCCTTGGTCTCGAAGACGCCCTGATCCCTGAGAATCCTCAACACGACCAGCGTCCCCTCGGGGTACGGATTTAGCGAGTCAACATAGCAGCCCCCAAGGCCCAGTTCTGAGGTGCGCCCTGAAAGTAGGGTTCCGGAGTTCAGCTCAGTCACCTCCGCAGATGCGACGAGCGGGCAGCGCCGGACGGAACGCTGTTTAGCTGGTTGCAAAGGCTTGTTTCTTTGGACCATCGAGCATCACTTATGCAAAACAATCTCACAACAATAAGCTTGTTTGGTTGTCCACGGAACCGTTACTTTACTGGCCTTCCCTTCAGCGTTTTTTGAAGCAGCTCAATCAGAGCGGTTTCAGAAGTGCCTTGTTCAAATTGAACAATTAGGGGTTCAAACTCATCGAGCATGGCACGATACTGCGGTGTCTGGCCGAATGCCTCCAACTTCTGCTCCCAGTCAAGTGGAACAAAACCTCGCTGACTAGACAATTCCAGAGTGGCTCTCAAGGTTTGTATATCGGCAAGATTCCTCAAATGCTGTCGCAGAAAGATCGCAAGAGCGCGTCTTTGTTCGGGCGTCATGTCAACCAGCAGCATTCAACGTCTGAGAGTCTAACAAAGAAGCTGCTGAATCCAATCGCTGACTGTCCCCGCTCAGGTGAGCCACTTTATAACTGTTGGAAGCAGACATCCCAGTAACTATACAGACGCGCATAAATAAAGGGACATAATGATCACAAAAAAGATTGCAAATAGGGCCGGATGAGTTCCGGATAGGTTTGCATCTCACCAAACACGCGACTCAGCGTGCCGGTCAATTCCTTCTCGTCCGGAAAGTATC
>WNFP01003774.1_pt1 | contig 18635 bp, 14 predicted proteins | sample 5400201 | NCBI WGS metagenome assembly WNFP01 (sample SAMN13153355, study PRJNA577476) | soil metagenome | isolation source: 115 cm saprolite under Madrone tree | place: USA:California | collected 2016-06-14 | reverse complement strand
AGTTTCTTGATGTCCACCCAGTCGGAAACAACGAATCCCTGCAAGCCGAGTTCGCCTCGCAAAACGTCTTTGAGCAAATAGCCGTTGGCATGGCCGGGGATTCCGTTCACTTCGCTCGAATTCACCATCACGGTGTGGGCGCCCGCTTTCAAAGCCGCGGCAAACGTCGGCAGAAAATATTCGCGCAAAGTATTCTCCGGAATCAGCGCAGGGCTGCGGTCCCCGCCTGTGGTGGGATAGCTGTAGCCCACATAATGTTTCAGCGAAGCAGAAACGCTGCCGGGGCTCGAAAGATCGCTGCCTTCATAACCGCGAACGGTGGCCACACCCATCACCGTCGCGAGATAAGTATCCTCTCCGAGCGTCTCCCACAAACGCGACCACAGCGGCTGCCGCCCGGCGTCGAGCACGGGCGAAAAGGACCATGGAATTCCGGCCTTGCGCGTTTCGGCGGCGGCGATCTGGCTGCCTCGCAGCATCAGCTCCGGATTCCACGTCGCGGCCATCGCGAGCGGCTGGGGAAAAAGAGTGCTCCCGACAATGTAATTCGGCCCGTGGATGGTATCGATGCCGTAGAGCACGGGAATCTGCAGCCGGGATTTCTTCGCTTCTTCCTGGATGGCGCGGATAACCTCGTGCCACTTCTCCGCGGACAAGGCTTCGTCATTCACGTTGAGAATGGAACCCACTCCGTATTCGACGACGGCTTTGTGCAATTTATCGGAATTGACTCGAATGGACTGGCCCTGTCCATCGGTGACCATGCCGATTTCCAGTTGGGTCATCTGGCCAATTTTTTCTTTCAGCGTCATCCGCGCGAGAAGTTTCTCGACGGCTGCGGCCGAAGCGCTTGCCGGAGGGCCCGCTGGAGTCAGATTTCGCCGCAAAAACGCCTGGCTATCAACGATCCCCGGCGCGGCGTCATCGGCGCCGGACGGTACCGCCACTACCATGCAAACAGCCAGTACAATAACGATATGCCAAAGTTTCCTTTTCGGGGTGGACACGGGTATCTCCTTGCCGAGCATCCTACCTCTGGTCGCCGGATATATCCAAATTTTGGTTTCTTTAAATTCCAGTTGTGGACCCCCCTAAGGCTGGCACCTTGCAACCGGCGTTCCTGCGGACATTTGCAAATGGGACTACGAGTTGCTGCTCTGCGAAGCAATCGCAAAAAGCGCGCGTGAGTGACGGTGCCGTAGGACGAAACGCGCCGCCTCAGTGGGGCGAAGAATACTGATACCGCAGGCTCGGCGGCATGCGTTCCGAACGCGATCGCGTGTTGTACTCCAACTGGTAACCCAGATGTTCCGCATCGGCCGGATAATCTCGGCCCTCGGGATACGGATAGGCCAGCAGCGAATGCCGCGGCAGCGGCTCGACGGTAAACGCGTGGGCCGCGTAGAAATCGAGATCCTTTTCGAAGCCGTCGGCATAAAAGAAATAATCGCGAACCCATCCCGCTGGCAGCGTGGGGAGCTGCTGGGGATCAAAATCAAGCTTCAATCCCTCGCCGGAGCCGAAAACGACAAAGCGATCATCGGAAGCGCGCAGCAAATCGAACACATCGCCGTAGCGCGTGTAATTTCCCGCCGCGCGCGCGTAAGGCCCGGTCATGCTCCGGTGCGAATACGAATAGGTGGTGTCGCTTGCCGGCTTTAGCCGGATCTCGCGCGGATAGCCGACGAAATCCAGCGCCGCCTTTGCAAGCGGCACTTGCGCCACGCGCACATCCTGTGCATCGGGTGTCTGGTCGATTCGAATCGCGTCCCAATAAATTTTCAGATTGTTGACGATGCGAATCCGCCGCGTTCCCGCGGGCAGCTTGCCGGTCAAGTCCGCAACCATGGTCCGTTCGAGCCCTGCCGGAAAACCCATATCTTCCACGACCTGCGCCCACTTGCCTTGCGCATCGAGGGCTTCCACATACGGTGGAATCACTTTGATTCCTGCCTGATCCGCTGCGTACATCGAAGTTGCGGTGAAGTAATCCGTGTAACCATCGATGATCAATCGCAATGGTTTTTGCCTATCCCATTCACCGAGATCGAGCTCGATCCAGTGCAGCTTCGCGAATCCCGCGAACGGCAACTCCTCGAAACTCGTGACGTACTTGCGGTCGCGCGTGGATATCAGCGGCAGCACATCAATTCCGCGGTCATTCCACGCACCGGCCGGCGCACGCGCGTCGCGGCTCGCGATCACCCGGAACTCAGGAAAAGGTGGCGCGCTGACGAATCGCTCATTCGGAAAAACTTCGTAAGCCGCCGGATGATCGATGGCCACCAGCCGCACCTGGTCGAGATACACCGTCTCTTCCATCGGTTCCATGAAGCGGAAACTGAGCAGGCCGTTCCGAGTCTTCACGCTGCGCGCAGGCACCTTCAAGTACTCGTCGGGATCGGGAACGTCCCGCTCCCCAGGCGCGACCCAGTGGCCAACCACGCCGGGCCCGATCATGTCTGCGATGAATTCATACTCGCGGCCATTCCACGAAAACAAAACAGGGCAAGAGCTACCGCGCCGATCGAGTTCGGTAATGCTATGCACTTTCTTCGCGGCCAGATTTATTTCGTCCTGTGGCACGCCCGTCGGCCACAGCAGACGAACGACTTCGGCGTTGCGCTCCGAGCCAAGGCCGGCGAGAATCGGCGCGGCGCTCTGCCCCAGATAGCCTGACGCCCCGGCCACTTCCCACTTTTGATACAGCGTTCCTGCGTAGAGTTCGACCTTCGTTCCGATCGCGCTCTTGTTGTCATTGAGCGCTTTGAGGTCGATGCTCATCCAGTTGTGCTGATTGCCGCCCTCATTGCGCAGAACAAGCGGCCCGCGGCCGAGTTGCGTCACGACCAGATCCGCGTCGCCATTTCCATCAATATCCGCAACAGCAATCGCCCGCGGCTGATTCAGTTTGACCGCATCGAGATGCACATCCTTGGTGACATCGGCCCAGCCTTTGCTTCCCAAATTTCTCAGCAGTCGCAATTCCCCACCGCCGCCCGATTCTCCCGCCGCTACCAGATCCAGCCATCCATCATTCTCGTAGTCCAGTGCCGCGAGTCCCCAGCCCTTCGTCCAGCCCAAATCTGGGAGCGGGATACGTTCCAGCCGTTTCCCTTCGACGTTCCGCCACAGGCTGAGACCCGGCGCGCCCGCATGCGTGAACGCCAGATCCATCCATCCGTCCTTATCAAAATCAAACGCCACCGCACCCACCGCCGGTGGCAGTTTTTCTTTGCTGAAATCGATGCCGCCGAGGGGCGTGAATTTCCCTTCGCGCGGATTGAGATAGATGGATGCTCCCGCCTGCCCCCCCGCGATGACGAAGTCAACCGCGCGGTCATTGTTGAAATCGGTGGTGACAACGCCAGCTCCCGTGGCCGCAAAACCGAGCGCGGTTTCCGCGGACACATCCGTGAACGTGCTATTGCCATTGTTGCGCCAAAGAACATTGTGAGGCGGCGCGCCCGGTGCAGCTGAATCAGGCGCCGTTGTGATGTACAGATCGAGGTCGCCATCATGGTCGTAATCCACGAACGTCAAGCCCACGCAACCTTTTTCCCTGCGGATTCCCACCGCTTGGGTCACGTCCTCGAACTTGCCTTCACCTTTGTTATGGAAAAGCTTCACCCCATCGCTCAAGCAAACTGCCAGATCGGTCTTCCCGTCATTGTCGAAATCGCCCGCCGCACAGCCGAGGCCGCTGCCCTTCAGATGGATGCCCGCTTCCTTTGTCACATCGTCGAATCGTCCATCGCCCAGGTTGTGCAGCAATCGGCTGGCGCCGTCCGCCGCTCCACTCACGAGAAACAGATCGGGCTTGCCATCGCCATCGTAATCAAAGAAACATGCGCCGGTGCTCTGTCCAATCTCGACGGGACTTCCCCCCGCACTCTTCGACACAAAAGCACTCGCCTCCGCCGTAAATCGCACCGGAATTGCCGCCGGCACATCGACGACCGAGTTCAGCGGCAATTCCGCGAGTGAGTAACGCCCCTGATCGCCGTAGCCCGCGCCGAACGGCGCTCCGAGATGCTCCGTCGTGATTTTCTGGAAACGCGCCAGGTGTTCGCGCGCTGCACCTGCATCGCCCTTCCGCTGAAACGCGCGCGCCAGGCCGAATTCCGACGAAGCGTGAAACGGAGAAAGCGCCAGCCCCTTTTGAAACGCCCCAATCGCTTCGTCATACTTCTGCAGCTGGGCGTTCAGGTAGCCGATAAAATAATAGGCGTCCGGCTCGTTGGGCGCGACCTCCGTGACGTGCTGAAATGCGGCGATGCCCTTCTCCGTCTCCCCGAGGTCTTTGTAAACAAGCCCGAGGTTGTACCAGGCGTAAGTATCCTTCGGAAGCTGCTGCGCTGCCGCTTCGAGCGCCGTACGCGCAGGCTCCAGCTTCTGCTGGGCGAGCAGAGAGACACCCAGGTTCAGCCGGGCCACGGCAAATTTTGGGTCGGCCCCCAGGGCCTGTTCGAAATATTTTTGCGCGTCCGCGGGGCGCTGCTGGTTCATGTAGGCAACGCCCAGCGTATTGAAACGATAGCCATCCGCAATCCCGCCGCCGGATGACGCAGACTTCTTTGTAGCCGCAGCCTTCTCCTGTGCGGACGACGCGCCGGAACGCACCAATATCGCAGCACAGAAAATCAAGATTGAACAAGCGAAGATCGCGCCCACTGCACGCCGCTGAGTTGCACCCATGAAAATATTTCTTCCTGTCTGCGTGGGATGCCCGAATTCCGTGTATGGCCCACCCAGCCGCAGTTGGAATTCTCCCGGCTGCCCTGCGCATCGTCAACCGTTTTTATGCCCGCCGGGTTGCACATTTCGTCGGGCGCTTGACCTGCACAACGGGTACGTTTACTCTCGCCCGTCAACCCATGAACTTCTTCCCCTACGGCTCCTTAGCGGAAATCACACAGGAAATTCGATCCAAGAAGATCTCTCCCGTCGAAATCATCGAACTCCATCTTAGACGCATCGAGGCGCTGCAACCGAAACTAAATGCGTTTGTCCATCTGGACTCCGAGGGCGCCCGTGAGCAGGCTCGAGCTGCGGAAAGTTCTGTACTGCGCGGCGCGCAACTCGGGCCTCTCCACGGCGTGCCACTCACAATCAAGAGTTGCATGGATGTCGCTGGTTGGCCCTGTCCCGCCGGCTCTCTTCTTCGCAAAGACTACGTCGCCAATCAGGACGCTCCACTTGTTTCGCGATGGAAAGCCGCGGGCGCCATTCTTCTCGGAAACACCAACACTCCTGAATTCTTGATGGCCTACGAAACCGACAATCGACTCACCGGAAAAACAAGCAACCCCTGGAACTTGGCGCACTCTGCGGGCGGCTCAAGCGGAGGTGAAGCGGCAGCGATTGCCGCGGGATGCTCGGCAGGCGGCGTTGGCAGCGACGGCGGCGGATCGATTCGCGTGCCCGCCCATTTTTGCGGAATTTGCGGATTGAAGCCCACTCCCGGCCGCGTTCCTGCCACGGGACATTTTCCGCCGGGCGCCGGCGCCTTTTCCTGGATCGGCGTTGTCGGCCCTATGGCTCGAACCATCGCGGATGTGCGCTTGCTCTTCGAAGTGATAGCCGGACCGGATCCAGGCGATGCGCTCTCCGCGCCGGTTCCATCGCGCGCGTACCGAGAGGGCGAATTGCGCGGCATGCGCATCGGAATTCTGGAGAGCGACGCGCTCGGTATTGCGACTGCGGAGACGCGCACGGCAGTCGAACGAGCCGCAAAATCGGTCGGCGAGCGAGACTTCACCGTCGAGCCTTTTCGGTTGGATGGACTCGATCACGCGCTAGATCTCTGGTGGTTTTTCTTTGGACCAGTGATCGGGAATTTGATCCGGCAGAGCGTCGCCGGCCGCGAAGCTCATATCAGCCCGATGTTGCTCGAGTATCTTTCGTACACGACCTCTGGAAATTCAATTACCCTCGATCAATTCACGAAAGCCTGCACGGATCGGGATCTTCTCCGCGCCGAAATTTTGCGCCAAATGCGAGACACTCCTGTTCTGCTCTCCCCGGTGTCCATCAGTCCCGCCTTTCGTCACCGCCAGGGAAATTACCATCCCGGGACGGGCTACCGCGACACCATGCGGTTTTCGCAATGGCTCAACTTGACCGGCTTTCCCGGCGCATCCGTTCCCGTCGGCGTTTCGAGCGAGGGACTGCCCATCGGCGTCCAAGTCATCGGCCGGCCATTTGAAGACGAACTGGTCCTCGCCGTCGCGGAAGCGCTCGAGCAGGCCCGCGGCCCCTGGCAAGCGCCTCCCATAATTTCTGCGTGAATAGCGGACTTCCATACCGCTACTGCGGTTGCTTGGTGATCTCAGGGTTGGGTATCCGATCTTCCTCTGGATTCTCCACTTCTTTCTTGAGGACAGAACCGAGGATTCTTTGTCCCCATCGACCTCACAAATACCGTCTTTGGCGACAATGCTGGGGTCGGCAACGGCGTTGGAAACGGTTCGCGGCCCGACGTCGTCGGCAACCCCCATGCTGCGCCTTGCCATTAAGGAGTCGAAGGCCATCGAATTCCGCTGGGAAACATACAACACCTTCAATCACACTCAGTTTGATCGTGTGCGTAGATCATTCGGTTCGAGCGATTTCCTGACAGCAACCACTGCCCATGACGCGTGGATCATGCAGTTTGCACTGAAGTTCCTGTTTTAGGAAAATGCTCTGAGGCAATTGGCGGCACCTTTTCCAAGCGCCGCCCTTCTTTTTTCGCCGAATCTCTGTTCCCTTCCTGCCTAGAAGGAGTAAAATGCGCCCATGAATCGACGCACATTCATCAGCACATCCATCGCCGCATCCGTGGTGGCCTCCCGGCCATCCTGGGCAGCGGACACCGCACATCACATCGACCGCGTCGGCCTGCAGCTCTACACCGTACGCGACGCCATGAAAACTGACTTCGAAGGCACCATCGCGAAAGTCGCCGCCACCGGCTACAAAGAAGTCGAATTCGCTGGCTACTTCGACCATTCTCCGAAAGATGTCCGCGCGATCCTTGACAAGAATGGCTTGGCCTCGCCTTCGTGTCACGTGGGCTACGACGTCGTCGAAAAAAAATGGCCCGAAACTCTCGAAGCCGCGAAAATCGTCGGGCACAGCTACATCATTTGCCCTTGGATTGACGAAAAACAGCGCGTAGAATCCGGCGGCTGGAAGCGCGCCGCGGACCTCTTCAATCGCGCCGGCGAAGCCAGCAGAAAAGCCGGCATCCAGTTCGGCTATCACAATCACTCATTCGAATTCGATCCCGCCGATTCTCTCGGCGGCAAGCTCCCGTACGATTTTCTCCTCGCCGAAACGGACCCCAAGCTCGTCAAAATGGAAATGGATCTTTGCTGGATCAGCGTCGCCGGCAAGGATCCTCTGGCCTATTTCGAAAAGTATCCCGGCCGCTTCCCGCTCGTTCACGTTAAAGACTGGGTGAAGGATGCTTCTACGCCGAGTGCTTACCAGGGAGCGATGGGCCAGTCCGTTAAATTCGGGGGCCGCATGGCCGACGTCGGCCAAGGTTCCATCGACTGGAAAAATCTTTTCGCGCACTCAGCGAAAGCGGGCATCAAGGACTATTTCGTGGAAAACGACGATCCCAAATCAGCCTTCGACGACATCAAGATCAGCTACGACTACCTGGCCAAACTCCAGTTTTGAATATTTCCTTGTAGTGGCGCAGTATGCTGCGCCACTACAAGGCTAGCGCATTCTCAGGGGCACCAAGCCATGAACCCGCGCAAATGGATCCCGCTTCTTCTGCTGGCAATCGCGTCAACTCTCTTCGCTATCGCCGCCGTGCCGCCGCAGGCTCCGGCATGGAAGCCGCTCTTCAACGGCAAGGATCTCACCGGCTGGAAACACGTCGGCCCGGGCAACATGACCGTGGAAGACGGCCTTATTCGAACGCACGGCGGAATGGGCCTGCTCTACTGGACCGGGGGCAAGCTTTCCAATTGCCGCATTCGCGTCGTCTACAAGATGCGCGACCTCAACGATAACTCCGGAGTCTTCATTCGTATCCCCCTCGAACCTCGCGAGGAATGGATGCCCGTTCACTACGGCTACGAAGTCCAGATCGACAACCATCCCGAAACTTCCAACGAAGACGAATATCACATTACCGGCACACTTTATTCGCTGACCAAGCCGCTCGCCAAACCCGGCAAGCCCGGGCCCGAGTGGAATACCATGGTCATCACGCTCGACGGTCCGCGCACCACCGTTGTGCTCAACGATGTCACCGTCACCGACTACACCGAAGGCCAACCCGTCCCGGAACGCAAGTTCAATTTCGAGCCGCAGCATGGCGTTCGCCCCAACGAGGGCTACATCGGCCTGCAGAATCACAGCGACAACGATATTGTGTTTTTCAAAGAGGTCAGCGTCCAGCCGCTGAAATAGTTTTCAGTTTTCAGTTTTTAGTGTGGTCCAGGCTCCTTTGGGTTTGACTTGTCACGATTCTGCCCATCCCGATTTCTGATCGAGACTGGTGGAATTTCGATTCGTGATCGCAGAAAGACAAGTCCGGTTTCGGCTTTCGTTCCAATCTCGGTTTGAGTTTTGCTTTCATTCTTTGTCTTGCTTCTAACTGTCGACTGAGAACTGTCAACTGAAAACTTTCTCGAGGAGAGCGCCATGAAAAAAGATCTTTCCCGCCGTCAATTCCTCCATCGCACCGCTGGCGCCGCTGGCGCGCTGGCGGCTTCGCCGGCGATTTTTCTTGAGCCGGAGCATATCCCTTTGCCGCTGCAATCGACCGCACCAAGCGACCGCCTGCGCTTCGGAATCATCGGCATCGGCATGCAGGGCTCCGGCCTGCTCACCAATGCCATCCAGTTGCCGGGCGTCGAATGCGTCGCCGCTTGCGATCTTTACGACGGCCGCCACACGCTCGCACAGGAAATTGTCGGCAAGACAATTCCTACCACCCGCCGCTACAAAGAGCTCCTCGATAACAAAGAAATCGACTGCCTCATCGCGGCTGTCCCCGACCATTGGCACAAACAAGTCGTGGTCGACGCCGTCAATGCGGGAAAAGACATCTACTGCGAAAAGCCGATGTCGCACTCCGCCGCCGATGGCGTGGCCATGGTCGCCGCCGCGCAAAAAACCGGCCGCATCGTGCAGATCGGTTCGCAGCGCGTCAGTTCGGTCATCTGCACAAAAGCCAAGGAGCTTCTGGCTTCCGGCATCGTCGGCACACTCACGCTCGTGGAAGGCTCCCTCGGCCGCAACGATCCCAACGGCGCCTGGGAATATCCGCCGCCGCCCGATCTTTCTCCCGAAAATCTTGATTGGGACACCTGGCAAGGCACCGTGCCCAAAGTGCCGTTCAACCCCAAAATCTTCGCGCGCTGGCGCTGCTGGAAGGAATACGGCACCGGCGTCGCCGGCGATCTGCTTGTACACCTCGTCAGCGGCATGAACTATATGCTTGGCTGGAATGAGCCGCCCAAGCGCGCCATGGCTCTCGGTGACATCCTGCGCTTTAAGGACGGCCGCAACATGCCCGACGTTCACTGCACGCTGTTCGATTACGGCCGCGCGCCGGTTTATCTGCGCCTGAATCTCGGCTGCGATACTCCGGAAATCTACCGCTTCCAGGGATCAAAGGGCATTCTCGAAGTCACGGAAACCGCCATCACTTATTTCCCGCAATCCGGCGAAGACGATTCCCCGAGTTATTACACCTACAGCTATCCGCGCGCCATGCACGATGCTTATGTCAAGAAATGGCACGAGGAGCATGACCCCAAGCCGGGCAAAGAACCCGTCGCCGAAGGGTTCACTTATCGCGGCGTCTCCTGGGACGAGGAAAAACCGCATCTCTGGAAGTATTTCCAGGGCGTGAGGAATCGCCAACAGGTAACCGAGGACGCCGTCTTCGGCCACCACGCCGCGCTGGCCTGCCACATGGCCAACGAATCCTACTTTCGCCACGCCGCCGTCACCTGGGACGCCGCCTCCAACCAAATCAAATCCTAGCAGCGCGTCTACCCTTCGCGTGCCGTCTTGACCGGCGTCCCGGCATGCTCAGAAGTGACCTATTGCTTCTGGGCCACAATCTTGCCGGTGGTTCCGTGCAGCTTGTCATCAAAAGCGATGGTCATGCTCTTACCGTCCGCCGCCACCGTCATGCGGGAGACGTTGATCACTTTCCCATCGCGTTTGTCTGTTTCTTCCAGGGTGTTCTTGTCCACTCTTCTCAGCGAGACACTGGTAGTTCCGGGATCACCCTTGTACGGCGCGTCGGTCCCATCCAGTTTCGCGGTGTAGGTTTGTCCCGTCGGATTGCTCATGGTCAAGCTATCGCCGTCAACCTTGTAGGTGAAAGCAAGCCCGTTATCCGAGACGCTGTCCATCTTTGCCATTCGCCAGGAGCCTGAAATGAGATGCGCTCCCTCCGGGCCCTTCGCCACTCGCGTGGCTTCTCCTTTTCCGGTTACAGGATCGCCGCTCGTCGCGCTACTGTCGCTGAACTCGAACATCATCTTGTTTCCATCGGGCGAAACCCAGCTTTTTGAAGTCGCGACCGTCTTTCCATTTTTCTTGTCGAGCTCCTCAATCGTGCGGTCGTCCACAAGTTTGATATTCATGGTGTCAAAGTACGGATGTCCCGTGACTTTCTGGTCTTGGCCATCGGCTTTGATGGCAATCGCGGGGACGCAAGTCTTGCAGTGGTACATGCCATTTTGTAACAGGTAAACGTCGGGCTTCGTCGGAAATTGGGCCGTCTTCATGTCCACTTTCCACGTGCCGTCGAAGACACTCTGCGCCATTGCCAGACCGGGAGTCAGCAAGGCCAGTAGCAATACAAACCAAAGAAGTTTTTTCATCGTTTCTTCTCCATCGAGGAATTGCCGGGGATTGTTGCGGGGCCCTTCGGAATGACCGCTACTATACAACTCCGCCCCGCCGTCCGCAATCTACAATCCCAGCCGCCTCCACGTCTTGACATGCGCCATCTCAGAATCCGCGTTAATTACTTGCTACGAACGGATTCAGCAGCGCCACGCCAAGCTCCGTGAAATCGCGTTCGTTGCGGGTGGCTACCGTGAGGCCGTGGACCCGGGCAGTCGCGGCGATCATGGCATCTTCGACTAAAGCGTCCGACTTCCCGTTCATGAGCCGCGCCCATTCGCGAAAACACGGAGCGTCCATCGGCAAGACCTGGATGGAGTCCGCTAGCTGATCGACCCACGACTCGATTTCCAGCGCCTTTTTTGCATCTTGCGCCCGCGTTCGTTCAATTCCCGCTTGCAATTCACCCATCGTTACGGCGGACAGGAAGAGCTGGTCGTCTCTCGCGCGGCTGAGCCATGCGACGACCGCCCCGTGCGGCTTGGGCTTCCGCAGCTCGGATACCACATTCGTGTCCAGCAGAAACCGTTTCATGCTATCTCCGCAGGCCGGCGGCGCCGCAGCCTACCGCGTTCCGGAACCACATCTTCAAATCGCGGGGACGCGCGGAGAAGAAGATCTTTCAAGCTCGGCCGGGCCGCTTTTTGCAGCCGCCGCCATTCCGCAATGGGAACGAGCACCGCCGTCTCCACGCCACGGCGGGTAACCACCTGCGGGCCCTTCTTAAGCGTAGCGTCCAGGAATTCGCTGAAACGCGCTTTGGCATCTTGCACTTGCCAGGAAGCCATCGGCCACCTCCTCTTCCAATAATATGACTAGTCATCTGTCTAGTCAATTGCCGGCACCGGTGCAGCACGTTTGCGGAGATTCCCTCCCGGCCGGTTTCAGCGTGGCGGACCGTCGCGCGTGTTCGCTGTGGTGGCCATGAAGGTTTTCTCGTGGGGTCGGGGCAGGCCGGTGCCTCGTGGAAGAGGACAGCCAGGAATGGCTTGACGATAAGAATGCTGGGAAGGAAGCCGCTTCCCTTTCGGCCCTCGGAATAGATGGTCACGATTGAGAGCGCGCTGCGGCGCTACAAGCAAGCGGGGATTTGAGACGTTGCTGCGCTGAGGGGGGTTGTCCCGCGGTTCAGGCGAGGAGCCAGGCGAAATAACGACGCCCGAGGCAGCCGGCCGTGATCCAACCCGCGACAGGATTGAGTTCCATAGTTAATTACAATGCTTGTGCTCGCGGAACCGATGGTGCGCTCCCTACGTACAACTTCTAGGAGGAACATCATGAAGCGTAAGAACGTGACGGTCCCGCGGCTGCTCACCTTGGCTCTACTGTTCGCCGGTATCGCGAGTCGTGCCTCGGCGGCTAACAAAGGCGTCGTGATCGCGATGGGCGGAGGCAACGGAACTCCAGAAATCTATGAGAAGTGGAAAAGCCTGGGTGGTGGAAAGAACGCTCGCGTGGTCCTCATTCCAACCGCGAATAACCCCGGCGATGACATCGCGCCAGTTGTCAATGGGTTAAAACAAGTCTTCGGCGTTCAAGACGTGTCGGTACTTGACACAAAAGACCGCGCGAAAGCGAACTCTGCCGAGTTCGTCGCACCATTAAAGCAAGCTACATTTGTATTCATTGACGGCGGACGGCAATGGCGATTGGCCGATGCGTATTTAGGCACTCGCGTGGAACGCGAACTGCGAAACGTGCTGAAACGCGGTGGGGTGATCGCCGGTAGTTCCGCGGGAGCCAGCATTCTAGCTTCCTACCTGGTAAGGGGCGATCCTAGCGGTCCCGAGATTGTGATGGCGAAGGGTCACGAACACGGTTTTGGCTTCCTGCCGAACAGCGCGATAGATCAGCATGTTTCCGAGCGTCATCGCGAACATGACTTAGAACCGGTGGTGGCGGCGCATCGCAAGCTGCTTGGCATCGGGATCGATCCCAATACGATCATCGTTGTACAGGGGGATCAGTTCGAGGTGATCGGCAGTGGCAGAGTCACGATAACGGAGGCGGGTCATCCGCAATTTTCAATTCCGTCTGGCAGCCACTTCGATCTGCGAAAACGGAAGCCACTGTGACTCAATTCAGGGCTGAATCAGGTGGCTTTTTTGTAGGAAAGTTCGGAAAATCGTCTGTTACGACCGAGGGAAAAGCCGAGCGCGCAGGCCTAGCTGAAGCAATGCAGGCGCAACTTCCCACTATCCGGACAAATGGCCGGTGGCTCGGAAACTATCCCAGCGCCTTGCGGTTCCTCTTCCGAAATGAGCGTGACAGTGCCTGGAACAGCGGAGGAGGCGGCATTGGGTAAGGGGGTGGTTTGGGACGGGCGCGGGTCAGGGAGTTTGGATGCGGGCAGCAAGGTCGGGGGCGAGGGACTGGTAGTGCTTGAGATTCCAGGTATAGACGGCTTGGGCTTTGCATTTGGCGGCGCAGGCTAAGAGCAAAGAATCGTAAATGCGACCGCCAGTGAAACCCCGTGAGGCAGTGTTCTGAATGGCCGCGAAGTATTCCTCCGTGGAGAGAGAAACGAGGGTCAGCCGGTTGTGGACTTCTTCGACAAAGAGCAAGGCTTGCTCGGGCGGAATCATGGGCTTGACCGGCAAAGCGGTCATGACGGCGTAAACTTCGGCAAGCGAATGAATGCCGCAGGCAGAATTTCTCTTTTCCGCTGCGGCGAAGCGCTTGAGGCTGGGTAGGTGATGAACATGACCGCCCCGGAAGGCGGCGACCAGAACGGACGTATCGAAGAACTCTTTCATCCGCGGACCTTATTCGGTAACGGCGCGGTGGCGGTTTTCGCGTTCGCGGTCGATAAGATCGGCGATGGAGGCGTCCGCCGGTTCCCCCTGGTAGACCCAGACGCCGAGTTCCTTCTTGAGCATGACGTTCTGACGGACGGGACGCAAAGTGATGCGCTCGCCTTCCGATTCCAGATGGAGGGTGTCGCCGGGAGCAAGTTGCAAGCGGTCACGAAGGGGCTTGGGCAGAACGACGCGGCCGGCTTTATCGAGGGTGAGCTTGATGACCATGATGGCAGTATGGTGTGGGAGAAACCAATTGTCAATGGCATTTGGGAGAAAAACGAGAGGAAGCCGGGGATGACGTCGGGAGAGAGGAGCGCGAGACGACATCCTGTCACTCGGGGGAGAAGGGCGCGGGACGAAGGGCGGCCCGCCTCGGAAGGCGGGCCCTACAACTACGGATCAGGATTCCGGGGGCGGGGGGCAGCCGGGGAACTCGCGGAGGGAAGTGTTACCTATATATTGAAGGTCGGCGATGCCGATTTTGCTGGTGTAGAAGCCGTCGGTGGTGAGGTTGCGCAGGAAGGCGAAGAAGGCCACGCCCTGGCTGAGCGAGGCGTCCTGTTTGGCGTTTTTGCGGAAGGCGATAAGGTCCAGGATCTCTTTCTTCTGTTCTTGCGTGCATTCCATGAAGACTTTGTCGTACCGGTCCGTACAGGCGGCGTCCAGCCAGAAGAGACCGCCGCCGAGCCTCAATTGATATTCCGGGTTCTCGCTGGTGAGAAGATCGATGAATTCCGGCGCGCCAGCCTCCACTGCGCCGCCGGACTTTTCGTCCTTGGGAATAATGGCGTCGCACAGAAACGTCACGGTGGCGTACTGCGGCGTGGAAAAATATTTGGGAACGTACTTCCCTGCCGGAGCTGCAGCTTTCTCCTTATGCACCAATTGGTGGATGTACTCGGCGGCCTCCGCAGGAATGACTTGCAGCACCGAACCTGCAGTGGCGCCGAAGGCGAGCGTGCGGAGAATGTCGCGGCGGGTTATCGATTCATTCGCCATGGTGGGCCTCACGACAAAATGAAAAAGGATTTAACACAGAGGGCACAGAGAACGCAGAGAGCACAGAGAAGATGGAGAAAAGAACCGGACGGGCGGGGCAAGTCCCGCCCCTACGAATCTGCGGCAATGCGATTGTGAGCGGCATGCTAGAGGTTGCCTTTCTTGGCTTCGTCCAGGAGGTATTCGGAGGCGCGCCAGGAGAGCGCCATGATCGTCAGCGTTGGATTCTTGTCCGGATTGGTGACCAGTGGTGCGCCATCGGTGACGAACAGATTCTTCACGTCGTGGGCCTGGCAAAAACCGTTCAGCACGGAGGTTTTCGGATCGGCGCCCATGCGCGCGGTGCCCACTTCGTGAATAATCTTGCCGCCTTCCGCGATCCCAAAGGGATACTGGCCGTGGATGGAAGTCTTGGTCCTGTATTCGCCGCCCATGGTCTCGACGATGGCGCGAAACGTCTCCTGCATGTCCTTGGCCTGGAGCAATTCGTAATCCGACCACTTGAAGTGGAAGCGCAGCGCGGGAATGCCCCACTGATCGACGACGTCGGGATCGATCTCACAGTAGGTGTCCGGGTTGGGAAGCATTTCGCCGCGGCCCGCGAAGCCGATGTACGTGCCGTAGACCTGGCGCGCGCGCTGCTTCAAACGGGCGCCGTAGCCTTCTTCGTCGTGGCACAGGCCATGAAACATGCCGACGCCGGGCATGTCGCGTCCGCCGCCAAATTCGATGTGATAGCCACGGGGAAAATCATTCTTGCGGTCGAATTTCCACCACGGCATGTACATGTGCATGCCGCCAACGCCGTCGTGATTGTGGGGCGGCATCTTCTCCAGTTGCGGGAAGTAGCCATGACCACTGCTGCCGACGGAATCGGTGAGATATCTGCCGACGGTCCCGGAAGAGTTGGCGATGCCGCCTGGAAAAGCGGTGGATTTGGAGTTCAGCAGCAAACGCGCGGATTCGCAAGCGCTGGCGGCCACCACGATGGCGCGAGCGCTGATGCGCTTTTCCGTGCGCGCCGCTTTATCAACGTAAGAGACGCCTTCCGCTTTGCCTTCTTTGTTGACGAGAATTTCGCGGGCCATCGCGCCGGTAATCAGCGTCAGCTTTCCCGTTTTCATCGCCGGGGGCAGCAGAACCTGGCTGGAGCTGAAATTTGAGGCGGTGATGCAGCCGCGGCCGCACTGGCCGCAGTAGTGGCAAGGCAGGCGGCCGTTGAGCGAACGCGTGATGATCGCGAGGCGCGAGGGAATGCAGATGATGTTGAGCTTGTCGCAGGCCTTCTTGACCATCAATTCGGTGCAACGCGGTTTGGGAGGAGGAAGGAAGACGCCGTCGGGCGCACTTGAAACGTTTTCTTTTGTTCCGAAGACGCCGATATACGCTTCGGTCTTGTCGTAGTAGGGCGCGAGGTCTTCGTAAGTGATGGGCCAATCGTCGCCGAGGCCATCGCGTGTGGCGGATTTGAAATCGATGGGAGCGAAGCGCAATGCGATGCGGCCCCAGTGATTGGTGCGGCCGCCGACGATGCGCGAACGAAACCACTGGAAATTTGCGCCCGGCGCCGAAGTATAAGGCTCGCCCTCAATCTGCCAGGCCCCGTTCGGCGCGAGGAACTCGCCAAAATTCTCGCCTGCGTGCCCGCCCACGCCCGCGCCGCGGTGCGGCGCTTCGTACGGCCACATGAGCATCTTGAAATCTTTTTCGGGATTCAGGTTTGGCCCGGCTTCGAGCAGCACGCAGTTGAGGCCGCCTTCGGTGAGAACTTTTGCCGCCATGCCTCCGCCGGCGCCGGAGCCGATGATGCAAACGTCGAACTGCTTTGGAGATCGGATCACTTGGGACATGCGGTGCTTTCTCCCTACAAGTTATTTTTTTTCAATTCAGATACCGCGAAATCGCAAGCGCGCGCCGTCAGAGCCATATACGTGAGCGAAGGGTTCACGCACGCTGCGGAGGTCATGCACGCGCCATCGGGCAGGAAGAGATTCTTCGCGTCGTGGGCTTGATTGTGCTCGTTCAGAACGGACGTTTTGGGATCGCGGCCCATGCGCGCGGTGCCCATTTCGTGAATTCCAAGACCGGGCGTGGAAATTTCCTGATAGACGAAAATTTCCTTGCCGCCGGCCGCCGCGAGCATTTCCGCAGCCTGCACGGCAATATCTTTCGACATGGCGTGTTCGTTATCGCGCCACTCAAAGTGAATCTTCAGAGTGGGGATCCCCCAGGCGTCGAGCTTTTCTTTATCCACTTCCACGTAATTGCTGTGATAGGGCAAGCACTCGCCGAATCCGCCCATTCCCATGCGCCAGGGGCCCGGCATCTTGAGAGAGTTTTTGAAGTCCACGCCGATTCCGGCACGGGAGGCGGCTGCGGACCAGCCGTCGCGGCTTCCGCCGCCCTGGTACCCATAGCCGCGGATAAATTCTTTTTGTTTTGTTTTGATATTGCGGAAACGGGGGATGTAGATGCCGTTGGGGCGGTTGCCGAAAGGCATTTTGTCTTCATGGCCGGGCATTTCACCGCCGGCGCCCGCACCCATGTGGTGATCCATCAAGTTGTGGCCGAGTTCGCCGCTGGAGTTGGCGAGGCCGTCGGGAAATTCCGGCGTCGCGGAATTCAGCAGAATGCGCGTGGATTCGAGCGTGGAAGCGCAAATGAAAAAGACGCGGGCCTTGAATTCCAGCGCGTTCTTGGTTTGCGCGTCAATCACGCGAACGCCGCTGACGCGACGCGTTTGGGGATCGAATGTGAGACTGTGAACGACGCTGTAAGGGCGAATGGTGAAACGGCCGGTTTTTTGCGCGGCGGGGAGAGTGGAACTGAGGCTGCTGAAATACGAACTGGTGATGCAGCCGCGGTGGCAAACGCCGCAGTAGTGGCAGGCAGCGCGGCCTTTGTGCACGCGCGTGAGCACGGCCGAGCGGCCAATGGTCATGATGCGATCGTCGAAATTTTTCGCGAGCGCGTCGCGGAAATCCTGTTCGACACAGGTCATTTCCATGGGCGGGAGAAATTTGCCGTCGGGCAATTGCGGCAAGCCTTCGGCTTGGCCGCTGATGCCGGCGAACTCTTCCACGTAGTCGTACCACGGCGCAATGTCCGCGTAGCGGATCGGCCAATCCACGGCGATTCCGTCTTTCGAATTCGCTTCGAAATCGAGATCGCTCCAGCGGTAACTCTGGCGGCCCCAAGTGATGGATTTTCCGCCGACCTGGCGGCCGCGAATCCACGAAAACTTTTTGCCGTGGTCGTAGGTGTAAGGATTTTCCTTATCGCTGACGAAAAATTTGTTGGAGTACTCATCGCAAGCGTAAAAAACCTCGCGCTGGATAGGTTGCGTGCGCTGGCGTTCGGCGCGGTCATCCCAGCCACGGTATTTCAGGTCATAGACGGGAACGTGCTCGACGTAATCCTGCTCCGGAACGATGGAGCGCCCCGCTTCGAGGACGAGAGTGTTGAGTCCTTTTTCGGTGAGCTCTTTTGCGGCCCAGCCGCCGGTGATGCCCGAGCCGACGACGATTGCGTCGTAAGTATTGGTAGCCATATGGATCTCCCCTATGCCTTTTTCTCTGCGGGCAACGGCACACAACCATGCTGGGCGCCAGGAATGATTTGCAGATTCAATTCTTGCGAGAAGCCGATTTCGGAAGTGTAGTATCCGTGAACGGTGATGCCCTTAAAGACGTTGAAAAATTCGCCGCGCAACTGTTTATCGCGCTCTTCCGGGATGGTGTTGCCATGGCGCATCCTGCGGGTGCGCTGCGTGGCGACGGATTCATCCATGGAACGGAGCAATGTGACTTGCTGGGCGGGCGAAGCGTCGACGAAATTCTTCCCGAAGAGGTCGTTCGTTTGTTTGTCCACTCCGGCGAGACCGTCGAGAAAATTCTTGCGTTCTTCGGCGTCGGCCCATTCCGTGAGGATGACGTCAATGAATTCGTTGACGCGCGCACC
>WNFP01001423.1_pt1 | contig 18636 bp, 15 predicted proteins | sample 5400201 | NCBI WGS metagenome assembly WNFP01 (sample SAMN13153355, study PRJNA577476) | soil metagenome | isolation source: 115 cm saprolite under Madrone tree | place: USA:California | collected 2016-06-14 | reverse complement strand
GCCCCGGCTTCATCGGTTGCAAATGATGCGCTTTCCGCCTCAAACGCCACTCCCGTTGTCCCCGATGCCGCGCCCACTGCTACCAGCGGCGCTGCCACCTCTAATCAGCATGCTGAGCAGGCGTTAGTGGCCGGCAAATCGGAATTGGCAGCCGCTCTGGCATCCCTGAACGGGCAGAATGGCGAGCGCAATAGCTCAAAAGTGGTGCAGCAATTGTGGGCAGCGGTAGGAAATGGCAACTCTGCAGCTGAAGTGGTCTTGGCTGGCCTATATCTTAACGGTGAAGGCGTTGCGAAAAACTGTGAGCAAGGCCGCATCCTGCTGATGGCGGCCACAAAAAATGGCAACGCGGAGGCGAAAGTGAAATTGAATGAGTTGAATACAAACGGATGCCCTTAGTGCCGCAACAAAATCAGCTGAAGAGCGGTCTCATCATCAGGCTTCGCCACGCCATAGAATGGATCCGAAAAGAATCGAGTTGCTCAAGTGGCGTTTTCCATCCTCGTAGATTTCGACTATAGTTGTTCTTGACTTGATTTTCCTGCCACAGGGTTCCAGAATGAAGGTCGTACGCAAATTCCTTGCGATACTGCGATGGGTCAAGTCGTACCGAGCCAAACCCGCGATCGCCAATACAGCCAGAACACCGGATGCAGGGTCTTATGACCGCCGCTCAACGCCCCGAGTCGATGTCCACATCCCATTGTTCGTCTACGGTCGAACGCCGAGAGGCGATCCATTCCACGAAGAAACCTGCACAATTTCAATCAATGATGCAGGCGGACTGATTTCGATGTCGAGTCGCGTCCAACCCGGCCAACGACTGGCGGTGACAAACCAAGGAAACGATCAAACCGAACAATGCATCGTTGTATCTGTTGTGACAGGTTCATCAAACGGCAATAAGATTGCCCTTAAATTCCCCTCGCCCATGCCGCGGTTCTGGCGCGAGTTGGAAATTGGCAAGAGTCCCCGACAGTTGGGCTGAACTAGTTTCGACATCGCCACGGATCCCGGACGCCCAGAAAGTTATTCATCCCATGAATTGCTTTTCGGGAGCCGCCCGCAATTGGCTGCGTCAAAAGTTCTCGTCACAATAGACTTTTGCCAAGCTCTGTCGGGCTATCTCAACGCAGTTTGTAACCGCTTAGTGCTCTTCTGCAATTGCTTTTTGAGAGCGTCCACTTGCTTGGAGAGTTCGTTCAGCTCTTGCCTCGCTACTTGTGTTGCTTTGGTAGCTTTCGCTACAGCCTTGTGAGCAGTTCCGTCGGCCCTGCCTACTGCAGACCCAATCTTCACCGCAGCATTTCTTAGTTTATTATTTGTGGCCATGGCGTCGCCTCCGTTCAGATTCAAGATCGCAGATTATCGATGCCATTTGCAAGGCCCAATCTAAGTGTCCAATCCGAGGGCGGCGCAGGTGAGCCGTCATTCAAACATTATGAACTGACCTGCTCCCGCCGAGCCCGGAACGCCGCATTGCTCTCCACAAGGAGACGGGATAGACTCCGCGGAGGATCATTATTTTCAATCAGCAGGAAAAACAACCATGCCCACACCGCACATCAATGGCCTCGTCGAATCATGCCTCTACTCCAACGATCTTCCCCAATCCGTTCGCTTCTATCAGGAACAGCTGGGACTGCGCCTTCTTGAGTCCGGTGAACGCCTTTGCGTTTTCAGCGTAGCGGACAAACAGGTACTCCTCATTTTCCGAGGCGGAGACAAGTTGGAACCGGTTCCCACACCCGGCGGCCTGATCCCGCCGCACGGCGCCGCGGGCCAGTTGCACTTTGCGTTAGCCATCTCAAAAAATGATTTCGCGACGTGGGAAAATTATTTGATCGCGCAAGGCATCGAGATCGAAAGCAAAGTAGAGTGGCCAGCCGGTGGCCGCAGCATTTATTTCCGCGATCCCGACAATCATTTGGTGGAATTAGCAACACCGGGAATTTGGGAGGTCTATTAGTAGGACGGGCTTCAGAGCTTGTGTGGCAACAAGAAAATCTTTGTGGGGCGCGGTTTCAACCGCGCCATAAAGCGTCCGAAAAGAGAAAGGCTTTAGCCCCTGACGGGTCGGAGCACATGTTGTCACACGTACTCTGAAGCCCGTCCTACTTGGCGTGCTGCTTCGCCCCGCGATAGTACAAAACCAAACCCACTGCGATCGTAGCTACGGTTCCGCCCAACACTTTGACCTCGAATAAGACTTTGTTCGTTTCTTCACCCGGCGGAATTAGTGAAAAGAAAATCCCCGCGATCACCGCCAGCAATCCCAAAATTCCGCAAACGCAAACCCCGGCCTTGCCACCGGGGATCAACACCGCATTCTTGTTTCTTCCGCGGTCCTCTTTCCAGGCAAGCTTAATAACCGCCGCGTACATGTAAATAAACGGAATAAAGTAGAGAACGATCGCCGCGGAAACGAGCACGACGTACGCGGTTCTCTCCGTCGCCCTGAATTGACTCAGTAGCAGAACCACTGCGGAAAGTGCCGCCTGGACCAGGATCGAAAGGTGGGGCGTTTTCCATTTCGGATGGATCTTCCCAAACCACGCCGGTAGATACTGATCGATGCCGACGACAAACGGCACTCTCGAAATCCCCGCGACGGTACTTCCAACTCCTCCGGCGTTTCCCACAGTCACGAGCATCGCTGCAATCACTCCCACAATTCCAATCCCCAGAGCGGATGAGCCGGTCGTTATGGCCTGAAAAACTCCGCTCTTCGGATCCACCACTTCGGCAGGAATCATGGCCAGGATCGCGATCGTACCCGCCATGTAGATCACGGCGATCAGCCCCCCCGAGGCAAAAATCGCCTTCGGGAGCGTCCGCTGCGGGTCTCGAACTTCCTCACTCAGTGCCGAAACCAGTTCGAGGCCCGTAAATGCGAAGGCGATCTGCGACCAGAAATTCACCGTGTCCCAATTCCAATGCGGCAGCATTTCGGCCCGGGTGAAGTGCGTCACTGATCCCTGCCTTCCCCAGAGCCATAGCGCCACCCCCACGATCATCAGCAAAGGAACGTACGTGCCAACGCCCCCGGCGTTTTGCAGCCACTTGCCGATGTGCAAGCCGATAATGTTTAGCCAGACGGCAACGATTAAAAGGACAAAAGATCCGCACACGAGGAATGTTTGGTTCTCCGCCAGCCGCGCGGTTCCGCTCCCTCCGACATAAGACGCCATCGCGGCGCTCGCCAACAAGAGCCCTGGGAAGTAGAAAATGGTGTACGTCCAGTAGGTCCATCCCGCGACGAATCCATGAAAATCGCCGAACGCCATTTTCGTCCAAACGTACAGCCCACCCTCTTCCGGAAATCGCGTGGAGAGCTCGACCACTACAAACGCTGTAGGAACAAAAAACAGCAGCGCCGCCAATACCCATAAGCTGATCGAAGATTGCCCATTGCGCGCCGCGGCCGCGATCCACCGCGGCCCCAGCACCGTGGCGATGCAAAACAGCAGCACGTCCCAGAATCCCATCACGCGCCGCAATTGCTGCTTCGCGTCGGCTGCAACCGTCGTCTGCTCGCTCATGACGTCACGTCCAGCTCGGGGATGAGTTCATCCTGCCGGACGAAATTCCGGAGGAACGGTTCAGGCGCGGCTACGAACCCGGCCCATCCGCCAAAATAGGCCACGCGCCCCTCATGAAGAAAAACAATCCGGTCGGCGAGTTTTCTCGCCAGGTGCGTGTCGTGCGTGACCACCACGGATGTCTTGTGGAATTTTTCCTTCAACCGCAGAATCAACTCTCCGGTGTGCGCCGCCATCAGCGGATCGACCATGGTCGTCGGTTCGTCGTACAGAATCGCATCCGGGTCCTGCGCCAGCGCGCGCGCAATCGCTACCGCGCGTTTCGTTCCTGTACTCAGTTCCGAAGGCAGCTTATCGACCACATCCACGACCTCCAGCATCTCCGCAAGCTCCATGACACGCGCGTCTTTTTGTTCTTCGCTGAATTCCCTTCGCGTTTCCAGCGGAAACGCAATATTTTCCGCCACGGTCAGCGAATCGAACAGCGCGCCCGATTGAAAAACCATCGTAACCCGGTGCCGAATATCGGCCAGCTGGCGTTCGCTCCAATCCGTGATGTCCTCTCCCGCGACCAGCACACGGCCCGAATCCGGACGCAGGAACCCGAGAATATGTTTCAGCGTTACCGATTTCCCCACTCCGCTGCGCCCCATGATGACGCAGGTTTCCCCGTGGCCGACAAAGAAACTGACGTCGTCTAGCACGAGGTGATCGTCAAATGCCTTGCTGACGTTGCGGAATTCAATAAAATGGCCCGTCTCGGCCGGCTCTGCATTTGGAAGGAATCGCGCACCCATGTTCGGCCGCTATTGTTGACGACCCCGCAAGCGGAATCAATTCAATTCCGTGGAGGAGTTGAATACGACGAACGAACCTTGGCGGGATAAGAATGTAAGTTATTGAAAATAAATGGATAAACTGTCATTCTAAGAATTGTGACGGTACTGCGAGTACTGCAAGTTTGCTTGACTTCGCTCAACCATCTGCTATATTAGCACTCGTCTTCGAGGAGTGCTAATATCCAGCTAGCTCTCCCAGACAACCATCCCGACTCACTTCACTGAACGGAGGCAAGAAACGATGTCAGTAAATGTAACTCCGCTCCATGATCGCGTCTTGATCAAGCGGATCGAAGAGAAAGAATCAATCAAGGGCGGCATCATCATCCCCGACACGGCGAAAGAGAAGCCGCAAGAGGGTGAAGTGATCGCCGTAGGCGCAGGCAAAATCGAAAAGGGCGTGCGCGTTCCTCTCGACGTCAAAGCCGGCGACCGCGTACTGTTTGGCAAGTATAGCGGCTCCGAAATCAAGGTAGACGACGAGGATTATCTCATCCTTCGGGAAGATGAAATCTTGGCGAAACTGTCAGGCGCAGCCAAGGCTGCCGGCGGCAAGAAGTAACTTTTCCCTTTGCGGTGAGCCCCCGGGCGAACCGTGGAAGGTCGCAATTTTTGAAATTCCAGATCTGAAATCTGAAATTTTTGAAGAGGAGATCGACTCATGGCAAAGCAAATCGTGACTGGTGAAGCATCCCGCCAGTCGATCCTGCGAGGCGTAAACGCCCTCGCGGATGCAGTAAAGATCACCCTCGGCCCCAAGGGCCGCAACGCGGTGATTGAAAAGAAGTTCGGCGCGCCGATCATCACCAAGGACGGCGTGACGGTAGCGAAAGAAATCGAGCTGCAGGACCCGCTCGAGAACATGGGCGCGCAGATGGTACGCGAGGTTGCATCCAAGACCTCCGACGTGGCCGGCGACGGCACCACCACCGCAACCGTGCTGGCCCAGGCCATCTTCCGCGAAGGCGTGAAGACCGTGGCCGCCGGAGCTAGCCCGACTGCTCTCAAACGCGGCATCGAACGCGCCGTGGAAGCAGCGGTTGAAGAGATCAAGAAACTCCACAAGGACGTCAAGGGCGAGATGATCGCCCAGGTCGGCACCATTTCCGCCAACAACGACAAACAAATCGGCGGCATTATCGCCGAAGCCATGAAGAAGGTCGGCAAAGATGGCGTCATCACCGTCGAGGAATCCAAGACGATGGAGACGACCCTCGAAGTCGTGGAAGGCATGCAGTTCGACCGCGGCTACCTCTCCCCCTATTTCATCACCGATCCCGAGCGCATGGAATGCGTGCTGGAAGACGTCCGCATCCTCATCCACGAAAAGAAAATCAGCTCGATGAAGGATCTTCTCCCCTTGCTCGAGCAGACCGCCAAGATGGGCAAGCCCCTCTTGATCGTCGCGGAAGACGTCGAAGGCGAAGCTCTCGCGACCCTCGTGGTGAACAAGCTCCGCGGCACGCTGCAGTGCGCTTCCGTCAAGGCCCCGGGCTTTGGCGACCGCCGCAAGGCTATGCTCGAAGACATCGCCACTCTCACCGGCGGCAAGGCCATCACCGAAGACCTCGGCATCAAGCTCGAGAACGTGAAGCTTGAGGACCTCGGCCGCGCCAAGAAGATCACCATCGACAAGGACAACACCACGATCATCGAAGGCGCCGGCAAGTCCGCGGACATCGAAGGCCGTGTCAAGCAAATCCGCCAGCAGATCGAAAACACCACCAGCGATTACGACAAGGAAAAGCTCCAGGAGCGCCTTGCCAAGCTGGTCGGCGGCGTCGCCGTCATTAAAGTCGGCGCAGCCACCGAAACCGAGCTGAAGGAAAAGAAGGCGCGTGTCGAAGATGCCATGCACGCCACCCGCGCGGCTGTCGAGGAAGGCATTGTCCCCGGCGGCGGCTCGGCGCTGCTTCGCTGCATCGCCGCGGTCGAGAAGCTCAAGCTCCACGATGACGAAGCCGTTGGCGCAGGCATCGTGAGGCGCGCTCTCGAAGAGCCGACCCGCCAGATTGCCCTCAACGCCGGCCATGAAGGCGCCGTCGTGATCGGCAAGATCCGCGAGTCCAAGGAAGAGAACTTTGGCTTCAACGCGGAGACCGGCGAGTACGGCGACATGGTCAAGATGGGCGTCATTGACCCGGCCAAGGTCACCCGCCTCGCGCTGCAGAACGCAGCCTCCATCGCGGGCCTGATGCTCACCACCGAGGCCCTCATCGCCGACATCAAGGAAGACACCAAGGCGGCGGCAGCCGGCGGCGCTCCCGGCGCAGGCGGCATGGGCGGCATGTACTAATCCTGGTGGCACAGGCTTCAGCCTGTGTTCCGGGTTCGCTTTACCAGCTCGCCCGTAAGGTCAATCCCAAGAGGGCGTTCCGGTCACCCGGAGCGCCCTCTTTCATTCTTGTAGTTAGTTTTCCGTCGGCCCACGCCTCTGACTTGCCTAGCGTTACTCCCCTCTGATATCGTCCCTCTGCCTCGCGACTGAGGCTCTTCAGGGGAGAGTCATACACCATGAACGGACTCTTGCAGCGACTCTTGCCGCGCGAAGTGGGTTTCTTCGGCCTCTTCGTCAAGCAAGCCGAAAACATCAACGCCGGGGCTAATGCCCTGCTCAAGATGCTCTCGCATTACACCGCCGTCCCCGAGCAAGTGCAAATCGTCAAAGCCTTTGAGCATGAAGGCGACGAGATTACCCATGCCATCTTCACCAAGCTGAACCAGACCTTCATCACGCCCTTCGACCGCGAAGACATTCATGAGCTCTGCAGCCAGTTGGACGACGTCATCGACCTCATTGACGCCGCCGCCAGCCGTTTCGTGCTCTACCGCGTGGATACCGTCCGCACCGGCACCGTTGACCTCGTCAAGGTTCTCGTCTCGGCCACCGCCGAGGTAGAGGCTGCCGTCCGCGCCATCGAAACGCCCGAAAAAGCCCTCAAACACTGTATCGAGATCAACCGTTACGAAAATGAAAGCGACCGCCTCTGCCGCACCCTCATCGCCCAGCTCTTCGATGAGGAAAAAGACTCCGTCCAGATCATCAAGTGGAAAGAAATCTACGAAGTCATCGAGACCGCCGTCGACAAGTGCGAAGACGTCGCCAACGTCATCGAAGGCGTCATCCTCAAGAGCGCCTGATCCTGCAAATGCCTCCTCTTGACGCCGTTCAGCGAAAAGCAAACCACTGTCATTCCGAGCGAAGCGCGCTCTTTGCGCTCCGGCCGGTTCTACGGAGCGAGGAATCTCTCTTCGCCTTCGCGTATTTCAACGCGTGAGCCATGACTAGCTTCTCCCTCCTTTTCATCGTCATCTTCCTCACCCTCACGTTCGAATTCTCGAACGGCTGGCACGACGCCGCCAACTCCATTGCCACCGTTGTCTCCACGCGCGTACTGACGCCTTTCCGCGCCGTCGCGTGGGCTGCTTTCTGGAACTTCATCGCCGCCTTCGTTTTCGGCACTGCCGTCGCCAAGACCATCGGAAAAGGCATGGTCCACATTGAGATGGTCGATCAAAAGGTTCTTCTGGCGGGACTCCTCGGGGCCATCTCCTGGAATCTCATCACGCTCATCCTCGGCCTCCCCACCAGTTCTTCTCACGCTCTTATGGGCGGCTACGGGGGTGCTGCGGTGGCCAACGCAGGTTTCCGTGCCCTTATCCTGAGCGGCTGGACCAAACCCGTCCTTTTCATCTTCCTCTCGCCCGTCATTGGCTTCTTCGTCGCCGTGCTCGTCACCATTCTCACCAGTTGGATCGTCCGCAAACAGCGCCCGCTAAAGGTCGACCGCTGGTTCCGCCGCCTGCAGCTCTTTTCCGCTGCCGCCTACAGCCTCGGTCACGGCACCAATGACGCTCAGAAAGGCATGGGCATTATCACCACGGCCCTCGTCGCTGGCGGCCTCCTAAGAACCTACGACGTTCCATACTGGGTCATCATCTGCTGCCATCTGGCCATGGGCGGCGGCACCATGGCTGGTGGCTGGCGCATTATCAAAACCATGGGCCAGCGCATCACCAAGCTCAATCCCTTCGGCGGCTTCTCCGCGGAAGCCGCCGGCGCTCTCACCCTCGTCGGAACGGCACACTTTGGCATCCCTGTCAGCACCACGCATACCATTACCGGCGCGATTGTCGGCGTCGGCGCCTCACGCCGCCTTTCCGCCGTGCGCTGGGGAATTACCCGTCGCATCGTCTTCGCCTGGGTCCTCACCATTCCCGGAGCCGCCTTCTTCGGCGCCACCCTCTTCCAACTCGTCCGCCACTGGCTCCGGTAGCTCCCGCCTTTTTTTGCTCCTCCTAGCTCCTTCGATTTTCATTTCTCCGTCAGCCGCATACCGCGCGAGAATGTACCAGGCCGCCGGGCGCAACGCTCGGCTGCCCCCGCTCGCAATCCGCATAAGGAGGTACACGAGAAAATGGCCGACTTTGAGATAACACGGAGGGACTTCAACAAGGGCCTGGCAGGAGCCGCCGTGAGCATGGTCGCTTCCGCTGGACCGCTCGCGCGCAGCGTCCTGGGGGCCAACGACCGGATTGGCGTGGGCTTGATCGGCGCCGGTGGAATGGGTCAATTCGACCTGAAGGACTTCCTCCGCTCCGGCCAGGTTGATGCCATCGCCATCGCCGATCCATTCCAGCCCAATCTGGACCGGGCTCTCGAGCTTACTGACGGAAAGGCCAAAGGCTTCAAGGATTTTCGCGCCATCCTCGACCACAAGGACATCCAGGCAGTGGTCATCGCCACCCCTGACCATTGGCACGCCATCCCCATGATCCTGGCTTGCGAGGCCGGTAAGGATGTTTACGTCGAAAAGCCTCTCTCGCATACGCTGGCCGAGGGCCGCAGGATGGTCCAGGCGGCCGCAAAACACAACCGCGTCGTGCAGGTCGGCACCCAGCAGCGCTCGGGCGAACACTTTCAGAAGGCCGTGGAGTTGGTGCATAGCGGAAAAATCGGAAAGGTTACGCTTGCCGAAACATGGATTCACAGCAACAGTTGGCCGGACGGCATGGGCAATCCTCCGGACACCGATCCGCCCTCTTGGCTGGACTGGGACCTTTGGCTTGGACCCGCTCCTTACCACGCCTACAACCGCAACCGCTGCATCGGCACTTTTCGCTCCTTTTGGGACTATTCCGGAGGAACGCTCACTGACTGGGGCGTGCATCTGCTGGACATCGTGCACTGGGCGATGGGCGTTGACGCTCCCAAGGCCGTGAGCGCTTTCGGAGGAAAATATGTCATCGAGGACAACGGTGAGACGCCGGATATGCTCGAAGTGGTCTTCGAGTATCCGGCATCGCCCGTGAGCGGCAAGGAATTTGTCGTCAGGTGGAGCAACCGCCGCGCCAATTCGCACGGGCCGGACGGCCACGGCTACGGCATCCAGTTTTACGGCACCGATGGCACGCTGTTTGTCGACCGCGAAGGCTACACGCTTTGGCCTGAGCGCAAGCCCAACGGAGGCGAGAGCGTTTTGTCCTCCGGCGTGACCAGGAGCGAAGGCTCCGCGCAGCACTACCCGCACGTGCTGAACTTCCTCGAATGCGTGCGTTCGCGCCGCAAGCCGAATTCCGACAGTGAGACCACGCACCGCTCGACCAGCGCGCCTCACGTGGCCAACATCGCCTTCAAAGTCGGACGCAAATTGCGCTGGAACCGCGACGACGAGCAGTTTTTGAACGACCCCGATGCCAACAAGCTGCTCACCAAGCAGTACCGCAAGCCCTGGAACCTGACCTAGCGCCTACGTGAGCCCGTGAGCGAGCAGTTCGCCGCGTGCAAGCCCGCACACAGTTGTGCGTATTGGCCAGAACTGCCGCCACACCCATCCGTCATTTCGAGCGAAGCAAGAAATCTTTCTTCGCTTTTCCTTAGTTCGTAGCGGCGGCATCCTGCCAGCTTCTTGCTATTTCCTATTCCCAAATTTCCACTTTCTAGTGTCCTCGCCATCAAATAACAACCACGAGGTTCGCCTCCAAACTCTTGTCCGGCAGCAATTCCGTCACGGTCCGGTCCATGGTTCCCAGCTTCCCCTTCTTATGCCGGGCCAACCCCAGCAAATAGGCATCAGTCACTTGCTGGTGCCCGCTCAACCGCCCTGCGAACGGCCAGACCGCCGTGACCAAGTCAATCTCGTCCGCCCAGAATAGGTGTGCCTTATGCCTCAGATTCGCGGCAAGCAGGTTGACCGCTTCCTTCGGCGTCACCGCGTCTCGCGAGAACGCCGGATTCGACACGATCCTCACAAACGCCGTTTGCGTGAACGGGCATGTGGCCCACCCCGCGCCCGCATTCTGTCCGAACCAGCTTTGCGCCCGCTGGTGGCCTTCATGCGCGGGCCATAGCAGCGCGATCAGCACATTCGCGTCCAGCAGAACCGCCGTCATTTCTGCTCCGCATCCAGCTCCCGGACTTTTTTCGTCGTCACCCGCGGAGATTCCGGCGGCAAATCAAACACCTGCACTCCGTTCACTTCCTTCGTCGGCCGTGGCACCGTCAAGGCGCGCTGCACCAGGTCGCTCACCGCTTCTCCCAGCGTCAGCGATCGGCTCGCCGCATAGCGCTTCACCAACCGCAATACGTCATCATCTAACGACAGTGTAGTTCTCATAGCAACAATTGTGCCTAGAAATGAAGGTGATGTCAAATTGCGAAGAGAACATCACTTGTATAGACTGATGTGCTGCCCCCATCGGTCATCCCGAACGCAGCAGGCCGCCTCTCTTTTCCGCGTTCGCTCCTGCGAACGTCGGCCTGCGGACGCGAGGAATCTCTTTGCAATCCATCTACGCTTTCGCACTGCTGGACGGAATCTATCCCGACGCCCTTCAACCCGCCCCGTAGGCGTTCAACCCCGAATTTCGCCCGTTCCCTGCGAAACACTTAACCAATCGATACAGGCATGCTATGCTTCACTGTGTTTATCGCTCATCACCCTTGCATTTGCCCCGCCCCGCGACCGCTCGCTGTGTGGCGTTTACCCCGCCTGCCCCGACTTGATCGGGGACACGTTCGCGCCAGTCCGGATTTCCTTACTTCGCTACCTCTTTGCGTCATTCCTCCCGCTCATCGGCTCTTTCTTTTCATGCGCTTGCGCACTCTTTCATTTTCCGTATCTCGCAACCCCTTTGTTTGCCACTCTTACGAAAACAACCGGGGTGTGGCCCAACTCTTCCCATTTTGGCACGCAGTACTCGCCACTCATCTCTCTGCAATGTATTTAAGTTCTTTCTTTTCAGACTATTCCACACTCTTTTGCACGCATGAAAAACACAACTCATTTATTTTCAAGCGATTCCACACTCTTTGCAAAAAACACCGGGGGGTGGGGGAGCAATTTGATGCCTATCCATCGCTCCCATCGGTTCGGCCGGAGTCTCGGTCGCAACCACGTCGCCAACTCCGTCTCCGTGAACTCTGTGTTCTCCGCGGCCTCTGTGTTAATTCCGATTCGTTGCTCCGCGCCGCTTTTCCACGGGTCGCGGAACACACCGGTCACTGCCATCCCCGAGGTCGCCAGTGCTATCATCAATCCGAACGAGGGATATTCCGCTATGACTGATGAACGCTCCGCTTTTGCCACCGTCGAAGAAGCCGTCGAAGAGATTCGCCAGGGCCGCATGATCGTCCTGGTTGACGACGAGGACCGCGAAAACGAAGGCGACCTCGCCATGGCCGCCGAGAAAATCACGCCCGACGCCATCAACTTCATGGCCAAGTACGGCCGTGGGCTGATCTGCCTGCCGCTCACCGAGGAGCGCTGCGACGAGCTGCACCTCCCGCTCATGTCGCCGATCAACACTTCCGTCCACGGCACCGCTTTCTGCGAAGCCATTGACGCACGGCTCGGCGTCACCACCGGCATCAGCGCTTCCGATCGCGCCATCACCATCCTTGCGGCCATCGATCCGAAAACCAAGCCGCAGGACCTCGCGCGTCCCGGCCACATTTTTCCGCTGCGCGCGCGCACCGGCGGCGTGCTCGTTCGCGCCGGCCAGACGGAAGCTTCCGTGGACCTCGCGCGCATCGCCGGATTAAGCCCCGCCGGAGTCATTTGCGAAATCATGAACGAAGACGGCACCATGGCTCGCGTGCCCCAGCTCATCGAATTCTGCAAAGAACACAATTTGAAGATGCTCACAGTGGCCGACCTCATTCGCTACCGCATGCAGCACGAACGCTACGTGCGCCGCGTCGCGGAAGCCGTTCTTCCCACGCGTTTTGGCGAATTCCGCATGATCGCCTACTCCAGTGACGTCGACCACGACCAGCACGTCGCCCTCGTTCGCGGCGACCTTTCCGGACCCGCTCCCGCCCTCGTGCGCGTCCATTCACACTGCCTCACCGGCGATGTTTTCGGATCCACCAAGTGCGACTGCTCCGAGCTTGTCTCCCGCTCGCTCGCCGCTATCGCCAAGGAAGACCGCGGCGTTTTCCTCTATCTTCACCACACCGGGCGCGGATTCTCCGTGGATGCCGCGGAGGAACCCGGCACGCTTCCGCAAATCCATTTCCACAAGCGCGGACAATTGGATCGCGAGCCGGCCCGCCAGCGCCTGGTTCAGCACGAGAGCGGCATCGGCGCGCAAATCCTGATCGATCTCGGCCTCAAGGACATCCGCGTCCTCACCAATCATCCGAAAAAAGTCGTTGCCCTCGAAGGCTACGGCATCCGCATCGCCGATCAGGTGCCCCTGCGCATCGAGCAGCCCAAGCCCACGCACCAAACGCTATGAGCCAACACCTTTTATTGCGAACGGACCGAAGCACAGTGATCGGAGATTCCGGCCCGGTCGGAAGGAATCTCTCTTATGGTTTGTCTGGCGGCTTGTGTGCAGCAGGAGCCGGCTTCGCCGATGGAGGCACGTTCTTGGGTGTCCCTGGCTTCCCGACCGTCAAATATTTGCGCATTTTGTCCAAGCGCTTTTTACCGATGCCACGGATGGCCAGCAAATCATCGACGCTCTTGAACGCGCCATACGATTTGCGCATCTGCAAAATCTTCTCCGCGGTCGCCGGTCCAATGCCGGGCACTTGCTGCAATTCTTCTGAAGTCGCGGTGTTGAGGTTTACCGGCTTCAGCGGCGGCTTTTTCTTTGCGGGAAACAGCGCCGCTGAAAACACAAGGCTGAGGAAAAGAAATAAAAGGGAAAGCCGGATCGGCAGTGACCGCCATCTCATAGCCTGAACAGAATGAATCCGGTAACTACACAAATCAATAAAAAAGGAATAGGCCGGTCAATCCAGTCGTTTCCCCTGGGCGTCGTAGACTTCAAGTTCACCGAAGAGTGCCGCCTGCGCTTCGATTTGCGCGCGGTCTCCGACAACCACGATCTGCATGTTCGGTGAATCCAGATATTTCCTTGCGGTCGCCAGGAGATCTTCGGGCGTCACGGCGCGCACTTTGCCGCGATACGCTTCCAGATAATCGTCCGGCAGTTCGTGCAGCGCGACCGTGGAGAATTGCGACAACAGTCCGTCTTGTGTCGCCAGCCCCATCGAAAAGACGCCGCTCACATAATTCTGCGCGTCCGCCAGTTCCGCTTCCGGAACCGGCAACGACCTCAGCTTGTCCATCTCGTAGAAAATCTCCGTCAGCGATGCCGCCACGACCTCGTTGCGCACGGCCGCGGAAACGGAAAAATATCCGTGCTGCCGCAGCGCGTGCACGCCGCTGCGAGGGCTGTAGGTATAGCCTTTCTCCTCGCGAATATTCATGACGAGCCGCGAATTAAACGCTCCGCCGTACAAACTGTTTGTCAGTCCCAGCCTCACCCAATCCGGGTGCTTCCGCGTGATCGCATGGCATCCTGTGAGAATCTGCGTTTGGACCGCACCAGGAAAATGCACCAGATAAACGCGCCTGCCCCGCGTCGTGGGCGGCGCCTCTGCCGCTTTCGATTCCGGCTTCTTCCCCGTCCACCCGCCGAATACTTTCTCGGCGGTCCTCAGCATCTCCTGCGATTCGAAATCCCCGACGAGCAACAACAGCCCGTTTTCCGGAGTGTAAAATTCGCGGTAGACCGCCTGCAAATCTTCACGCTTGTAGGCGGCCACCTGCGCTTCGCTCGGCGAGACCTGGCCGTAGGGGTGCGCGCCAAACAAAACTTTGCGCAATCTCTCGCTCGCCAGAAAGCCAGGCTGCGTGCGCTCCAACTTCACTTCTTCCAGCTTCTGGCGCTGTTCGCGTTCGAATTCCGCCGCGGGAAAGGCCGCTTCCCGGGCCAATTCATTCACGATTCCGAGGAGGGGTTCCGCGAATTCCGACAAACCGGAAAAAGAAATCGCGCTCGTATCCGAGCCCGCGCTGGAGGAAAGATCCGCGCCAATGCGCCTCAAATCTTCCTCGATCTGCCGACTCGCGCGGTTTGCCGTTCCGGTTCGAACGACGGTTGCGGTCATTTCCGCCAAACCCGGGGCGCGATCCGCAACCGCCGCGTTGCCGGAGCGGAAAAACAGCTCGCCGTGAAACTTGGGGATCGAATGGGATTCCGCGAGAATGACTTCCAGACCGTTCGAAAGCCGCGCTTTGGTCCGCTTCGGCCAAGTGACCGCGCGCTCAGGCGCAAGCGCGGGCACTCCCTGAGCCACTTCCACTGTGCGTGTCGCCATCAGGCCGCCTCCTTCGCTCCCGCATCTGCGGGTAAACCGGCCTTGGCCGGGGTGCGAAAAACAATCGCGCGCTTTTCGTTTCGCAGATACTTTTTCGCCGCCGCGCGGATTTCTTCCCGCGTTACCGCGAGAAATCCATCCAAGATGGTGTTCACGAGTTGCGGCTCGTCATCGAACAAAGTGAAGCAAGCGAGCAGGTGCATCAAGCCGTATTTCGGCATGTATCCGCCGCGTCCGCCTTCCAATGTCGCGTAATAATCGGAGCGCCACTTCACCTTCAGCTGTTCCAGTTCGTCCGCGCTGATCCCATTTTCTCGCACTTGCTGGATCACGGCCTCAAACGCCGCCAGCGCCGCTTCGCTGGAATACTCCGGCTTGTGGAGGATGCGCGTGGTGATTTGAGTGGGCCCGTTGTAACCGAAAAGATCTCCGATGCCGCCGTCGGCCTCGACGGCAATCTGCTTTTCCAGCACCAACTCGCGGTACATTCGTCCGGCTCTTCCACCGTGCAGGGCTTGATCCAGAAGGGCCATCGCGCACCAGTCCGTCGTCCGCCGTTTGGGCACCAAGTATCCAATGGCCATCGCCGGCAGGGTCCCGAATTTCTCTTCAACATTACCGCGGCGCTCCTCCGACTGCTCCGGCTCCGTTGGATCGCCAAATGGTGGCGGCGGTCCAGAAGGGATATCGCCAAAATATCTTTTCGCCAGCGCGATGCCTTCTTCTGCCTTTACGTCGCCGAGTATCAGCAGCACGGCGTTATTCGGCACATAATAGGTTTTGAAAAAGGCCTGCACGTCAGCCAAGTCCGCGGCATCCAGATCGGCGAAATCTCCGTAAAAATTGTGGGCGTTGGCCCAGTTTCGAAACGCCACCGGCGGCATGTCCAGCCACGGGAACCCGCCGTAAGGCTGGTTCATGACGTTGACGCGGACTTCTTCCTTCACAACGTCACGCTGGTTTTTCAGATTCTCATCATCCACTTTCAGGGCGCGCATGCGGTCCGCTTCGAGCCACAACACGCGCTCCAGCGCATTGGAAGGCACGGCCTGGTAATAATTCGTCACATCGTAGCTCGTCGAGCCATTCAGCAGGCCTCCGCTGGAATTGATCAACTTGATGTGCTGGGTCTTCGGCGCGTTCGCGGAGCCCTGGAACATCATGTGTTCGAACAGATGCGCAAACCCGCTGCGTCCCCGCGGTTCGAGCCGGAACCCGATTTTGTAGTACACGCCAACGGTGACGACCGGTGCGATGGTGTCCGGCGCGATGACTACCTTTAATCCGTTCGGCAGTGTCGTGCTTTCAACAGCAATCTGCAGTCGTTTCACGCGTTGCTCCCCATGACCTTGGTTTTCGGTTTCCGCTGCACCGAAACATTTTTCAGTTCGGCCAGCATACCAGCGACACCCTGCGCCAGCACCCGCGCTGCCAGCCCGTTTAGCGCGTCATAAGCTTCCGCAAATTCTTCCGGCGAATCCCGGAGGGCCTCCAAATGCGCCTTCACCACCTTGTAATCGCCGCGCGAAAGCGGTCCCGTCCAGGCCGCCCGGGGGCCCAGCCTCTCGAAATTCTCGAGAACTTGCCGAGTCAACGGCAACAATGCACGCACCGCTTCGCTCCGCCTCATGCCGAGCGAAACGAGCAACTGCGTGGCCGCTTCCTCGACCGCGAGCACGTGCCCGGCGGCCATCGCCGCTGCCGCGTGATACAAAACTTTCTTGCTTCCGGTAATCCGCACGGGCGATCCGCCAAGCGCTCGCGTGATCTGGCGCGCGACTCGCACCGCCCGCGCATCTCCTTCGACCGCAAAAACCTTTCCCTCGAGCGAAGGCACGGCGACTCCGCTGAAAGATTGCAACGGATGCATGGACCCGACCGCCGCGCCATGTTCCCGCGCCGTGTCGAGCGCGCGAGAGTCCAGCGCGCCGCTAGTGTGCAGCACCACTTTCCCGCGCAATTCTTCGGCCCCAATGCGCGCAAGTTGCTGAGCAACTCCCGGGATTTCGTCATCCGGCGTGGCAATCAGAATGACCGGCGACGCCAGGATCTGCCGCCTCATTCCAGCGCACGGCTTCCCCGCTCCGATGAATCGAACAGCACGGCGCGCACTCGCCTCGCTGCGCGTAACGACGGAGCCGATCTTCCACGCCAGTTCGCGCAAACGGCGCCCCAGCGCGCGCCCCACGCGCCCGGCTCCGATGATAGCAAGGCTATTTTCCATCCCGTGGTAGCATAACCTGAGGGTAACGCTGACAACAATTTTTATGCATCTTTTCGAACTGGTGCTCTTTGGTACCGTTTAGCGCGACACGCTTTATCCGCTAGACGAGCTAAAGCGCGGCGTCGTTTAGCTGGCAGCATCCGCGGGCGCCTGCGACGCCGCTGCTTCACGGGAAAACAATCCTGCCAAGTCCTTCTGCTTGAGGGTGCGGAGGCGGTCGCGCAACTGCGCCGCTTTTTCGAACTCAAACTTCTTCGCCGCCTCGCGCATCTGGGTCTCGAGCTGTTGGAGCATTTCGGCGAGTTGCTTTTCGCTCTTGATATTTGCGGCGGCGGCATCGAGGCTGACGTCGTCCAGGGGAACGGTCACGTAATCGGCTTCAACGATTTTGGCCAGCTCCATGTCCACCGACTTGATGATGGACATGGGGGTAATGTTGTTTTCTTTGTTGTAGAAGATTTGCTTGGCGCGACGCCGGTTGGTTTCATCGATGGCCTGATTCATCGAATCCGTGCGGCGATCGGCGTACAAGATGGCCCGGCCTTCAATGTGGCGCGCGCAGCGTCCCACGGTCTGAATCAGCGAGGTCGCGCTGCGCAGATACCCTTCCTTGTCCGCGTCCAGAATCGCGACCAACGACACTTCGGGCAAATCGAGTCCCTCGCGCAGCAAATTGATTCCAATCAGAACGTCAAATTCACCGCGGCGCAAATCGCGCAAGATTTTGATGCGGTCCAGGGTTTCGACTTCGGAGTGCAGATAGCGGCACCTGACACCGATCTCCGAGAAATATTCGGACAAATCCTCGGCCATGCGCTTGGTCAGAGTGGTGACCAGGACGCGTTCGCTCTTCTCCGCGCGCACGCGAATTTCTTCGAGGAGATCGTCGACCTGTCCTTTTACGGGACGAATTTCCACCTGGGGATCCACGAGGCCGGTCGGACGAATCACCTGCTCGACGATCACGCCGCCCGCCCTCGTCAGCTCATAAGGCCCCGGTGTCGCCGAGACGTACAGCACCTGGTTCATGCGGTGCTCGAATTCCTCGAACGTCAGCGGCCGGTTATCCAGCGCCGAGGGCATGCGAAATCCATAGTCCACCAGCGTTTGCTTGCGCGAGCGGTCACCGTGAAACATGCCGCGCACCTGCGGCACCGTTTGGTGCGATTCATCGATGAACATCAAATAGTCGTTCGGCACATAATCGAGCAGCGTTGGCGGCGCTTCGCCGGGCAAACGCCCGCTCAAGTGACGCGAGTAATTCTCGATCCCGTGGCAGTAGCCGATGGTGCGCATCATCTCGATGTCAAACATGGTCCGCTGCACGACGCGCTGCGCTTCGACGAATTTGCCTTGCTTCTCGAGTTCCTTCTTCCACCACCAAAGCTCTTCCTGAATCCCGACGATGGCGCG
>WNFP01001422.1_pt1 | contig 18637 bp, 14 predicted proteins | sample 5400201 | NCBI WGS metagenome assembly WNFP01 (sample SAMN13153355, study PRJNA577476) | soil metagenome | isolation source: 115 cm saprolite under Madrone tree | place: USA:California | collected 2016-06-14 | reverse complement strand
GAGCAATTACTGGCCGTAACGTACAGCGTGCCGGCATTAATGACAAGATCAGCGTCGAAAATAATGGCGCCGCCTAACGACTTGGTTCCGGAGCCCGAAAAGATCAAGGTACCGTAGTGTTGCGCGCTGTTGGGAACGACGACGGTCTGGGAGGTACCCTCATACTCGATGATGCTGCCCGCATTAATCGAATGCGCGGAGTAGTTCGTGGGCAGAGAATTCGCGCCGCCCACTTTCAGGGTCGCGCCGTTGCCAACAGTCAATGTGCCGCCAGCCACAGTTCGGTTATAGGTATTGGCCTGGAGATCGAACTTTCCCGCTGTAACCGTCAGATCACCGCCTACCACTGAGGCGCCAGTGTTGGCGGTCAGGGTGCTGTTGCCGGTTTTGTTTACGGTCAGGTTGGCAAAGTTAAAAGTTGGCGCTGCCGATGCATTTATGCTTTTCGCGACGCTGCCGGTGAAGTTGAAATTACCCGTCCCACCATTGAACTGGGTGGTGGTAGACCCGCCGTTGTTGACCGTCAGATTTCCCTGCAGATTCACCGTGCCCGTGTTCGCATTAAAAATTCCTCCCGGCGCTCCGGCCGTTTCGAACGTGATCAAAAGATTCCCGCTGATATTCATCGTGCTGTTGTTGCAGGTAAACACGCCACCCAGCACATTGAGATCTGTGGGATTAAGCGAGCTGCCGGTATTGCTATTGGTCCACGTTCCATTAGTCGTTACTTCGATGGAACCGCCGAGAGTTGTGTTCGTGCCAGTGACTGTCGTCGCGGCCTTGGTAGAAATATCGGTGCCACCGCCCGGCGCAGTGTTGGTGGTAAAGGTAATGTTGGGATTCGTACCGTCAAGAGTCAGAGTGCCCCCGCCACCGTAGATGCCTCCGCCTTTGTTACTCGCCGAATTGGAAGTAAAGGACGTGGTGGCGACCGTGGTGACGATCGTACTTTCGAGGTTAATGCCGCCGCCGCTTTGCTGTAGCGCCTGGTTATTACTGAAGGTGGACGTACCAATGCTCGCCGACCCAGTCCCCAGGTTGGTCGCCAGGAGAACTAATCCGCCCCCACCCGCGGCGATCGAATTTGCGGTGTTGTGATTGAACGTTGTGCCGGTGACAGTCAGTATGCCCGTCGCGCCACTTTGCCCGCCGAACGGAGAGCCTGGGTTGAAACCTACCCCGCCCCCACTCGTGCCGTCAGAGTTCGCGAGGTTAACATTGGTGCGGTCCGCGCCCGGAGCGCTGGTGCCTCCAATCGAGCAACTCGTCAACGTTACGCTGCCACCCGTCCACGATAGTCCGCCACCTTCATGATTCGCGGTTCCGGTGCATTGATTGTTCGCGATCGTCACGTTAGTCAACGTAAGCGCGTTCCCCTGGGCGCCACCAACGATGCCACCGCCGCCGATATTTGTTAGATCTCGGCCGCCCATTATCGTGAGGGCCGAAAAGCTGTATATCTTGTTGAGTGCACCCGGGACATTCAGGCACATGACGCGGTCACCGCCGGTACCTCCGGTGCCGCTCTGCCGAATGATAGTGGTGGCCGCGCCGGCTCCGGTGATGGTAGTGTTCTCGTTAAGATCCAGATCGCCAACCGTGTTGCCGTCGCATCCTCCCGAGCCGTTTATGGTCAAAATGTAGGTGCCTGCCGGCACGTTAATAGTCGACCCTGGATTCGTATTCGCGAACGTGACGGCCCCACGCAAACTGCAATCATTCGCCACGGCAGTACAGGCCGACGCGGCCGCCGTGTCATCCGTGCGATCGACTGTAACCGTTGCTGCCGGTCCGAGCGGCACGATGGTTGGTTGAGGGCTTTGGTCTTGTAAGACAACCATACTTCGTTCGCCGTTTAGTTTCTGAGGCAAGGTCAAGATGGCAATCGGCGTATCCGCTGAATCGAGACTAAACTCTGTCAGGCCGCCCGGCGTTGAGATGCCGGCCACCGGCGATTGGGTCTTGTTATCTTTAGCCGGGGTCTGCGGATCAGCCTGGCGGACAATATTCAACGCGTGACTATTGCCGGCAACCAACAAATCGTCGGTCTCGCGAAAAGAAATATTCGTTTTGGTAAGCAACGCTTGAGGAAGCGCGCCTGAGGCAACCGGACTGGCGGAGACCTGTTGAGTGGCCGTCCACTTCTTAGCGCCTTTGGAGGTCCATCCGGAATAGGATTCGATGTCGTTAACGCGGGTCTGGTCGCGCACGACACGCGATCGCGACCGAGCAAAGAGTTCGTCCCCGGTGAATTGCCTGGTGTCCAGTCCCGCGGGTTGCAGCACGCTGACAGTTCCATCACTGGCCATCGCTGCAATCTCGTTTCGGCCTGCGCGATTCCAAATAAAATGCCCGAGGGCCATCCCCTGCACCCGAGCCGGCGTGCTTACATGCTCTACTCGCGATGCCGGTGACGGCGAGAGCTTTCTTCCCCAACCGTGAACAATTTCAACTTCACTTCCGTTCGCCACGACGACGTCCTGAAACGGATCATCATCCAGAGAGCCGAACTGCACTGCGGTCGGCTCGTTCGTCAAGGGGAATTCCATGGGCACTGAGGTGACACCGCCGGCCGCGCCATCAAAGATCAGCAACGCCGGACCGTTTGGTCCAATGACGCCAACCGCTATGTCAGGAGAACCGTCAGCGGCGCGGAACTCGCCCGTTGCGACTGTCGTCACCACACCCGGAAGAGAGATCTGCTGCGGCGGATCGAAACCACCCTGGCCATTTCCAGCCAACAAAAAGAGATCTCGCCCACGCGCGCCGGCCAGAATGTCTTTGCGATCGTCGTTATTGAAGTCGCCTGCCTGAACAAAATCAGCCGGCTCTGGGAGTTGATAGGTTTCCGCGATCGGCAGCAGCGACTCGGGGTTGTAGCCCTGATGCAAACGAGCATAGACAGATTCATCCGCCGGCGCGAAGGCGTCGGGGTTGCCGCGCTGAATCGTAACAATGCCTGCGCCGTTATACTCACAGCCAACTACTAAATCCGGCGTTGAATTTCCATCCAGATCCGCGAATGCCAACGAGCGCGCGCGAACCTGACCTGATTGCAATGCCTGAATTACATTCTGCTCGCCGCGATAATCGACGCTCATCTGCCGCCCGTCCTGAAAATTCAGATACGGTTTCGCCCGGCCGGCTGCCTGCACGGTGATCGCGCCGCGGGGAGTTAATTCTGAAGGGATCGTGGACTTTGCGGAGTTATTCCTTGCATGTATGGCCAGCAATATTCCAGCGCAAACCAGAAACGCGCAAACGATCCTGGCCGCGGTCGAGAAACGAATAAGTGCGAAAAATGAATTAAGTTTCTGCCAGCAAACCAAGCTGCGTCGAAACATATGAAAAATCTCCTTGCCGGAAAACAATAGGCCACCAGGTCAATAGGAATTTTGAATACACACGTTGTCAGGAGTAACCAGGAGACTGATAGTCCAGGTACGATGGCGCTCTACTTTACGTTTGCTCCCTGCATTAGGTCAATAGCTGACAGGCCGATGATTATGGCGGGAAACTTTGGGCATGCAACGTGACAAGCTCAATGGTGAGGAGCGCCATTAGACAGGCATCGTTAAGCCATTCTCGACTCTAACATCTAAAACCCACCTACCCCAAGAGACATACCGACAATTGATCAGTTGCCACAATCAGGAGTCGCGTTACTCGAAATCGTCCAAGTGGAGTTCTCTTCGCTGGAAACTGCTTGATAAAAGAAACACCCGTTTTGATCTTCGGCGATCAGCTTAACCGTCGGCCGATCCCACGAAATATTACTCAAAGTACGCGAGCCGCCCGGCGAGATCGAGGACGCGTTAAGCTGATCCTTGCTCCAATCGTTTTGATCAGCGTGCGCCAGATAAACGTGACGAATCTCCAGGGTGGAGTTATTAGTGATCGTAATATCGCAGGATAGTGTTTGGCTTGTCCTCTTCGCGGCCGCAACCGCGAAGGAGCTCAACGCGAATACGACTACGAGTGAGCAAACGAGTCCGATCTTGGGTACCTGGTTAATTTTCATTTTCGCACCTCGGTTTTATTTCCAGTCAAAGATACAAATCAAAAGCGCTCAGGGACACGTGGCGTCGGTCACCGCGTAATGAGGCCCGCTATCAATTGCTGCGGTACCCTGACTAATTGGCACCACCACTCTGGACGCAACTATGGTCGAGTGGCCCAAACTATCGGTCGCCTTGAAGTAAATGGTATAGACACGTCCATCTGCACTGCCATCGCGTTCCGCTCGTAGTTGGACCGACTTGCGATTGCAGGCAATGACGATGTCGTTATAAGTATTGCCGTCACCGTTACCGTTTTCGACTTCATCGCTCGTCACATGATCAATGACGACACTATTGATGTTCACGGTACCATCGCAACTGCTGGCGCCGGTGACGAAATCGGTCACGTTAATCGTGTGATAACTATGATCGGGCGGCCACAACTCGACGATGTTGTTGTTCAGCGTAATCGTGGGCGGCGATGAATTAACGGTTAAGGTTGCGCTCTGACTCGCGGTTCCGCAAGTTCCGCTAGTATCAACCGTGTAGGTTCCAAAATCACTCGACTGCACGTTGCTTATGGTCAACGTACTCGTAGTGCTGGTGTTGGTTATTGTCACGCGGCCACCCAGACTACCGTTGGTCAGGACAGTCGCTCCCTGTTTCCACACAAACGTGAATGGACCAGTTCCGGAAGCGGTGGTCGAGAAGCTCGCCGTTCCGCCCAAACATGCCTGTTGATCGGCGGGATCAGAGGTCGACGTAGTCGCCTCCACCGTCAGCATTGCACTCTGTGAAGCAATGCCGCACGTTCCAGTCGTGGTCACTGCCACGGTGTGGTTGCCGACGCTCAACGATCCGGTTGGAACGTTGATGCTCGCACTGTCGCCGTTGAATGGTGAGCCATCCAAAGTCCACGCATACTGGAATGGTCCCGTACCACCAGCCGTTGTCGAGAAGCCTGCGCTGGCGCCCTGACAAACCGTCTGGTCAGACGGATCGCTGGTCGTAGTGTTCGCTTGTACGGTCAACGTCGCGCTCTGTGACGCGCTGCCGCATGTGCCGGTAGTCGTCACCGCCACCGTGTGGTTGCCGATGCTCAACGATCCGGTTGGAACGTTGATGCTCGCACTGTCGCCGTTGAATGGTGAGCCATCCAAAGTCCACGCATAGTGGAATGGCGCAGTGCCACCTGCCGTTGTCGAGAAGGCGGCAGTCGCGCCCTGACAAACTGTCTGGTCAGGCGGATCGCTCGTGGTGGTTTGCTCTTGTACGGTCAACATCGCGCTCTGTGACGCGCTGCCGCATGTGCCGGTAGTCGTCACCGCCACGGTGTGGTTGCCGACGCTCAACAAACCGGTTGGAACGTTGATGCTCGCACTGTCGCCGTTGAATGGTGAGCCATCCAAGGTCCACGCATAGTGGAATGGTCCCGTACCGCCGGCCGTAGTTGAGAAGCCCGCGGTGGCGCCCTGACAAACCGTCTGGTCCGCCGGATCGCTGGTCGTGGTGTTCGCTTGTACGGTCAAGCTCGCGCTCTGTGACGCACTGCCGCATGTGCCGGTCGTCGTCACCGCCACGGTGTGGTTGCCGATGCTCAACAAACCGGTTGGAACGTTGATGCTCGCACTGTCGCCGTTGAATGGTGAGCCATCCAAAGTCCATGAGTAGTGGAACGGTCCGGTGCCAGTGGCAGTAGTTGAGAACCCGGCAGCTGCCCCCTGGCACACTGTCTGGTCCGCCGGATCGCTGGTCGCCGTATTCGCCTGCACTGTCAACGTCGCAGTTTGTGACGCGCTGCCGCAGGTGCCGGTAGTTGTTACCGCCACGGTGTGATTGCTGGTGCTCAGTGAACCGGTGGGCACGCTGATGCTCGGGCTATCGCCATTGAATGGCGAGCCGTCCAGCGTCCATGCATAGTGGAATGGGCCAGTGCCGCTGGCGGTCGTAGAGAAACCTGCGGTAGCGCCCTGGCAGACCGTCTGGTCAGCCGGATCGCTGGTCGCCGTATTCTCCTGCACCGTCAACGTCGCGCTCTGTGACGCGCTTCCGCAGGTACCAGTCGTTGTCACAGCGACGGTATGACTGCCGACGCTTAGTGAACCGGTCGGAACATTGATGCTCGGGTTGTCTCCATTGAATGCCGAGCCATCAACCGTCCATGCGTAGTGGAACGGTCCCGTGCCACCCGCCGTAGTTGAGAAGCTTGCACTTGCGCCCTGGCATACGGTCTGGTCCGCCGGGTCGCTGGTGGTGGTACTCGCCTGGACTGTCAGGCTCGCGTTCTTGGTGGTGCTGCCGCAGGCGCCCGTTACCGTTACCGACACCGGGTGGCTGCCAACACTAAGCGAACCGGTTGGCACGTTGATGCTGGAGTTGTCGCCATCAAACGAAGAGCCATCCACGGTCCATGCATAGTGGAACGGCCCCGTGCCACTTGCCGTAGTAGAGAAGCTCGCGGTGGCGCCCTGACAAACTGTCTGATCCGTGGGATTTGTGGCAGTCGTCGCAACCTTCACGGTCAGAGTTGCGCTCTGCGACGCGGTAGAACAAGACCCCGTGGCCTCTACCGTATAGGTATCAGCGTCGCTGGATTGAACGGTGCTGATAGTCAACGTGCTGGTGCTGGCGCCACTGACAATGCTCACTCGGCCACCGAGATCGCCATTGTTCAAAACGGTCGCGCCCTTCTTCCAAACAAAGGTGATCGGACCGGGGCCAGATGCGGTAGTAGTGAATGTCGCCGTCCCGCCTTCACAGACAGATTGATCGGCCGGATCCGTGGTCGTGTTGGTCTGAACAATGATAGACGCAGTTACAGTCTGATTGTCCGCGGTCACGTCAATATTCGCAGTCCCGGCCGTTGCTCCGGCTGTAAAGGTCGCTGACGCAGATCCGTTCACAAAATTCGCGCTGACTCCGCTCAAATTGCCGAGCGCGGGCGTGGCGTTAACTATCGTAGCCGGGAACGAAGGCAAACCATTCAACTCGACCGTCAAATCCGGACCCGCGTTTCTTTGTTTGATATTAGCGCTGATGTTTGAGGTGCTGCCGGTACAGATAGTGTTTGGACTACCAGTCGCCTGGAGTTTCAGGAAAGTGGTTGGGAATAAGGGGCCTGAGGTACTGCGAAAATCATTTGTCCCGGGGCCGGTATTAATACCCCACCAGTCATCGTCCGCCGCAAAAATACCCTGGCTGCGGACGAGAGTATTGCCATTCGTTGCGACGGTGACGGTATTGCCCACCAGTCGCGAGTACCTGACACTCGCCAGCGTGCCGCTGCTGAGGATTGCGCCGCCCGACACACCGGCATGGTTACCGGAAAACGAACTCGTCGTAGTCGTTAATTGTCCACTCTCAACAATGATCGCGCCGCCACTGCCGTTGGTAGCGGTGTTGTTCGCGAAGCTCGAACTATCAATTTGATAAACGCTCGTGGATTGGTTGAAATCAAAAAGATCAGCAGCACCGCCGCCGGCTGCGGCCGAACTAGCCGTGTTGCCGCTGAACGTCGATCCGGAGATTGTCAAAGTACCCGGTGACGGGGTCCGGCCAAAAGGATCTCCGGCCGAGTAACCCAATCCGCCACCACTGCTACTGGTCGAGTTTCCGGTGAAGCTGCATCCGCTAATAGATAAATTTCCGCCCGCGTGTGAAACGCCGCCACCGCCGAGCGTTCCGACGCCGGTCGCCGAATTGCCGGAGATAATACAATTGGTAAGCGTCAGGCTGTTGCTGATTGCGCCAGAGATAATTCCGCCGCCGCCCACGCCAGTCGTTTCACGTCCGCCAGAGATCGTCACGTTCGAAATACTGGTTATGAAACCCGGATCGAGAAAAGGATTGACTTCAATAACGCGGTCGCCGGCGATCGTCTGATGAATGATCGTGCTGGCCGCTCCGGCTCCAATAATCGCAGTGTTAGTCGCGGTGATGTCTAAATCCCCGATCGAATCGTCGCCATTGAAACCTTCCGCGAAGCCGCCCGGAATCGTCAGGTTATAAGTACCCGCAGGCACGTTTATCGTGGTGCCCGGATTCGAATTCGCAAACGCAACTGCGCCACGAAGGCTGCAATCGTTTGCCGCTGCGGTACATGCTGACGCAGCGAAAGTGTCATCGAAGCGGTCCACCGTAATAGCAGCAAAAGGGACGAAGGGCGCATTCACGGTCACTCTCGCCGTGCGCGCAAACGCACTGCCGCCCTCGCTCGGTTGGGTTCTCGCATCGCGCTTGCTGATGCGAAAATTTCTCTTCCCAGAAAGTCTGCCTGCGGCGGAGCTGGAAGAGGGAGACCAGGCGATCGCCAGGACGACCATTCCCACCAAACCGGCCAGGCATGCGCAGGTAACGAACGATCTTCGCATAGCTGCCGAGGTAGGTTTTGATACCAGAGAGTGACGCATCTTCAGGACTCCTAGTGGGCATCAGCACGGCTGGGCGTACTGAGTCAGTTTTCACCATCGCCCGATGCGCGGTCGGGTAACGCGGGCGAGGGTTGATATTTTTCGGCTTAGAGCAATGAAAGAACCGAAAACGCTGAGAATCACTTCCGCTTACTGGCGGCAAAGCTGATAACGCGCTCTTGCATCAAGTGCGGGGTGGAAAAACACCCTGCAAGGCGATACAAAAATTGAGCACTAGATATGGCTGCATGTTGTTATGCGGTAGACTGCCGCCCGAAATCGAAAGCGCGATGGCATTCAGAGCTCCCGTGGGCGGCGCTTCATGATAGGCGGCCAGCGAACCGCGACCTTGCGGCGCCTGGGCCCAGATGCTGCCAACCGGGGTCAGGCTTGCGCCGTTAGCATCTACCGCCCCACCGAACTGATGATTATGGGACGCCATCTCGCTCTGTAAGAGCGTAACGAACTCTTCACCGCCTTGCTCTCCTAGATCACGAAGGCTCAAGCCGGGACCGGGCTGCGCACCGCCGGTATGCATCGCCGCCGAACCCTCCAGATTTGGAAGCGCAAAATTGGACTTTCCATCGCCACCATACGTGGTGCCAAGCAACGAGAAAAGAGCCGTGTTCTGGCTCAGAGGCAAAATCTGCCCATTACACATCGCCCACCCTTTCGGAGCAAAGTTAAACGGGAAAATTCGAATTTCGGCTACAAAGGGATCTGACATGATCTCGGTTCCTTTCTAATTCGGTGACGGGAAAATTCCTTGAAGAGCAATACAAAAATTCAGCACTGTTAAGGGAGAGCGGTTCTCGTGCGGTTGCCCCCCAACGCTTGAAACCGTGCCTGCACCCATGGCGGCGTTGGCCGCTGCGGTGGTGTAAGAGATTTTGCCGGAGTTAGCCCAAAAATTCCCGATAGGTGAAAGCTGCGTCGCGTTCGCACTCCCCCCGGTCACCGCGTTGTTGCCCGCCGGCAACGTGTGTTGGTGGGTCGGATTTTCGGCGGCAGTCAGAGTGTGAGCTTCCTGGCCGCCCACCTCGCCAAGACTATGACTGTTGCCAAAATGAAACGGCACCTTGCTGCGCAGATCCGGCAAGGCAAAGGTCGTCTGGCCATTGCCGCCGTAGGTCGTCCCCAAGAGCGAAAACAGCGCCTGGTTTTGGTTTATCGGCAACAGTTGGCCGTTACACATGGCCCAGCCTTTCGGGGCAAAGTTAAAACTAAAGATTCTAATCTCGGACATAAATGGGTCCGCCATGATATACGCTCCTTTATGCTCTTGATTTTCGGTGTTTCACCGTTGCTGCCGCCACTAACAGATCGAAAACGCTTTTAGGTCGGGCTCGGAAAAACTCCAAACAGTGAAATGATGTAATTGACGCAGAGAAAGGGAATCATGTTGTCGTGTGGCTGCGAACCGCCAATAGGCGCGGTGAAAATCGCCGGAGTACCCATGAAACCAGTTGGCCCCGCGTTAGCATATACAGTCGCATCTGACGGCCCCCAAATCGAATTTGCGGGATCAGACCCAGGAGTCCCTCCTCCTGAACTGCATAGCGCCGGATGACTATGGGTTCCCAGTTGCGCCGTTGTAAGCGTCACCGTTTCTACACCAATCATCTCGGCAAGCTGGTAATTCGACAACCCCGAGCCCTGACCCATGTGAACCGGCACCCGGCCGCGCAGGTCGGGAAGAGCAAAAGTCGACTGACCATCACCACCGTAAGTCGTCCCGATCAGTTGGAAAAGAACTTCGTTCTCGGAAATCGGAAGCAGTTGTCCGTCACAAAACATCCAACCCGCCGGCGCAAAATTTCCGGCGAACATTCTGATTTCACCTACATAGGGTTGACCCATTTCACTCTCCTAATCCATTCGTTAACTGATTTCTGAAATGCCAGGAATCATGCATTAGACTTAGTGCCGCGAGAATATATACTCAAGGCATTGGAAAAACAAGAGAAAAGTTACGCACCTATTATTTCAGCAATTTTTCTGTTGCAAGTTCGTCAACTACGCACTACACTGCACCCCTTCGAAAGTGGGCCACGATCAGTTGCTTAATCGGGAGATAACGAAATCATGAATAATTCACGTCGAGGTTTTCTGAGAAAAGGTACGCTCGGGGCACTGGGCGTCGCCGCGGGGCTAACTCTCGCGAACAAGACATTCGGCCATGCTGAGTTAACCTCGACAGCGCCGCGATTGGCGCTGGACAGAGCCGCCTTTCAAGCCCACTTGAACACCAATTTTCTAATCGGTATTACCAAAGTACCGATCAAGTTGATTGATGTAGTTGATCTCGGCTCAAAGCCGACGGCCGACGGTTCGAAAGAGGCGTTCTCACTTACGTTTCGCGCCAGTTCGGAGACGACGCTGCCACAGCGCACCTTTATGATTGAGCATGCAAAGCTGGGCATGTTTTCGTTATTTATCGTTCCGATCGTGGCCAAGGACAAGGACAATCGGTATTACGAGGCGGTCATCAATCGGCTGCATGGGTAACCGCTCGCCTGTTACCGCGGACAGTTTTGCGGACAGGCTCGAGAGTGTCTTCAAAATCTATTATTTGATCGACTGTGCGTCTTGCGAGGACTGATCAGAGTGATCGGGCTCCGGTCGCCGTTGCATTAGTATGTGAATTCCCTGCTCTTCACTTCGTGAAAAGCCCAGCCGCTCGAAAAGACGAAGAGCCGGATTAAAGCTCTCCACGTAGACAGTTAGCGGTTTCCCGGCCTGTGAAGCCTCACTGATCAGCTTTCTCAACAAGTCACTTCCGATTCCCCGATTTCGATTTCCCGGATGCAGCGCAATATCCACGATTCGAATTTCCTCCTCCAGCCGAGCTACATGGAAATGTCCGGTGGCGCGGTTATGGGAAAGAATTATGTCATGCGTTGCGTCGGGATAAGTCTTTTGATAATGCTGCTGCTGAGCATTGAATTGAGCTAAGACGAAGGCGCGCTTTTGTTCCTCCGACCAGGGCAACAAGGCCATTTCGTCAGCCCTGATACTCGCATACACCTCGATCAAAAAACTTTCATCGGCCGACGTAGCCGGGCGTAGGCTGACGCTTTGACCTAAGGCGGAGGCTTGATCCGAATTGTGTGTCACAATCTGACTCCTCCGCTCTCGTGAAATCAGTGGGTGTCGACTGAATCGACCAGTCTATTGAACACTGCTTCGTAGTAGTAACCTTGCTCATCCTGCCGAATGGGAACCAGGAACATAAAAAAACGTCCCAGGTCCTGGTGTTCGATTTCAAAGGTGCCCTGACCCAGGAAAATTTCACCGGGACCGCGAAACACGATCGAAAAATGCTCCTGGCCCGGAAGCATCTTGAGTTCAGAAACCTCGATCAGGGTAAGTTCGAGTGACGTGCCGGGCTCGATGCGAACCTGAAATTTCGATTCCAGATGTTTCGTAAAAGCTTCATGGGTTAACGAATCAGTCACAAATGCTCCCTTCCGAATCAATGATTGATGTAGTAAGCATCTACTTCCGCGGCTTATTCATAATCAATACCATAAAATCATCCAGGCGAGGACCGTAATGAAAACTATTCCTCAGAGGCTGGAACGAAATTCCGGTTAGTTCCAGTCGGTTCATCACTTCCCCGTACCTCGCTTTGAAAACTTCCTCTGAAATTACCACTAAGGGAATCGACATTCCCTGTTTCTCAAGGACATGGTTCAAACACCGAAGGTGCTCTTCTCTTCCATTGAGCACCCTCACCTGATCGTTTATCGCCAGGAATTCTTTCAAGGGTTGCAGCCGGCAGACAAAGCCGACCGCTCGGGCGCATTCCATCACATGTCCAAAGTGAATGGAAAATTCCGCGTGGTTCAGGTGGAAAGATTCCGCCGGATATTTTGAAACGCTGCCGTATTCAGAAAGTACCACAGTGCCCCCGGGAGCAAGATGGTTCCAGGCACGTTCGATAAACTCGAAGACTCCGGCATTAACGAAAAAACGATCAGGCGCGGACTCAACAGACAGGCCATACTTCTCAATATACGGCGCACCGTCTTCCAGCCATTCCGGCTCGTTCTCGGTATCAGTGCGATGGACGTTGCGACGCGCTGTGGCCACGGGAAAGTCAGCTATCACCTCGTTCGAAATAATCAGGTCGAACACGCGTCCCGGCAAATCAAATTGGGTCGCGTCCTGTTCAAAGTGCTCGATACCTGGCTGCCAACCGGCTAAGATCCGTTGCTGACTTTCTATCAATGCCGGAGACAAATCCATTATGTGATAATTCGGGCGCTGGCCGTTCCGGGAGCTTTCGCTGAGATTCAGAAATTCCTGAATAAAAGATCTCGCGAACGTTCCCGTGCCGCCTCCGACCTCAAGAATCTCGAGACGGGCGCCTGGCGTGTGGATAACTTCAGGTTTCAAAGTCGCGCGACAAAAGCGGGCGCCATAATCCAATCCTCCCAGCATCTCGTTCGGAAAACGAAAAGCATGATTCACTGTTGGCTCGATGACGTCGAACTCCCATGACGCATCCGTAATGCCGGCGCGATGAAAGTCATGTATAGATTTCGATTCGTCCTGGCCCGGTTCCGCTTTCCATCTGGCGGCATGATAGAAATTTCGCGGCACTGTATTGAAAGGCTGGTAGGGATTGCTTAAGTCTCCGTTGTGCCGGGTGAACTTAATCAGTTGCCTTTCGGGCTTGGTAAGAAAATCTAAGGCTGCGCGGAACTCCGCGTTTTCGAGAATCGCATCGCCATCAGCTCCGCAGATCCTTATGAATATCTCTCTCAATGTCCGCCTACCGTTAGCCGCCAGAAATACCTCAGCGGCGATAGACGGGATCGCTTCCTCGATGACAGGCGCCGCCTCCCCTGGCCTAGGCGAGTAAACTCGCTCAGCCATCGGGATGCGTACCAATATCCTGTCGCCCGTTTGTGGACGGTAGACGAGAGCCGGATTCTGAAGAGGACGCACTACATATTGATTAATGAACGAGGATAAGACCTCGTGACCATCAGTGACGAGAAATTCCTGCTCAATCAACCAGCTGATTTGTTTGCCGTCTTCACCCAGGTTCGCCAGATCCTGCGAACTAAGAGAAACGCGGTTACCCAACTTCGCCGCATACAGAAGGGATCGTACTCGTTCGCTCGCCTCACAAACTTCACCCGAGAGCCGGTGAGCCATGGCGTATTGGCTGGCATGGGTAATCAAGTGACTTTCGATGAAATCAACGTAGGGGCTCAGCTTATATGAAAACATAGATTGGGTGATTGCCGCGGGCTGATACTATTCTTCTGGCCGCGGATAGACTTAGCCGGCCCATTTCATTTCGAGGTAGGTTCCGGGTTCGTCCGTGGCTGTAAATCCCAGCCGCTCATACATTCTGACCGCCGGGCTCGTTGCCAATACGTGCAGACGCACTGACTTTCCAATAGCCGCGGCTTCTGCCAGCAACGACTGCACCAACCTTGTCCCGACTCCCCTGTTTTGATGCGCGGGCAGAAGAGCGATATCGATCAGCACCAGATATCGTTCCTTTTGATCGACCAGCAGCCGGCCGATCACCTCCGAGTCATCGAGAATAATTCGATTGATTGCCTGCGGATAGAGCCGGCTGTACTGTTGTTGCCGGGCCGTGAACTGCATCTTCAAGAATGCTTGTTTTTGAGCGTCACTCCAGTCAACGAGTTTGAGTTCGTCCCAGCGCGTCCCGGCGTAGAGATCCAGCTCAAAAGCTTCGTCAGCAGGAGTTGCCAGGCGCAGCGTTATACGGTCTGCGCTTTCCAGCGTCGGTTCCATTATTGCTTCCAATCAGCGAATCCGCCGTCTCGCAGCGCCTGAACACGTTTTGCGCGGCACTCAGCAGTTAGGGTTCGGCTTCGATCCTGAAAAGGCCCACCATAGACAATGAACTCATTTGAATTGGATTTTATGGATCGGATCGCAGTTCCGGCTTGGCTTAGGCCCGATCAAAACTGAGCCGCCACTTTGATTGAGTTCCCGAAGCCATCGATCCTATCAATTTGCAGGGACCAGTACTTCTCGGTCTATTTCTCAGTCTCGTCATGCAGAGTAGTCATCCGCCTGATTTCGAAGCGGCGTGAACCTGACGGGATGCTCACTACTACTTCATCACCTTCCTGTTTGCCCATCAGGCTGCGGCCGATCGGAGAGACCGTTGAGATCAGCCCGGCGGCGGGGTCGCTCTCTTCGGGCGTGACCAGGCGATAAGTGACTTCTTCTTCGCGTTCACCATCGTAAAGCACGAGCGTAGAGCCATAGGACGCTTTGTCATGTGGCAGTTTCGAAAGATCTATTGAACCCACTTCGCTCATCCGTTGGCGCAGCTCACGAATGCGCGCTTTGACCATCGTCTGACGCTGCAGCGCAGTTTGATATTCAGAGTTCTCACGCAGATCGCCAAACTCTCGCGCGCGCTTGATCTCTTTCGGCAGATGAATGAACAACTCGCTTTCCAGCTCATCCAACTCACCCTGAAGTTTCTTTTTGATATCTACAGACAAAGTAACAACTTTCTGGTCACCGCTTACTGCTCACTGCTTTCAGGCTTTGCCTTTATCGTTCAAAGCTTCTTCGATTGCCTGCCGCATGAGCTGGGGCGTGGAATACGCACTGAAGCCAGTGAAGTGTTTGAGTATGCGGCCATCACGCGCCACCACGAAACTCTGCGGGATTACGCCCCTACCCTGGACCGCTTCCACTAATGGCCTGGCCAGTGTCCCATCGTCCCAGATGACTTTGTAGGGGACACTCTGTGACTGAATATAGTCTTTCACACGCCCCTCGTCGTTCTGTTCGTTATAGGTTGTGGCTACTCCGATCACCACCAGACCGCGCGCTTTGTACTCTTTGCTCATCTTCACAAGCTCCGGCATTTCCTGGCGACAAGGTCCGCACCACGTCGCCCAGAGATTCAGCACGACTACTTTGTCCGCGAAATCCGAGAGCTTCAACGAATCGCCGTCCAGAGTCTGCAGCTTTGTGTCGCGCAGCGCCTGGGACAACGTCGGCGGAGCGGCGGGCGGAACATTCGCAGGCGGCGCGTTGATAACACGATTCGCGGGCGCGTTGTTGGTAGCGACTTCGTTTGAGTTACAACTCGACGACGCCAGTGCGCTAATCAGGACGAGGCCGGCGAGCGTGAGCCCGATCCGCCCAGGCGTCCAGAAAGAAGTCCGCCCTGAGGTTTCGGAGCAAGAAGATTTGGATAAAGCCATGGTTCACGCTCTCTCGGAATTAGTTTGCCACCGGCATGACCCGGAAGGTAGCAATGCGCGCCAGGTCATCGCCAATAATCGCATACTCACCCGGCATGAGCGAAGTGCGCGGACGCACTTCCATGAAAACCAGATCGCCATCCTTGACCAGTCCCCGCACCGTGGGTTTGATAATTTCTTCGGACGAGATGGCGAAACCGGCCATCCCCCGCTGGACAATCGCGTTGACCCGGCGCGCGCCTTTGTGTGGTGTCAGCCAAACCAGAAAAGGCGGATGCGTGCCGGGCCGCTGATAGGTGAACAGAAAGATCCGCGGGGATGTGGTTCTAAAGACGGTTGCGGCATGCTCGCCTTTCAGTTCGATATAGCTGACTCTGGTATTTTTCGCAGTCGTCTCTGGCCGCAACGGAGTCTGGCCCTGCTCGAAAGGCAAGGCCACAAGTCTGTTTTGATCATCGAGCGTGTAGATCAAACTGCGATCGGGAGGAGCAGACGGCAGGAATTCCTGGGCCCTTCCGGTTCGCATTGCCAGGACAAAGACGGATCCCAGGACGGCGACGACGGCAAGGTAATTTTTGATCTTGCGCAAGTTGGCGGTGGTGGTGGTGTCGCGGATAAAAAGAAATGCGATCCACTAAACCACACGAAACGACACTAAGCATGTGGCTTCGCTCGAATTCATTTCTGTGAGTTCGGGGATCGCTTTTCGCTTGTTATCATCAATTTCGTTTTGCCACCCTTCTTCAGCAGCCCGCTCTGAAATCCGGCTCGTTAGGGATGCGCGGCCGCTGGTGGCTTCTTGTTGTAGATATAAAGATAGAGCAGGTTCGCCAGCCCCGGATTCAGGGGTTGTAACATCTTGTACTCGTCGACGGCGCCGTTTTTATTACCGGATCTGAGATACGCGTAACCCAGGTTGAAATGTGCTCCTGCATAGTCGGATTTAAGTCTGATCGCCTCTTTATGTGCCGCGATGGCTTCTTTCCATTTCGCCAGACTGCCAAAGGCATATCCCAGATTATTTTGCGCGGCGGGCCAGTCAGGTTTCAATTTCACCGCCTCTTTGAAAGAGACGAGCGCTTCATTTACTTGTTTCAACCTGCTGTAGGTAATGCCAATATTGAAATGGCCTTCGGGCAGATCCGGTTTTAACTGGATGGACTTCTTGAGCGGATCCATCGCGGAGGTAAAGTTGCCGACGTTGTTATAGGCCCAGCCGAGGTTGCTATACGCCTCGGCGTAATCCGGCTTCAGTGCAATGGCGCGCTTGAACGCCTCGATCGCTTCGGGCCAGCGTTTGGTTTTGCCCAAAGCATAACCCATGTTGTTGTTGGCTTCGGCATCATCAGGCTTCAGGCGAATCACCTGTTTGTAAGTTTCGGCGGCTTCGGGATACTTACCGAGCTTGTCATAAGTCCAGGAGAGATCGCTGTAGGCGTCAACTGAGTCCGGCTTAAAATGCACGGCCTGCTTGTAAGCCTCGACAGCGTCTGGAAGCTTGTTGAGGCGGCGATAAGCGTCTCCCAGATTGTTGTAAGCTTCCGCGTAGTCCGTTTTGAAAGTAATTGCCTGCCGATAGGCGATAATCGCATCATCGAATTTATTTGCATTATATGCAGCGACGCCTTGATCGTAATACGCCAGGCCCAGCGAAACCCGCGCTTCGGTATCGTTGGGATCGAGGCTGAGCGAGTGCTTCAAAGCTTCCAGAGCATCGGCCGATCGATCCAACTTGAGAAAGGCCAGGCCCAACGCATGATATGCAGCGGCCAAATCGGGCTTCTGCTGTATTGCCTGCTTCTCTGCGGTTACGGCATCCTCATATCGACCCAGATTGAAATACGCTTCGCCGAGGTTGAGATAGGCCTCGGGATAATTTGGCCGCATGCGGATCGATTGCTGATAAGCATCGACAGCTTTCTGGTACTGACCGGCGTCGAAAAAGTCGTCACCCTGTTTGTGGTAGTCCTCCGGTCCGGCAACACGTTTCGCCGGCTCTCCCAGGGGCTTAGAGTTGTCGGAAATTCGCGTGGTGTCTTCGGGTTTGTCACGTGCGGGTTTGTCACGTAAGGGTTTCTCACGCGCGGGTTTGTCACGTTCGGGCCGATTAGAGGCGGTGGTTTGTATCTGCGGACGCACAGGGTGGGCCGAACGGACGACAGTCTTCTTTTCCAGTTGCTTCACCGCATGGGTACGATTCGGCGGGCTACTAAAAATCCCCTTACCCAGTTTGGCCTCGATGTCTGCACTTGCGAGCAATACATTCGCGCCGCCGCTAATGTCGTTTACAGATGAAGCACCTCCGCTGATGTCCTGCGCAAACGAAGCGGTGTGGACAAAACCCGACAAAGACAACACCAGGGTGAAAACGACTGTGCGGGAATAAAGCGAATGGTGGCTCATGTTCTTTCAACTCCGAGACATTGTTTGTTTTCGGGTCAAGGCGCCGATTGCTGATTTGGCCCTGGGGATGAGTTTACTGTGATGCAGTCAGTCGCGACAAGGATGGTGTCCTGGTGGGTGGTGCCCTGTTTTGAAATCCTCAAGGGAGTTAAGGCGATCCACGAAGCCACACGAAACCTCAATTCGTGCCCATTTCGTGTGATTTCGTGGATCGTTCTTGCTTAGGGAATAACAACACGAAATCAAACTAAGGGCACTACCAACAGGTGTCTATCACTCGCGATACCCTCACAAAATATCCTGAGCCCTCAGCGTAATGATGGCCGCGATTACCAAAGAAAAGAACATCAGGATCAGCACAAATGGATCGATTATGATGTTGCCCCACGGATGCAGGAAGTTTATGTAGTTGCTCAAGTCCTCAGGAATTTTTTCGGCCGGATGCACTTCCGGAGCAGGCTTCAGCTTCGGCGCGGGAGGCTGGTCGGCCTGCTGGCCGCTTTGTAAGTCCTTAACATAGTCCTTCATCTTGCGCTCGTAGTCTTTCGAATCGGCTTCGGCGTCTTTCTTATAATTGGCCACATCATCCTTGGCGGCGTTG
>WNFP01001421.1_pt1 | contig 18642 bp, 18 predicted proteins | sample 5400201 | NCBI WGS metagenome assembly WNFP01 (sample SAMN13153355, study PRJNA577476) | soil metagenome | isolation source: 115 cm saprolite under Madrone tree | place: USA:California | collected 2016-06-14 | reverse complement strand
ACTTGCCTGTCCTCCTTTATTAAAGGTTTGTTTCACCAGTTCTTTTCACCTACGGCCGATAAGTCCAACCGCAGGAAACGCACCGCACGAACTCATCGTTGAGCCATACCAGGAAATCCACCCTGTCCTCGCCGCAGCGTGGACACGGAGTGGTGACGTAATCCGGGTCGTCCAGGTCCTCATCCATCATTTCTGCCCTCCTTTTGTTTGTTGGGCCAGAATCCAGGCCACAACCTGATGGCGGAAAAAGATGATCTTTCCGCTCGGCCCGGAGCGGAAGTGCGGCAGTCCCCTTGGGATGTGCCTCTGCCTCACGCGGGCAATGGCTCGGGCAGAGCCCCGGTTTCCTCTGCCCTGGGCGATCAGCGTGTAAGCTCAATGTTTCCGTGCTTTTCGCCTGATTCCCGAAGTCCGACTTATGTAGCTCCGCTGGCATCGCTCCGGTAGTCCTGTGTCTATCGCTCATCGCTTCGTCTCCTCTGCGAACACGATCCCGAGGGAGCACACAACGAGGAATGCTCCGAGGAAAACGCGGACAAGCCCCTCAAGGAGCCACCAGCCGATGGACACTTTGGGCTGCGGCGTCGAAAGTTCACGGCTGCCGCATTGGGAGCAGACTTCAGCAATCCGGGGATTCGGATGGTGGCGTGGACAAAGTTTGACGTTGTAGCTTCGACCGCAGAAATTGCAGAAGAGAGGTTCTCCTGCCGTTATCCGTCCGCATTCATAGCAATATTTCATGGGAGTTCCTTTGGTTCCTTAACGAGCGGTAGCCGTTCTTCTCCCGTGGGCCGGAGCCACAGGGAAGCAAAGAGGCCGTCACGGTGAATAGTTTCGTGAGAAGCAAACCAGAAAAGTTTGTTAGTGAGGGCGGCAACCGTTTCGCGGATGGAGCGCATGCGCCTCTCAGAATGGGCGATCACCATCACCCGAAAGGGACGAGCAATCTGGATGCTTGAATTCTCTGTAAGAGCGAACTCAAGATACTTTTTGACTTTTTCCGTCCAGACAGGAAGGCTCTCATTACCGAGATCTATCTCAAGAAATGAAGCTACGATGCCGGAGGGCGTCTCAAGTTCCACGTATCCGTCGGGGATGAGCGAAATGCGAGGTGATACTGGTTCATGGAAACAGTGCCAGCGGCGGAAGCGCACTCCCGCCATAGGAACTGGCCGGTATCTCAGCGCGCAGTAGATATCATTCACGGCAAGCTGGTGACTGACGAAGAAGTTGGCGACGAACGCTTCATCCTGCCGCCTCCGGGGGCCGCGCAACGGCAAACCCATGGACTCAGCGCCTTTCGCGGACAGGGCATAGAGCGCTTTCGCGCCTCCAGCGGTCGTGCCAAGGAAAAATCGGCGCAGGAGTCCGGCCCGGGTGAGAGCGAGCAGCCGGGTATTCACGCGGGTGACGGAGCCGAATCCGGCCACCGTCTTTATTTGTTCGCGGTCAGCCACGCGCATGACGGCCAGTTCTCCGAAGAGTTGCCGGTCTCGCTTCTGAATCACGATTCGAGGTTTGTTATTCCCAGCCATCGAGGATCTCTTTCCCGGCGCGGCCAGTGACGGCTTGCCGTTCTCGAATCTGTTTCTCAATCCGGGCGCGGACCCGTCCCCACTGATACCGGGAACGGTTCAGCAGGTCGGTATAATCGACCGCAGGATCGTGGACGGTGGGCACGCAGATTTCGATCCAGCGTTCGGCACCGGACTTCACAATGCAGTGCCGCTGCCAGAGATTTTTGAGCCTCTCGGCCAGCGGCCTTCCGCCATCCAGGGCCTGGGCAATCTGGCTTGCATCGGCGCTCGAAAGCTGGAAGAAGACATGCGTTCCCACGGAGAGAATCGCCGCCTGCATCTCAGCTGGGTACTGGTCGAGGAACTGGTTCGCTGACACTACTGCCACGCCGAACTTGCGAGCCTCGGAGAGAATGGTTTCGATCCCGCTTCCATAGGCCACAAGATTCTGGATCTCATCGGAGTAGAGTGTGAAAAGTGCTCGCTTCTCGCGGGTGAAAAGTGCATTCTTGATGACGGCAAGGATCAAACTTCCCAATGTCAGCGCCTGAGCGCCGAGTCTACCTTTTTCAAGATTCACGATTACCCAGTGCCCCTCGTCCATCGCTTCCCGGATGGAAAAGGTCGAGTGCGTCTGGCCCACGATGTGGCGGAAGTGCGGATCGGCGGTGAAGGCTGAGGTCTTATTTAAAATAGGTTCCCGCATGGTGGCCTGCATGGCGTCGCTCGCATGGTCGTAGCGGAGTTCGAAGTATTGCTGGATTTCCGGGTTCTCGACCTTTTTCAGGCATGCAGTGCGGAAGCCGGCGTGTGTGAGGAAGGGCGTGAGTTCCAGAAGCGTGAGACCGTTCGCGGAGAGCGCATACAGCGTGTTGCGTAAAAGTTCATCGGTGCGCGCCCCGAAATGATCGAGCGACCAGCGCTCACGAAGGACCTGGGTGAAATCCGTGATGCGAACGAAGTCCTCCGATGTCTGTTCAAGCGGGTTGAAGCCCACGGAGACAATCGGGTCGGCGGGATCGATGAGAATGAGCTTGTCGCTCAGATGCTGGCGGTGCTTCCGTTCTTTGGCATTGATCTTTCGCAACAGAAACGGAGTCGCATCGCCGTGGAGATCGAAATACACAAATCCGCGGCCTGCCTCAATGTCCTGCTCGGCCAGATGCCGAATGAATGAACTCTTTCCAGTGCCGGTCTTTCCTAGGACGGCCATGTGCATGGCGCGCCCGGAACTGCTCATCTCGAAATGCCGTTTGGATACCTGTCCATCTGCCACGCGCAATCCAAGATCAAGGCTTCCGCGTTCTTCCCGCACCCTGTCACCGCGCTTTTTGAGGCGGTTCCAGATTCCTGCGATGAATTGTTCGAAGAAATGAATCATCACAAGGTGAATTGTGGGGGACGCTGTGACAGAATCGGTAACAAGCGCCCAGCTTTGAAAAGAATGTGGGGGCCTGGAGAAATCCAGGCCCCCACACCGACAAGGAAAGATAAAGGCGGCCCCCCTGCTCTGAGTGCGAGGCAAAGCAGGGAGACACAACCAGGAGATCGCAAGGCCGCCCTTTTTCCTTGTGGGGAAACCCATCAGACCGAGGGAATTTATCGCGCGATATCCCAGGCTCCGGTCAATGTTTTGTTAAGGAGCATGACTTCGGCGGAAGCTCCCGCTCGAAGCATGTGCTAAGTCTATAGCGTGGGCACAGGAAAGAAAGACGGGAGATGTTGCCGGGACTGAGGCATTCCGGGACTTTCGTCCCATTGCACAACATAAAATGCTGACACGATTAGTATTTTATAATTTCTGCGCTGAGACGCGACGATCTATTAAAGGATTGCACCTTTTCAAATATAGAAGCAAAGAAATAAAAAGCAATCTTGACAATCGAAATTGCTTTGCTAGAGTGGTAACAGTTATTAAGGAAGTTGATCCGTGGAGGGTCAACGACTTTTTGCGGATTTTATTTCCTTCGGGAAGGAGATAAAAATGCTGCATCAAGCTAAAAACGGGCGAGTTATCGTCATATCTCTTGTGGTTGTGTGTATTGTTACGGTGGGGGTGGTCCTGTCGCTGCTGATTTTTCCACCCAGCAATATCTGTCTGCAACATAGCCTGCCGCTCTTGGTGGGTTCAATGTTTGCTCTTATGATGGTTCGCGATGTTTAGTTAAATCCGACAAAGAGGCTCCTGCGCCTCTTTTTTATTAAGGCGGTCCAGCATGTTTAATAAGGAAATCAGCATGCGAGTGATCAAGCCGGTGCTCACCCTTATAATTTCTGGGGCAGTGTATCTCATAAGTGCGAAACTGCTGCTCGTGATCGCTCTCTTCGCAGCTGGCACTATCATTGAAACCGTAGCCGAAAAGGGTAAAGATTTTAAAGGCGAGTTCGCCTTCCACAGGTGTTGTGCAGCCATCCAGTGGGCGCTTATGTCATTCTAACAGGGACAAACGGGCTTGCCTTAGTTCCAAAACGCAATTGCGGAGGCGGGCCATAGGCGAGCGTCGAACAAGAAGTTGAAGAATCCGGCGGATGAGGACGCCCGTATAGCCAGAATGAAGAATGGGAGAACGCATCTGGCGCACAAGGCCGAGCACCCGCAGTAGATATGGATACGGGCGCGGTGGTGGCCGTCACGCTGCAAGCTTGGTAGAGCTTCGGGAGAGGCTGAGATGGTAATTATTGTTTATCGAGCATCTTGCGTTTAAAAAGGAATGGGTTAGCCTTCGGAGTCACCGTGCTTATTTCGGAAAAGCGTACCGCGACTTCTCGCTCAATATGGTTTTTATTTTGACAAAAGACCTTATCGAGTTAGATTTCAAGTCCTAAATGATATTTCAAATACAATATATAAACAAGCAAAATACCCAATGACCAAAGTGCAAGAACTACATTCCGTTTTTCTTCAGATGTATTAAATAAACGTGGATTAGCGTTGGCCAATACCACTTGTGCATTCACAGCAGCGTGGCGCGCCTGATCGGCTGCTCCTGAGAATTGCGATCCCTCGGTATTTCAGAATCGTAAATGGGCGAAACACAGTGCCTTGCCAAAATTGATCAGTGCACCGGGGCAGCTTAGAAGCTTAGTTTACGGTAAGGGGTTTCACTACTGTCCGGTTAAAAGTCGAAGAGAATCAACTAAGTTGGTGCTTTCGGCAAAACTGGCCTCCTCGTCGATGGCATGAAGGGCGCATAAAATGGGCGTTTTCTTCGGTGATGCTGAGAATCTGTAGAATCTGGTACAAACTGGCCTCGACTCCCAGCCGCTTGCGCATGCGGTCGAATCGTGCGGCGGGACACGGGGCAGAGCTACGAGGAGTTTCTGCGTGGGCTGGCCCGGGCCTCGGGGATAGAGACACCGACGAGGGAGGACCTGGTACGGCTGGATCGTCAACGCTGGAAGAACAAGAAGATAAGCCGCGCCGCCGAAGTTTTTGTTAGGGAGAAGTGCAGCTAACGCTGATGGCGCATAGTTCGCGGCATAAAACCCCTGCCACAAGAGCGATTCTATTGTGCCATTTTAAGAAGCGTACCCGGAGAAAAACCCTTCCCTTCTGGATTTGGATAACTTATCACCAGATTCTTGGGCAAGGAAAGCGGCACCGGGGCTCCAGATTGGGAAGTGTACTGTAACGTTCCGGATAACCCGCAGTTAACATTGTCCGGCGCATCCACTTTGTATGATCCTGGCCCTGGTATGAACTGAGAAATGGTCACCTGAGATTGATCATCAGTCGGGACAACACCTATGACAATTGGCTCTTTCGCATTGGTAATGGTTTTGCACCCCGTTATAGAGATATCTCCAAGAGAGCGCGCTTTCTTCGAAAAATCCACCAATACGTCCGGCGCTGGAAACGCCTGAACGCCGACCTTCCACTTTAAGACCGTTCCATTCGACCTTGGCTCAATAGAAAAAGGATAAGGTGATGAATCCAGACTGCTTAATTTTGGCAAATCGCTGGTTTGGTATGTGACCTTCTGAGCAGTAATGTCCACCTTTTGATTCGCTAATACATTTTCTAATGTGTAGTCTAGCAGGGCTATTTTGATGCTACTTCCGGAGAATAAAGTATCATTCGGAGTAAATTGCACTTCAAGAACGCAGATCGGTAGCTTTACGTCACTCGCAGGTTTGACATCTTTATTAATCACTGTCAATGTTCCGAGACTACTCGTAGCCTGACTTGGAACAGGAGCCCATAGTTTGGCAACACACAATGCTTCTGGCATTCCAACAATTTGCTGCTTATGGCTAATTGATTTCCCTTTCTGCAACGATGGCGTGACGCTTTGCACACCTGGATCTGAATACAGGCTCGCTACAGCATTCGCCCCGAGCCATGAGGCTACGACACCCGGCTGCTCCAGTCTCTTGAACTTGAAAGTCGCTGAACTATCCTGCGAGTCTTTCGGAATGGAAATGGCGAAAGTATAACCCTTGACATCAGCAAATCCATATTTTTTATATGCTTGGTCAAGCTGTCCAGAGGCGTTCACGCTGGCTAATCCAAAATAGGAGTATGAGCCCGAGCCATTTACAGTGATCTTGTCTGATATCTGCCGGGTTGCTTTGCTGACGTGGTACATGGCATAGCCCTTAAACCACTCAAGAGTCCCAAATTGTTCGTCAGGTAATACGGTTATGGAGGAATAATGATTTCGATACCAACTCCACAAAATAAAATGCGCAAATACGTGAGCGTCCGACGGAATATCTGAGCCAGAATAAAGAGTCCAGAAGGGACTATTGAACTGTCCCGCTACCAAGCCCAATTCAGCATTGACGTCATTATTGTAATCAGCTTTAATCATCGCGCTCATCTGAGCGACCGAGAAATTTATCTTTGTTTCTACTGAACCTGCCGCTGCAAGGATTGCAGAGCAATTCGCACTATAGGCAATGTCGCTGACACCCACTGGCACCATGGTGCTGGGATCTTGAAGGCCGTCAAAAGGTAGGCGGTCATTGGGTAAGAATGGCGGAAGGGTAGCTTTTGATAGATCAGCCCCATCCACTACAATCGAGAAGCCGTTACCGACACTGTATCCGGGGTCTTTTTGTATCCAAATCCAGGCATAAGGTTCGAATGATCCAATAAGCGGCAAAGGTATAGAAGTTAGAACAACACCATCTTTAGTTGTCATCGGCTGACCAGCACACTTCTTGAAGTAATCCGAAAATTGTGTTTCCAGGAAGTAACCGATCTTTTCAGTGCCGTCCGTTTTGTTGACAGCAGTCCCGTTTTCATCGGTATAAGCAGGTGGAACCTTATCCTGCGCTACCGCAGAAAAGCCACTAAACATCAGGACTGCAATTGAGTAAATCATCACACGCCTAATCCGCATAGAAAGCATCCTCATTCCTGAAATAGTCACTGCTCCGGGTAGCGCCATAATACGGTCACATACGCCAACTTCAAAAAAGGAAATATCGGCTTAAATGTGCTGTCTCACTTTTATTATCTACCAACGAGAGCGCCATGCCGACTGGCATACCCCAACGGCTTCTCTCAAACCCCATCATGAGTATGAGGGTGATAGAGACCGACCATAGAGAGTACTAGCATGCCGAAAAATTTTATGATCTCGTCCCAGAAGGTCATAGCGCGATCCTTTTCTGATCTGTTACCTCTAACAACCAAGAAGAGGAATATTCCCGTGAATAGTAACTTTACGATTCCATATATAACCAGAAAAGGCGCAGTCATTGGATAGCCAGGCGGAAAGCGCCAATAGTCGCTGGTAGCCTGAATATCCTGCCCCGGATGCACGAGAAAGGTGGCCGTGAACATCACCTCAATGAATCCATAAAGAACAGCAATCGCGGCAAGAGATGTCCAACCTCTCTTTTCTCCCAAGTACTTCCGAACCGCACTGCACATGGCATACAGCCCAATCAATGTGATCACCGTGCTGATGGTGGCGCTGGTATATTGAATTCTCCAGAATCCGGAGGTGGCGTGTGCAGGGAATGAAAGGCCAATTAACGATGGTGCGATAAGAAACAGAAAAAATGTTATCGCCGAGCGCTCAGCAAATCCCACTCCAGCCTCTAAAGTGATACTTGTGGCAGTTCCACCCGAACCGGACATCTCGACTCGCATGGGACTTAGAGCTTCTCGGCGCAACAATACCCCCACATAGACCATCAGAAATCCCGAAAAGCCGGCAAGCAATTCAGAGGGATTGAGTTCACTATAGTATGGGATAAGGATGGCCCAGTTCAATGAAAACAGAATTAACACAGTAAAGAGCCGTGGCGCATTTCTCGTAAACACAAACGCACCTCGTGCACAGAGAGTTGCGCATATCACAGTGGCCAACCACGCAAAGACCTTCGTTCCGTAAACGGGCATTCTCACACTCACTCAAAAAACAATTGAGAGCAGCTGGTATTTGTTTTGTGCTTGTTTCATTTACCGTTCATGAAGAGCTGCGCGCAATAGTAAGAGAGAGTGTTTGTGTTGTCAATTGAATTCTGTGTAGGAGAGCACTTGATCTGTGCGGCATTATTTCCAGCCATTAATGATGTTCGCACTATTGTCAAACCGAAGGTGAAGAAAGATGGGCAATGATGCCGATTTGCAAGTTTTATTGCGGATTATAGGGAAGAATTCTCCCCAGAGCATCGCGTGGGACTGGGGGTTTAATAACAGGCCGTTCCAGTATGAAGTCAATGCCGCATTCGGGAAAGAGATTGCCCTCACCACACCATGACGCCGTGGTCGCAATTCGCCCAGAAACTGAATCGTCATCTGTTTTCTTTCGGCTGACTGGGAGATTACCCAGCAGCCTGACGCGACTGCCTTCGAAGATGATCTTCGTGAAGAGGGTACGAACAAGATTCTGCCGTGCCGGAAACTCCATGTTCGCAAGCCTCTGGGCCATTACCCGAGACGCTTCATGGACTGGTCCTCGGAGCAGCGCAATGGGAAATGGACTGGGCGGTGCCGCCTTAGTCATGGCATCCTTCAGAAGTTGTCGGCGTTTCTTCAGGGTCTCCAGTTCCTGGGCCAGCTGCGCTGGCGTCAGGATCGCAAGTCTGTAGGCTTCCAAAATCCGCGTTTCTTCTCTTCGGATCTGCTCCAGACCGCGAGAGTAATCTTCTTCATTTTCGTTCCTCTGTTCATGAGCGAAGAGCTTTTGTTCCAGGAGTTTGGCTCCCGTTAAAATGATGTCTGGATTCTGCAGAGCTTCAGCAAGAGCATTCCACACACTGGCATTCAATGAGTCCTCTTTGATTGAGGGGAACTTGCCGCAGCGCCTGAGGCACCGGTAAGCAAATCGTCCGTGAGAGGGATCACCGACATAGCCAGCGCCACACGCTCCGCACTTAACGAGACTTGTGAGCAGATAGGAATGTTTGCTGTTCCGGGGCGAGAACGCAATGTTCCGGTTCAGCTGCCGCTGGACTCTTTGCCACTGCGTCGGTGTGACAATTCGCAAATCATCCGCCAGTCTGACCGGCAGCCAGTCAGCTTTTGCGCGCAGCCGGGAGCTGCTTTTAAGAAACCGGCGATAAATTCGAGGGATACGGTGCTTCTTCGCCTCCTGACGCTGGTGCTTGTTGTAGTGCCAGGTTCCGGCATAAACCTCGCTGCGCAGGATTTTGAGCACGCTCGAAAGTTGCCACACTTTGCTTTTCCTGGGGAGTATAACGAGACGATTGAGCCGTTCTGCGATTTTGCGGGCCGACAGGGATTCCTTGTCCACCCAGGAGTACATCTGCCGTACCGTGGCTGCCTCCTCAGGGATAATTTGCAGTTCCGCAAGGCCCGAAGCCGAGTGTTGTCCGGACACAAGCCTGAATCCGTACGGCGCAATCGCGCCCAGGTACTGTTTGCGGACCTCCACTTTATATCGTTTCCCCCGGCGAGTGCGGTCGGAGATGAGTTCCCGCTCAAACTCGGCAAAGCTTCCGAGGATATTTACAAGGAGATTGTGCGTGGGGTCATTCGCTTCAGGCAGTTTGCGAAAGATGACTTTCTTTCCCTGACGCTCAAAGTCGCGTTTAATGATGCCCAGATGCGTTACATCGCGAGCGAGCCGGTCAACATCGTTGATCAGAACGGAGTCAAACAAGTTTTTGGAGGCGTCGTCCCGAAGGCGATCAAGTTCGGGCCGTGCGAGAATACCACCGCTCCAGCCCTCATCTTTATAAACCCCGGCAATGCTCCACCCTTTTTCACCGGCGAACTTTTCCAGCTCGCGGATTTGTGATTCGATGGTCTGGCCCTCGCGTTGTTCTTCCGTCGAGACGCGGCAATATAAAGCAACGCGGAAATTGTGATCGGAAATTTGTTCCATTTACTGCATCGGGAGTGGATTACTTTCGCCGGGCGCGGGATCTCCCATGGATTCATCCTGGATCACAAAATGGTTTCCGTCAAAGACATCGCGTTGAAGGGCCGTGGATTCAGCCGCAAAGATGATCTCAAAGGCCTTGCCTAAGAGCTCTTCCGAGCCTGCATCTTCCGCGGAATCCCATATGACCTGAATATCTCCTGGTTTGAACATAGAAAACAGGCGCAACCTGTCGGCTAATTCTGGCGGAGAAGTCGGGAACACGAAAGACAGGCTGGTTTGCCGAAGCGGACGAAGCTGCTGCCTCCCTTCCAGGCTGCTGATCACGAGATCACGCAGAAGGCACTTGGAGAAACATGCGGTGTAGAATTACCCCATGTACTTCATAGCAAAGAAAGGCGAGGAGCCGGGAAACGAAGGCGCTGAGAATCTTGGCGGTATTTGTGCTGCTTGGGCAAAATCGAAAGACAAAGATCAAACTGAAGTAATCGCCGTCTCATATGCTGGAAGCCAACCCATAATCACGCGCCTCTCAGCAGAAGAATGCGAAAGGCGCGCCCACGCTTTCAATAATCCAATCATTCCTCACCGCTAAACTGCGGAAATCAGACTGATCCGCTATAAAAAGCTACAAAAGACCTGCCCTTGACTTTTTCTGTGTTTATTGTATTGTTTGGTCAATTGTACGTTCCTTTGGCTCTGTTGAGCCCGTCTATCTGGTTTGACCTGCCATCCATGTAATAACAGGGCTCTGCGGTTTGATCTTTAGCTTCTCCGGCCTCAGTATTTGCCGCAAGCGGCAAATACTCCCGTCTCCCGGATTAGCGGCATTCCATTACGCTTGAGGAGTAATCGTCGAAGTGTAAAAAACTTTTGCGGCTCATCCAATACCGTGCTTGCCCATTCTCTGCGGACAAATCGCAGGCGGTCCGGCCTCAGTCAGCGTGAGGCGGGCTTTTTGCTCGGCATGAAAGATGGCGCGAGTATTTCCCGCTATGAGCAGGGACGCCGACTACCGCCCCTCCGTACGGCCATTGCCTACTCTGCCGTCCTCGATGTTCCTGTCGCTGTTCTGTTTCCTGATATCGAGCGAGAAGTAAACACGGAAATAGCGAGAAGACTTCCCACGCTCCGTGCAAAGCTTGAAGCCGCGCAAGCCACCAAACGCGGATCAAGGCGGGCCGCGCGAATGGCGCAGTGGCTCAGGGAACATCACGGTCGTGAAAAAGCAAATTCCTTACTCCAATGAAGCCACTTTTAAACAGAAGAGTACTCTCCATATCCGTCCATTCGCAGAGTTTAGGTTTTGTCGCCTTCGCCGGTCCTCAAACGCTGATCGATTGGGGTGTACGGAGTTTTCGGGGCGGCGTAAATACCGTCAAAATCCCGATGAAGGCGAAACTGTCGCTGCTCTTCGATGTGTACCGGCCTGATGCCATCGTTGTAAGCGAACCAACGACGCTGAAACGCAGAAAGAAGGTGCATGCGATTGTGAAGCTCGCCCAGGCGAAGCGGATTCCCGTGAAACTGCTTTCATGGAAAGCAGTGCAGCCGGCTTTTCCTGCGGACAATCAGAACAAGTACCACGTTGCTGCAGCAATTGCCGCCCGGTACCCGGAACTGTTGCCGTGCCTGCCAGCCCCGCGCAAAACCTGGCAGAGTGAAAAATATGGCATCGATATCTTCGAGGCCACGGCAATCGGCGTCGTTTACTACAGTCGTAAAGCCACGGCCACGAAAACCTGATGAGAGTCTTTTCGCCGGTCCCCGCTCACGTACAGCCGAATATTTAGCGGCCGTGAGAATCGGGGGCCGACGAAAGGACTTTCATATCACCACTTCCGTCGCATCAAATATTTATTAAATCTCTCTTTCTCTTATGGTTGGACCACTGGCCTACCTGGGCGGCAAGAACCGCGTCGCCCGCAAAATCATTTCCCTGATACCTGAACATATCTGCTACATAGAGCCGTTCTGCGGCGGGGCGCAGGTGTTCTTTCACAAAGAGCCATCCAAAGTGGAACTCCTGAACGATCTGAGCGGGGACATTTTCAATTTCCTGCGCATCTGCCAGATGCATCACGAAGAACTGGTCCGGCACCTCCGCTATTGCATCGCGAGCCGCCGCTGGTTCGAATTGTTCGAGAAGACGCCCCCGGAGACACTCACCGATGTGCAGCGGGCCGTCCGGTTTTTCTTCCTGCAAAAGAACTGCTACGGCGGCCTCATTGTCCGGCAGAACTTTGCCGCCTCGGTACAGGACGGATCGAATTACAACCCGGAAGCTCTGCCGGAACTGATCCACAGGACGCATGAACGGCTGATGCATGTACAACTGGAGAATCTGCCCTACCAGGACATTTTGCGAAAATATGACCGTCCATTCACGTTCTTCTATCTCGACCCGCCCTACTGGAACCGCCCCTATTACAAATTCAATTTCGTGGAAAAGGATTTCGTGGAGATGGCGGAACGGCTGAAGAAACTGAAAGGAAAATTCCTGCTGTCCCTGAATGACGTGCCGGAGATTCGTCAGATATTTGTCGGGTTCAACATTAAATCTCTGAAAATGGCGTACAGTTCACAACGGAAACCGGGCAAACGATACAGCGAACTCTTGATCTCGAATTACACTCTTCCTGCCGAAGTTAAGGCCTGAATTTCCAGTGCTCCTAAAAAGCAAGGGTTACTCAGCCATGCGGCAGAGAAGTTCGCACCTCACCAAGAGTCCGATAGACCTCATCCACCAGATTCCTGGGCAATTTATCCTGATGATACAGGGAAATCTGTCGCGTTCCGATATCTCGCTCCAGGGGGCGCACACATTTCCGCACGGCGGCTCTCGCATGAGACGTATCCGTAGCATCCTTATAATAGGCCCGATGGAAGATCAACTCCCATTCGACGGGATGACGATGGTAGAAGTCGATGACGCTCTGAACAGGGGCTTCTCCGGCTTCAGCCGCCGCATAAAGAAATTGCCGCACCACGCGGTATTCTTTATAGTGGTAAAGCCTCGAAACAGCATCCCGGTTGAGTTCGCGCGCAACCGCTTTTGCTCTCGAAGATATTTGCCAGTCTCTGTTTGTGGCGAGCACTGAAGCAAGCAATGAAACAGCCATGCGGTGCTTCGATGATATTTCCTTTTCTGCGCAGACTGCCTCCAGCAAACTTACAGACTCGGGAAATGCCTGCACGAAGATGCGCCAGCAGCTCACATCCTCGTAGGTAAAATCAGGCAGCAATTCCTCTTCAAGAGCTGGCGACTGCATCGCAGAATAGAATTTGCGGAGCTGGTTCCGTTCAAGGTCTTTGGAATCCTGCGACACCGACTGCCATATCTCTGCGATCCAGTGCTTCAATGCTGGACAGTTGCCGATAATTGACCTGTATTTCCTAGGTTGCGACCACACGTCACGCAAGTGTTCGTAGACCATTGTGTCCATAAGGAGGTCGGGACGATTCGCAACAGCTTCCTCAAGCGCCGCTCGGGGTACTTCAATTCGTCGAAGCGCACCGAGCTTTCCCGTTTTCATGTCCAGATCTTCTTCATTAATGGGCAGGAAAACCGATTTCGCGTGCCAAAGCTTCCTCGAATTGGCATCAAACCACACGCCGCCTGCCGGCTTTGGCATATCCACGCTGACCGTATCTTTAATAGGAGCAGTTTCTGAGAATGCGTCCGGCGTGAGGACAACCCTGCATCCCTTGCCTCTCCGTCTTTCAATGACTTCCTCCTCCCGTAATCCTAAATTTCTGAGCTTCCGTCGAATTTTCGTCATTGCTTGTTCCGCATTATTCGGCTCCACGGGGGCATCCCACACCTTATCGATAATGTCTTTGTATGTAAAAAAATCGTTTCTGTGTTGAATCAAGAAATCGAGGACACCAAACTCTCTTGCACCCAGACTCTCACGCTGGCCGCTCTGATGGAGGAGTTCTGCGTTCTGTCGGTCCAGACTCCAGCTGTCGAAACGCCACCATCTCAACGAGTTAGCAGCTTCAGTCATATTTCAGGAACAATTCAGTTTCGATTAAGGACGCCATCTCCCAGTTTGTTCGATGCTAATAATGTACAAACCCCCGCCGCCCTGAAAAGCAAAAGCCGGGGAGGGTTCACCACAAACCCCACCCGGCAGTACGCTTGCTTTCGCAAGCGGCAGAGGACATACCAGAGATTAAACTACTATGCCCGCTGTCGAAACGAAACCAATACCGAGTCATTACACCCAGTCCTTTCCACAATACGGATTGCACGTAGTTTGTCAAGATTCGCTCTCTTTTCAAGAGGTTGCCCCTTACTCGCGGGATGGCGGATTACCGCCGAACACCCCAACACTCATTCACGGGCGCGTTATGGTGCTGGCCGACACCCCCAACATCTTCAAGAGCACTCGGGAGTGCTTCGGGGATGGCTATCTCCCCGACTACGCAGCACTCTTGTCGCATGCCGCACGTCGCGGCGAACTCGTTTCAGCTTTTGCCTTCGTGAATGATGGATTTCCGTACTGCTATGTGCGCGCACTTCAGCGGACGGGATACCGCGTATTGCGTTCGGAAGGCCGCGATTGCGACTACCGATTCGTCGAGCACGCGGTTGCCATGCATGAGCGTGCAGATATTTTTCTCTTGTGCGGCGGAGACCGCAGGTACCGCCACCTCGCCTCGCTGTTCCGGCAACTCGGCAAATATGTCATCGTTGCCGCACAGCGATCATGCTGTAGCCGACGGCTCATCAAGAAGGCCCATGAGTTCGTCCCATTTCCTGTGAAGCAGCGTTCACCCATTGCTCATGAGTCAACCGAATCGGTGAGGCAGTAGTGGAATAAATGGCAACACTTCTTTCAAATCCCGATCCTGCCTTCAAGGGGAAGCTGGAAAGCAGCGAAAGCTTTCTAAAGCGAAGCAATGCATCCCGCTTCCCGCGCATCCTGCTCTTGAGCGATGATGCCCCGTCATTGCCCGCATCCTTGCTTGAGCAGGTGACCATCGCCGATTCTGATGCGCTCATCAAAAGAGACCTGGATTCCGCTACAGAGATGCTCATGCGAGCGGACGCTTGCGCCATTCCCGATGTCTTCATTCATCTTTTTACCGATCAGCGTTCAGTGATGCGGGGCATCAAGGCAGTTTGGAATACCCGTATTCGGAACAACTACCGTCCCCGCCCCGTGTATTTTGCGATTGCGAAGACCGGCTATTCCTCCCGCATGCGCTATGAGATCGAACGCATGGGCGCCCGCTTCCTGTACCTCTTCGATGTTCCGACCCACTTTCAGCGGGAACTCGACCAGATACGGCTGGAACTGGGTCCTGTGATGCGCTCCCTGCCGCAGTGGCGGATTGTCCAGGAGGGAAATGGCTCGACCCTTCGGGCGATCCTATACCTCATGGGCCGCAGGAGAGCAATCAGAGTCGGCGGTTCGGATCGCCTTGCTGTCGCGCTTGCCTCGTTCATCAGGAACAACGGTATGACACGTTCTATTGGCGCGTGGCAGAAGGTTCTGGCCGATGAGCCTTTCTTTACCGCTGCCGGTGGAGGATTTGAGGTCCCTTCCCGCTCCAGTTTGAAGATGTACCTGCGTCGCGACTTTCCCAGATATCTGCAGCAGGCATTTGATGACGAACGGTCTGGCTACTCTGCCGATAAGGTCATCGAGTGCGTGAATCCTGGAACGTGGGCCACGGAGTACCGCATTCGCGGTGAGTGGAATGCAATTCGTCGGTAGCAAGGCAATACCGTGCTGGGTTACGCCGTGCCTTTCAGGAAGCTGGCTCTGGCCTCGATCCCACCCGCGTTCTTGTATCCGAGACCAGATTCGTGCTCTTCGCGGGAGCATGATTCGCAGGCTCGTTGTTACCGTTTTTGTCATCGTGCTCGTTATGCTTCGCACACGGTGGCTGCTATGGAAATGCTCTGGAATACCCAATGCCCATGGCAGCCGCGACTGAGGTGAATATGAATCTATCTTTTCAAAAACATAAGCAAGTCGATTTCGAAGAACTCGGCTACCAAACAATGCTTCAATGCGGCGACGACGAAGAGCGCACAAAAAATATTTGCGCGCTTCATCTCCATGCTTGTGCGGACCAGTTGCAGCCGGAGATTGCAGGCCTGCAATCTGAAATCGAGCAGAACAGCAACCATGCGACGGCGCTGCACTCCCACCTGTATGATCGTCCGCTCCCGGTGAACGATGCCGCCATGCTGACGCATTCTCTGAAAGCCCGCATCCTGTTTGTCCTTACGGCGCTTGCGGCCATCGCCTGCTTTGCCGGCAATATGACGACGTTCTGTCTCTTTGGGTTTGGGATGCTCCTCACGCTCCTCATGGCCGCAGGGACCACGGCGCTCCCGCTCGTTGTCGGACACCTCGCCTATGAACGGATTGTGGCGAAGCATAAGAAGCTACAACTTGCGGTCATCACGGCCGCCGTGCTGCTTTGTTTCGCCGGTCTCTATGAGCTTGCCGCAGCGCGGCGAATCATGGTGGACAAGGCAGCATCTGCGACGCCAGTCACGAGTTCTTATGTTGACGGCGCATCAGCGGAGACCCCTGCCAACCAGGATCAGAAATCCAGTGGGAGCAGCGAAGCCAAAGTACGCCAGACGCTCGGGGGAGCAATACTCTTGATCATGATTGCGGCAGACCTGGTCCTTGGCCTTTTGGTCGGACTCCTCACCAGGATGCACACCGATGAAGACTACGTGGCATGGCAGAGCCTGCGGGAGATAACGAAGCGGATAGCCGGTCTCAAGGCGGCTATCTCGGAGCTGTTCTCGCTGATCGAAATCGCCAAAAAGCGCTGCACGGTGGGAATTCTCCGTGCACAGGCCGCATCAGGCAAGCGCCGAATTCCGTACCATCGCGTGCTGAGTGTCGTCATTCTGCTTACGCTTGCAAGCGCCAGTATATTGCGCGCCCAGACCGCTGAGCGCGATGAAGGCATCCTCATTGATACGAGTGGATCAATCTCGAAGGGCGGCAGGACGAATGCATTGTTTCAGCAATATCTGGTTTCCACGAAGAGGCTCCTGACAACAGAGCCCCCGAACTCTCGCGTCTGGGTATTGAGCATTGCCACTGATTCATTTGGAGGGGACGACACCGTGCTGAAGGGCTGGACGCCGGACTCACGCGGTGTCTTCACGGACGACCTAAACCGGGCCCGCCGCCAGCTTGCTTCCTCTTTCGAGAAGAAAGCTTTCCGGCTTGCACCTGTGGCTGCCGGGACCGACATCTTTGGAGCCCTGTGGCATTTCAAGGCATTATTCGAATCCGAGTCGAAGGCCAATGCGGCACGAGGAGTTCCGAAGATGATCTGGATTTTCTCCGACATGATGAACGAGACGCCAGGCTTCCCAATGCCGAAACTGCTTGCCATGGGGCCGGAGCAGATGATGGAACGCGCGAAGGCGAACGGACTCATGGTCCCGATGAACGGCTACAGGATCTACGTGTATGGCGCGACACCGAGTGACCTCACGCCCCAGGCCTGGCTTGCGGTGAAGAATTTCTGGATGATCTATTTCCGGGCCGCAGGAGCGGAACTGGTCACCTACTCGGCAGAATGCGAGCCGCAACGCTGAAAGGGGCGGCGAAGTCGCTCTAATTCAGGCCGTCATTTTTCCCGTAAATGATTGATTCTAAAGTCGATTTTCGCTTGAAGATTTGCTTGCATTATTTCTACGGTCGGGGTACCCTCCTGCCCTCGCAGCTACATATATATATAACTTCAGAAAAGTGGAGATAGATGACCGAAGAAGAGAGTCCGGACGTGAGCAGGCAGTATTTCATCGTCGAACTTACAGATATTCCCGATGCCAACGAAACCCGGATCGAAGTCGAAGGTGGAACCAATTACGCGGTCGGAATACTTGAGGATGGCGTGATCAAACTGGTGGATTATTCCTACAGGTCCCCCGATGAGGCCCGGCAGGCGTGGCCTCAGCTCGGAGTGGTTGTGGTTGAAGGAATGAGTCAATTGGAAACAATGCCTTTGGCCCTTCAAGATGAAACGCAGAAGAGCTAAAGCAGAGCAAGGACTCAGAGCGAGTTCTTGCCTTCTTTTTTGGCTTTGACCCAGCGTGCTTTCGCGGCGTCGGAGATCCTCTTTTTGGCAGCGGCAGACATGGTGCGAGTCCTGGTGTGAGTCCCCGCTTCTTTCTTTGGCCTGCCCCTTTTTGCCGTGCTATTACCGGAAAGAATCTCGATGGCTGCCGTCAGGCGATCACGCTGGTCGATCAGTTCAGTCAGAATTGCGTCAGTATCAGTCATGAAAAAAATTATATAAAAATGTGAAACGATTTGGACTGCCCGGTCACTATTCAATAGAACTACTTTTATTAAAAATGCATCTGAGGCAAATTGCCCTTTGCAATTTACAAGCCCAAAGACTGCCTCGAGCAAAAAAGAATAGGTATATCTGCCATGTGATTGAAAATAAATGAGGCTTATAAATTTTCCGGGATTAATGCAAAATTCACTTGCAGTTGCGTTCTTCCTTTGTTAAATTCCAGAGCACACTCTGAGAAAATTAGTCCCCCCCCTCTGCCAATGCTTCGGCATCGGTATGTAAAAAGCAGTGCTGGGTTCCCGTTGTACCAAAAATTGATTTTTGTTGTTTGCCGTCAGGAGGCGCAATGAAGCCGTCATACAGTCTGGTTCTGTCCTTTTCTCAACAAATCAGAAGAATTATCCCTGCTGGACTAATGCTGGTTTTGCTGGCGGTGCTGGGTAGTGTTTCCTCCTTTGCACAGAGCAATCCTAATGAAGAACAGGGCTTAAGACCCTATGATTCCTTCCATGGCGGGGACC
>WNFP01003323.1_pt1 | contig 18644 bp, 16 predicted proteins | sample 5400201 | NCBI WGS metagenome assembly WNFP01 (sample SAMN13153355, study PRJNA577476) | soil metagenome | isolation source: 115 cm saprolite under Madrone tree | place: USA:California | collected 2016-06-14 | reverse complement strand
GTCACGCAACAATCCGCGCCAGGCGGATTCGTGTTGCCGTAGGTTTCCTTCGCCTCGAGCGAGCCCCCACGATGAATGATCCAGACATTGTCCTGCGCATCCACTGAGACGCCGATCGTCATGCCGATCACCCAATGATTCGGCATCGGCTTCGGCCACATCGGGTCCACCTCAAACATGGGCGCCTGGACGCCGGCGGCCTGCACGGCGGCTCTCTTCTCCAAAACAAGAGATCCGATTCCCAGCGCGACAACGAGCACGAGAATCGCCGCACCAATGTAGACATTGCTCTTCATACCTCTTTCCTCCGTCCTAAGGATTTCTGGCACCGTGCAGTTGCATTGTGCTTTGTTCCGGATTTCCGGCCTAAGGTGTGGCAACTGGGACCAAGCCTGCCCCAGCTACTCTCCACTTTCCCTTGTCCTTTACAAACATCCGGAGCACATTCATTTCTCTCACGGGAATGATTTTGCCGTTGGCCCCCAGGCTCTTGATCGTCGTGTGATCGGTTGCCAATACAACGTTTCCATAGATTGCGCGTATCTTGAAATCAACTGGAAAGGCCCCAGTGCCTGGCTTGGGATCTGCCTTTCCCATCATGTCCATCATTTCTTGCTTATTAACCACGCGCCCTCCAGGCAGGACGTCGAAGAAATCATCCATCCACATCTCTCCCATGCTATCCGGACCACTCATTTTCTTGTCGTGCTCGGCCTGCATCCATTTCAACTCAACCGCGTACAGTTCTTTTTCCAACGCGGCATTTCCACTGCTTTTGGGGGTTTTCTCCTGAGCCTGGACGGGCACAGTGAAGCCTCCAGTAACACACAAAATCACCACCCATGCGTATTTCATACGAAAATTCCTCCTTAAACCAAAAGCTATTGTTTTTCTGCCGCTTGGAGACAAACGGCAGCCCAAGAGCTTATGTTTTGCTTGCGAAGCAACACGGCAACCCAGATCGCCATACATAGCGCTTGGTTGCAGTACTAGCACGAGCCTTATTTCTTGATCGGTATTAACACCGCCCCCGCGGGCCTCCACTTGCCGTTCTCCTTCACGAACATTCGAAGAACATTGGCTTCTGAAGTGACGGACACTGTACCGCTGGTGTCGGCGGTCTTGAAAAGAGTGTGGTCCGTCGCGAGCGCGATGTTTCCGTAGACGGACATCAGCTTAAATTCCTGCGGATTAGGTCCGGTACCGGGAACGACATCTGGACTCTTTGCAGCACCGGCCGTTTGCGATGCAACCATCTCGGCCTTAGTCTGAGTCTTCCCGGATTGGCCCACTTCGAAGAATTGATCGGCCCAGTACTTGGCCCGAAAATCCACACAATCTTGCCTCTTAGCCTTGTAATACTTCCCAGCGCACAGCCACTGATTGTTAACGTCATCCAGAACTTTCTCCAAGGCGACCCAATCCTTATCACCCATTTTCATCGTTTGTTGAGAAAACGCTGGCGCCGGAAAGCTCGAAAACACTAACAGGGCAAGCAAACTTGCATATCTCATCCGCAAACTCCTCTCATTTCAAAATCAATCGGCCACTCGACGGCCGTGTCATTCGTCGCTACGGAGTCAAGATTGGAGTGAGCGACGCTCCGGCGGATTTCCATTCTCCGTTCTGCTTCACGAAAACCAAGAGAGTCCGGTGGGGCGTCTTCACGAGGTGGCCCTTTTCGTCTGCCCAAGTTCTGGTTCTGCGGTCGCTCGCGAGGGCTACGTCTCCAAAGACTGCCTGCAGTTGAAATTGGTCTGCAACGACGCCTTCACCGGGCTTGTTAGTACCAGCCAGTTTCGGAAGGACCTCTAACACCGTAGACTTGGTTGTGGTTCTCGTTGGGTCCCAGCCGAGGATCTCGAACCACTGGTCGGTGAACAATTTACTGATATAGCCAAGCCTCTTATTTAGATCGCTGGAATCCATCCAGGCGCGATCGGCCTCTGCGAGTTCCTTTTCCAGTTGGTCATCGGGGCTCTTGCGTGGAATAGCGGAATGCTTATTCGGACGGGGAGGAGTCGGAGGCAAGATAATCGGTACTAACCCTGCCGCCGCAGGTCTCCAAGTCCCGTTTTCCTTTACAAATAGCCGCAGGACTTTGGAATTCGATGTAAAGCTGAGCTTTCCGCTTTTGTCTGCAGTTTTGAAATTCGTATGATCCGTCGCCATCGCAAAGTCGCCGTAAACCGCCCTTAACCTGAAAGCGTCGGGATATGGTCCGGTGCCCGGCGCGGGGTTGGATGGGATAGCAGCCGTTTGCGTAGCAACCATCTCTTTCTTATTTAGCAGTTCGCCTGTGGGAATTACCTCAAAGAATTGGTCGACCCAGTATTTACTTCGAAATTCAACACAATCTTTATATGGCTTCTGATAGGGTCCGCTGCACAGCCATTGCTGATTGACGTCCTCAAGCACCTTCTCCAAACCTGCATTCTCGTTGCTCTGTTGCGTCGCGGCTGGCGGAGCATTGTTGGCCGGCCCACAACTCGCCAGCAAAAACAAACACAGCACCCATGTGCATTTCATGCAGAAACTCCTATCGATTCGGAAACGATCAGACACATCGAAACGAGGAAGGACACAGCGTCCTCCCTCGTTTCGGCGACGTGAAAAGCTTTACCATATGATCTTGAGCGCTATCTGCAATTGCCTTGACGTCGTGGTCGTCAAGTCAATCGCACCGGCACCGTCAGACAGCGCTCCTGTGGAATCGAAGAGAGCGTTCTGCCCTTGGTCCACGGGCGGCAGGAAATTGGGGCGATTAAGGACGTTGAACGCCTCAAACCGGAACTGAGCGTTGAAACTCTCCGAGATTTTCTTGATGTAGTTGTTCTTGAACAGGGAAACATCAAAGGTCCTTAACCCCGGTCCGGGTATGATATTGCGACCCGCGTTCCCTCCAGTCAGCCAATTGGTGCCCTGGAAAACAACCGGCTTCGTAGGGGCAAAGCACTCGATCTTGATGTAATTATTAATGTCCCCAGGATTGACGAGCGACTGGCAGCCCGGTGTTGTAAGACGATTCGGATAGCTGATCGCGTCGCTGTTATTCTCGCCGATAGCGTCTCCCGATATGAGGGGCGTAAACGGTTGGCCGGTCTGAATAGTGAGAATACCTCCCGTCTGCCAGCCTCCAGCGACCGCCTTCACAAGGAGTGGAGCCGACGACAGGGTGGGCAGCAAATAGGTGTAACTAAGCACCAGATTATGTGTGATGTTCGTGTCAGACAGACCGTAACGCAACTTCGGGTCCCAGTAGTACAGGCTGGAAGAAATCGAGTTCACGTACGGGTCGCCGATGGTTGTGCCCGAACTGCTGTCGAGGTTCTTGGAGTAGGTGTAAGACCCCTGAACACTCAGGCCGTGGCCCATTGTTTTGAAGACGCCCACTTGCAGGCCATGGTAAACCCCACTCGAGTTCCATATTCTACCCGGTTCTCGACCTATGCAGCAATTGATCTTGGGGAGGCTACCGAACGCCGAGCAATCCTTGGTAGGGTCGAATGACTGGCCAGCGGGGATGGTGATGGTTCCGCACGGCCACAGAGGGGTGCCCGAATCCAGGTTCGGAAATGAGATGTTGAAGTCATCATGGTGAAATGCATTGTGCACGCTCCGTGACCCCACGTAACCGACCAGGAGCGACAAGGTATTGGTAAACTGATGTTGGACGCTGAGATTCCACTGCATCACGTAGTTCAATTTCGGATTATGTTCCTGCCAGAAGGCACGCTTCGTATTGATGTTGGCGGCGTTTGCCGCGAAGATCCCCTTCGGCCACGTCTCCATCGGTATTTTGCCGCTGTTGTTCGATTGCAAACCTGGCCAGTCGTGGGCAGCTTGCGCGTATGTCAGAAGGATCACGTCGTACACGCCAAACGCTCCGCGCAAGGCAGTCTTCCCACCGCCGAACGGGTCCCAGGCAAAACCGACGCGCGGCTCGAAATTGAGCCTTGGGACATTGATTAGGGGCCCGTATACGGGAGCGGGATCGTTTAGAGCCACGATGGCAGCCAGTGCGGGATTGAAGTCTAAGGGGTGCCTCATAATAGGAAATGGGCAGGCCTGACACTCCAGATTCGCGAGCGTGCCTGTATGGTGGCTGTCCATGTTCGCAGCGAGCTCGTAGCGAAGTCCGGCGTTAATCGTAAGGCGGGGCTTTAGACGTATATCATCTTGCACGTACGCGCCCCAGACCCACTGGCGGTCGTGGGTCGAAAGATCTCCCGGGCCCGAATTGGCTATCAGAGAACTCGGACTACCGTCAAGAAAATTCGGGTAGTTGCTGAACGTGGACCAACCGCCGGCAAATCCCCCAGGGCCACCGGTGTTCGTTTGGGTTCGTTCAAGAGTAAGTCCGAATTTCAGAGCATGAATCCCCCTGGTCATAAAGAGGTCATCAGACTCCTGGAAAGAATTCCAAACACTGTGCGCACTCTGCCACAGAGTCAGTCCCCCCTGGAAGGTAGTAATTGCACCATTGCTGAGAGCAATTCTCCCAATGGTCTGCCCTCCCGTGATCCCCAACGTCGTGTCCGCCGCGATCGGGTTCAGTGCCGTTGCGCCGCTCGGCGAACTGATGGTCTGCCGGTTGTAACCAAATCGGAAGACGTTAATCAGGGCCGGCGTGAAAGCGTGGGTGTCCTCAATGGTCCAGGTCTGCCGGTTTATAAATCGCGAAGTTATCAAATCCTTGAGTGAGTCGTTCTGGTCCTGCTTCTGGCGGTCTATTAGAAAGGTCCCGAACAGACTGTCCTTGTCACCGAGCTTTCGATCCACTCGAACCGTAACGAAGTTTTCGGGTGTAATTGTAGAGTTTGCGAAGTTATATATGGCCGCGTTACCCCTTCCCGGGACACAGGTGGCGGGGAGTTTAAATGGGCAGATGACTTGTCCATTGGGCTCCGGCCACAAAGGCAGATATGGTAAAACAGCCGGGTTAATCACCCAGGGTGCGTTGAGACCACCCGAAGACACAGGATCCTTAATAGTGTGCGTGGTTGAGCAGTCGGGCGGGGAACAAAGATTGCCGGCCCGTGCCGGATCCGTGGGTACTTTAGCGGGCGTCGTGCCAGACAAATTCTGACGTAACCCCTCGTAGTCACCAAAGACGAACATCTTGTCCTTCTGGATGGGTGCTCCCGCCGACGCCCCAAACTGATTTCGCCGGAAGGGGGGAATTTTCGCGTCATGATCGTCAAAGAAGTTCTTCGCATCCATGGCGCTGTTGCGGAGGAACTCGTAAGCGGTTCCATGGAATGCGTTCGTCCCCGACTTGGTGATGGCGTTGATCACCCCGCCTGCGGACTTCCCGTACTCGGCTGAAAAATTGCCTGTCAACACCGAGAATTCGCCAATTGAATCCACGCCCAAATTGCCAGCCAGGAAGCTGCCGGGCGCGGTGTTCATGTTGTCGTTGAGGCTCACTCCGTTGAGGCGATAATTATTGGATGTGGGGCGCGCTCCAGAGATCGTCAACGCCGTGCCCCAACCGCGCGACGCTCGGTCGCTCGTGTTGGCGGCCGGCTGCGTATGCACAGCGTTAACGCCGGGCTGAAGTTGCGCCAGGTCCGTCCAGGAACGGCCGTTCAGAGGCAACTCTCGAACCGTCGGCCCAGTCACCACCTGGCTGATGGTCGACGACGCAAGTTCAATGGCGACCGCGGTGCTGGTAACCTCCACCTGCTGCGACGTTTCTCCTACTTTGAGCGCAATGTTCACCGACTGTTGGGCGCCGACGGTCAATGTGATGCCAGTCATGACAGCGGTGGAAAAACCCGCAGACTTGGCTGTGACCTGGTACGTCCCAGGCAAGAGGTTCGGCACCGAATAGAAGCCCTCACTGCTCGTCGCAACTGTCGTTACCACTCCTGTTGCCGTATTGGTGATGGAGATTTCTGCCTTGGGAACTGCCAATCCTGTTGCATCTGTAACGGTGCCCAGAATCGTCCCTCCCGTCACTTGGGCATCCAGACGCAGCGCACCACACAAACTGAGCACCACCAACGCACATAGAAGTAGCCAAAAGATGGTGCTTAACTTCACGCGAAGTCCCATAGCTTCACCCTCCATTCGTCTAGATCTCCCTACGGTTTGGGCTGCCGAGCACTCGACAATTCGCCCCAAAAACCGCGGTACGAACCCTTCTGGACCACATGCCCGTTACTCATGTTTTCTCTGCAAGCCTCGCGTGGGCAAAACGTCATTCGCCCGCAGCAATCCGCCGGGACTGGCCCGACCCGTGACGTGAGTCGACCACACGGCGCGTCTTCACTCGCACTTATCAGTCACCAGGCTGAACGGCTCACACACCAACTCCCAGTGCGCATGAACTACGACAAGCTTTAAGTCAGCACTAAACAACGATCTGAAGCTATTCGATAAGGGGGACTTTTGCCTCAATGAAGGAACATGTCAACTGAAAGCGCCTGATTTTTGGCTGAAAACTATCTGACTGAGTCGGATGCCCTTGGCTTAAGTGTGGCGATTCAGGTAGTAACGGAGCTGGAGAACAGTTTGATCCGAGAGTCGTGGCCTGTGGAAGAAGATGATCTTGCTGGGATACAAACTCGCGTCGCGGAATTACTCTGGCGACCTGTCAATAGGCGCTCGCAGGGTTTGGTTGAAGCCGAAGTTTGGGCATGGCCCAAGCCTGTGATCATAGAGCCGGCCCATCAATGCCAATCATGCCTTCAGCGCCTCGTGAGAATTGGCGGCCGATTGGTCAAGCACGCTCGATACTATTGGTTGTTACTGGCGGAAAATCACCTGACGAGGCGGCTGTTTGGGAGTATGGTTGGGCGGATCGCTGCACTGCCGCTGCTGACTGGATAGGTGCGGCGGTTGGCAAGCGGACATGGCGAAATCAGGAGAAGACGGAGAAAGGTGGGAGAAATCGCTTCAAAATAAGCCAACTCCTGGTTTTCCTGAACCCGGAAGGGGCGCGACTTCTCCCTTCGTGGGCCGCCGGATTCGCTAGGGATGGAAAGTACGAAAAAACAGTATAGAATGAGGATGCGATTGGGTGTAAGAGGTTTGGCGCCTAGGGTCCCAACATGGAAATCCTAGCTAAGTGTCATCGCGCAATGGAATTTCCTACCGGCGATGTGCAACGGCCGACCAAACCAGACCGAAGCAAGTTTCGTGGTGCACTTTCATGGACGATAGGCGATCAGTAGTCATTTCGCAGCGACCAAGGCCAAGACGGTGGTTTCTCGTTCGGTTCGCGACGGCGTTGATCTTACTTTCTTTACCCTGTGCTTGCCTGGCCCAGAGCGGTCGCCCGGCCCCCGACACGAGGAAACAGGCCCTGACTCAAGCAATCCGTGAAGGTCGCGTCGTAGACGCAGAGAAAATCGCCACTGACGCAATTCACGAAATCGAGCAAAGCGATCCCGACAGCCCCCAATTAGCGGACTACCTCAGGTATCACATCAGTTTTCTCGATGGGAAGGGTCGCTTCTCGGAGGCTTTTGCTCTCGAACAGCGTATTCTCGAGATCCACCGAAAGGCCTTGGGGCCCACAGACATGGAAATCTCAAATGATCTGATTAACTTGGCTTCGTCACCTACTCAGAAGGGAAATAATCAGGAAATCGAGCGGCTCCTGAAGGAAGCCCTCGAAATTGTGCGCCTGCATATGACGCCCATCATGTCGGGCCAAGATGTCGAAATGGCGGCTAGGTCGTTGGGCAGTGTTGCGGCACTTTATCTAACAGAGCATCGGTGGGCGGAAGCTGACCCCTTGCTACAGGAGGAATCGAAGTTGTGTGACCTTTTCGAGGCGCGTTTACGCGCGGGCTATGCGATGTGCGAAAGCCTCCCGCACCGCCTCGCGGAGCTCTACCGTGCCGAAGGCCGAGGGGTCGATGTTGCGCAAATGACTTCAGATGATCAGCATTCACCACCCGAATTGGCTTCTCTGAATAGAACCGCAATGCTGTACGAGAAAGATGGGCTTTACCCTTCGGCCGAAGATGTGTACAACCAAGCTATCGCGTTAGCTGAAAAGATTGAAGCTACTCCGCAGAATCGTTTCGGCGGAATTGTCGAACGAGAGTACGATTTGCTTGGACAGTTTTTCGAGAAGCACCGCCTTAACGACAAGGCGGAAAAAGCTTATGCGACTGCGCTCGAGATTAGGGAGAAAACCTTGGGCCGGATCCGTGGCCATTCCGACTATGCCGGTGCACTAAATTACAGTCATCTGCTCGACCTATACCGCAACACGGGCCGGCTGAAGGATATTGAGCCTGTCATCCAACACGTCCTCGAGATCCAAGAGCAATCGCTAGGAGAGCGGCATCGTGCGGTCGTGAAGACGCTAACGGAGTTTGCAGAAGTCTATAAGGAAGAAGGCCAATTCGCGGAAGCCCAACTGGTTTACGAACGTGCCCTCGCGATCCAGGAGGCGAATCTGGGGCAAGACGACTACCAATTGATCGAGATACTCTCACCTTACGCCGATCTTCTACGCAAACTGAAGGACAACGCAAAAGCCTCTGAAGTGCAGGCGCGGATCGACGTCCTTCAAAAAAGACGAGAGCGGTAAACCCGCCGAAAATCACCGTTCAGGCCGTCGCGCAATTGGACAGTGCTGAAGCATGCAGGCCTAGGCCGTTCAGAAGGTCTTGAAACCGCGAATCTGACCGTAAATTGTCAAACTGCGGATCCCATTTCACCCAAATTAATCCAGTGTCGCGTACTTCGTAAGCGCGACCGAGCCACTCGAACGCAGCATCTATTTCGCCCAATCCTGCATAGATTGTTGCGAAGGCGTATGGTGGTACATAGCTAGCTCGAAGTAGCGCTTTCAACTCTTTAAGAATCTGCTGCGCCCCGTCCTTGTCACCTGCCATCGCATGAGCGTACCCCAGCCCGCTCAAGACGTTCCGGGTTCCGCCCAAGAGCCTCGCCTTACGGCACTCCTCGATGGCTGCCCTATACTTTCGTTTTTGTGAATAGTCCATGCCCAAGCACCAGTGCGCAAAGGCGAAACGGGGGTCGATCGCAAGCACCTTTTGGTGCTGACGAACCGCCCGGTCATAGTATCGGCTGCCGTAGTAGAGCCAACCCAGGAGGTTGCTTAAGAATAGCGAAAGCGGGTGAATTTCTTGGGCCCGTTCGATCTCGGCGATGGCTTCTCCTGGCCGTCCAAGTGCCATCAAATATTCAACATAGTGGCAGGGGTTGCCGGTGGTAAGGTTAGAATCTAGTTGGACCGCTCGCTTGAATTCTCTGCCGGCACCGGCCCAATCCCATTCGAACATGAGAGTACAGGCCATAGCGGTGTGAGCCTCGCTGAGAGAGTCATCAATCTCTAACGCCTTTTTTGCTGCTTCCCGCGCTCGTGCCAAAGCGTCCGTCGCGCATAGCAATCCCGTAATACCCAACATGTTATAGGACTCAGCGAGACCGGCGTATGCCCTAGCATAATCAGGATCTTCGTGAACAGCCCTCCTCCAATAATGGCGCGCCTTCCACAATCCTTCATCGGTGAAATTCTTGAAAACGTAATGCCCCTTCAGATAGGCATCGTAGGCCGCAGGCCGGCGAGGGTGCGCATTTGGCAATGAGTAGCGGTATCCCGGTTTTAGTTTGTCCGTAACCTGCGCAGCGATTGCCCCAGCAACTTCCGCTTGAAAAGTGAGCAGGTCGTGAAACTCGTGGTCGTAGCTCTCGGCCCACAGGTGCTCCTCTGTCGCCACACTCAGCAACTGGGCCGTAACGCGCACGCTGCTGCCGCAGCGCACTACAGCGCCTTGCACCACCGCATCTACTTTCAACCTTTTGCCGGTCACCGATAATGCCTTACGCGCATCCTTATAAACCATCACCGAAGATCGCGGTTTCACATGCAGTGAGGAGACCTTGGCCAAAGCCGTGATCAGCGCATCGGTCAAGCCATCAACAAGGTGTTCATTTGCTGGATCACCTGATAGGTTCTCGAACGGCAAAACTGCGACACGTGGTTCCACCACGTCAGGCGCACCGGCGTGTAGTTTGGGAAGCGACGTGACATGCTCCGCGGGCAGAGCAAATCGATATCCGTAGCCGGGCAATGTTTCAATGAACCTAGGATTTTCAGCCGAATCTTCCAGGCACTGCCGAAGTCTTTTGATCGCAGAATTGATGCTGTCGTCGAAGTTTACGAAGGTATCGGACCAAAGGCTGTTGCGGATCTCCTCCCGCGTCACAACTTCTCCGGGATGCTCCATCAAGAGTACCAAGAGCCGAAAGAGTTGTTCTGGCAGGCTGATCTTCAAGCCTTCCTTGCGGATTTCTCCGGCCCGCCTGTCCACCTCAATACCATAGGGCAGGGTCTGCAACGAGATTTCAGAAATTGACATTCTGACACCCCAAGTAGGCCGGAAGGTAGCACTCCAAAGTGCCATAGTCAATACTCGTGACAGCTCGTGACAGCTCTTTTATAAAGATCTCATTCTGGGCGTATTTATTGGTATCGGATTGTTTTTATTTCGCGTTCCGGCCGGGAGGCGTGCCGAGTCCGCTTTCCGGACAGGGTTTCCGGAAAGAATAAGTTTGCCCGGCGATCCGCGCGTGTTGACCCTCCGCACCAGGTATAGTAAAAGCAGCCGAACTAGAAGAGGAGGATTCGGTGACAAAGGTTCGTTTAGTGTTTGTGATAGCTTTATCGGTCTTCTCGTCACAGGCTTTTGGTCAAGACGCCATGAAAAAAGGCGACAAGCAATGGACAGATTTGGAAAAAGTACTGTGGGACGCTGACCAACAGTGACTGTATAGGTCTGGCGCCCGACCCTATCATAAAACCATTAAGGATTGCGTGGAATTCCGGGGCAAATATTGGGCTGACCAGTTCTTCGAGGTAGGTGCAACTGGGAAGTTTTCAACCAAGGCGGAGATGGTCGCTTCGCAAACCGCGGGGATACCTGCACACGTTTCCGGTGTCGGACCTTATCCGGACAGTTTCAAATTGATGGCGGTTTACGGAAACTTCGCGTTGGCGACGGATCATACGCGATTCAAGAGCATCGACGCCAATGGAAAGACCTCGTTCACGTCGGAAGTCGCCTTCCTACGGCTTTTTGTGAAGGAAAATGGGGAATGGAGGCCTGCTGCTGGGGCGGCTGTCCCAATCGTGGCGCCCAAGTAAGAACGAACAAAGCGCTCCTAATTTTGCGACGAGCATCTGTGCTCGCTCGACATTTCCTCACTCACCGGGAAATATGTGATAGCCTCCAGGCGGTAAAGTGTTCGACCAGGGCGCTGGCCGACCCTAAGGAGTTACGATGCGCTTAACAATCGTGTTTCTATTGGGTCTTTGCGTTGCAGGGATGGTTCCAGTCGGACAGGCGCAAACACGCAAGACTTTGGACATTTATGTGGTAGACGTGGAGGGCGGTAACGCCACTCTTTTCGTGACACCGTCAGGCGAATCCGTACTTATCGATACCGGCAACGGCGGCACGGCCGCAGCCAGAGACGCGAGCCGGATTATGGCCGCTGTTAAGGACGCCGGCCTTATGCAGATCGATAACCTGATCACCACACACTGGCATGGTGACCATTTTGGAGGCATGGCCGAATTCGCAGGGCGTATTCCCATCCTCAATTTCATTGACCATGGCCCGAACGTTCAACCCAACGCAGCAGCTGATTCGTTTCTGCAAACGACCTATCCCGAGCTTTATAGTAAGACCAAGCACATGGTCGCAAAACCGGGCGACAAGCTCTCGGTTGCTGGGCTGGACTGGCGCCTAGTCAGCTCGGCGGGAGAGGTGATCACCGAGCCACTCCCCGGCGCCGGCAAGCAGAACCCGTACTGTTCGGATTTCAAACCTAAAGATAAGAATGATGACGGCGGCGTCGAGAACACTATGTCGGTCGGAAGCGTCATCACCTTCGGGAAGTTTCGGATGGCGCATTTGGGTGACCTGACCTGGAATAAGGAGTTCAACATGATGTGCCCGGTCAATCGTATCGGGACCGTTGATCTGTGGGTGGTCTCACATCATGGACAGCCAATGTCGAATTCGGAAGTGCTTGTGCACGCCATACAGCCCCGCGTCGCCATCTTGAACAACGGCACTCGCAAAGGCGGGCAACCTAGCGCGATGAAGATTATTTATTCTGCTCCGGGTCTTGAAGACCTGTGGCAGCTTCACTTCTCGCTTCTCAGCGGACAGGAATACACCGCTCCTGGAATGTTCATCGCCAACACGATTGATGATCAACAGGACATTATGCCTGTGGCTCCGATGACCCCTCCGCAGCCGGGGCCGGGTGTGCCGCCAGCGCCGACGCACAACGGAACGGCATATTGGGTCAAGGTCTCGGCGCAGATGGATGGATCTTTCATTGTCACGAACGCCCGAAACGGCTTTAGCAAGACTTACAAAGCCAGATCCGGGCTAACCAATTGACACGTGAAGCGCTCTAGAAGGCAAACTCCTCTGACACGCGCATGGAAATGTATGCTTTTGCATTTGGTCCATCCCGGCGAGACATAGCAGACAGCGCTACATCCGCACAGCTATCCGTACCAATAATCCCGCCTGAGTTGTGAGAGTGGAGGTGTGCCATCCATGCAGCTACATTGTGATTTCGCCTGCCATCATGTCTTCGGCGAGAACCGGTGGCGAAATCCTCAGCTGGTTGGTTTGCCGTCCCTACGTAGCCTCGTTCTCGACCGCCCACCCGGCATGCCCTTTCGTTTGCCTTCCATACTCCGTATTGGTATTGGCAACCAGAAGCAGATTCGCCGGTTAGGTCTCAACTAGGTATCATTGTGAGGCATTGAGCGGCGTTTCGAGGTCCGTAAGCGACACCAAACAAGCCATTTGGATTTTTACTATAGCATGCTACGAACCCGAAGGCCCGGAGTTTGGATTTTTCCGGACTTCAGTAGAATTCGGCATCGTGGGAAGGATTTGGGAAAGAACTCAGGTAGCCTGAAACGCGTTAAGCCGCACAGAATCAACGGGCCGAATGTTTTAGTACGTTCTCATAACCCGAAGGTCGTTGGTTCAAATCCAACCCCCGCAACCATCGTTAGATGGGAATTTTTCATGCAGCGCCTTCCGTTCCTCTTCGCTAACAGCAGGAGAGAACCAAGGTCCGATAGAAGCTGTTCGATTCAGGTGAATACGCTGACGCTTGATAGAGCTTGTGAATCCAGGTCTCAGCCCGATTAGCTGGCGGTTCGACTGTGCGATTGTAGGCCGACCACATGGAATCGCAGCTACCTTCGACCCATCCATCAGGAGTTAGGTGCCATGTTGTCTCAATCCTATCGACGGCCATGCGGTCATCCTAACATGCCCCTACAAAACGGTTGGCCAGTTGGCCAATTCCAGCGCAATGCGAATTTTATAACTGACGCCAAAGCAACGACTTAACTGTTTTTACGTGCGGCTGTTAACCGAAGGGTTGTTGTCGCCCCTGTGCGATCAGAAATTCAGAGAAGGAACCCTCCGGCAGGCGGCGCTGACCCATCTTGCGGGACTTTATCCGGTGCTTTGGAGGTCGCGGTTCTGCTGGTATGGCTTGTTTCCTTTTTCGGCTGTCCCCGGTGGCCATTGTTGCCGTTTCCCGTCGACTTCCTTCCCTGCTGGTCGTCTAATTCATTCAGGAGCTTTCGTTCAAGCCCAGCGAGGTCCCCCGCTGATTGTCCGATCAGCATCTTCGTCTTGGCGTCATTGAACCCGAGTCGACGCGCCAACTCGCAGATCCTTGCGAGCTGCTCGTCTCTCTCACTTTGTCCGATGGAAGGCTCCACTGGCTCCTTGGCGGCAGCTTCACCGTTTGGATAGAACTCCCCTGCGATCTCCTCCGCGCGCTCCGCGTCTGCCTCACGCACGACGTACTGAACTCCGCGAGACAGATCGAGCGCCGCGCGCCCCTCGCCCAAAATCCTGACAGGCTCAGTCATATTTGCGACTAAGGTCCTCAGGTTGGTCGCTCCGATTTCAAGGCTGAGGATGTAGGCCACCGAGGTATGCCTCGTTCCGTCCCGATCGGAGTAGGAGATTCTCTCCGGGGTGGCTTTCAGAATGGCTTTGATGCCCGTTAAACGGCCTCCGTTCAAGCGGCGAATCTGCATCAAGCCGTTGGAAAGGTTGCGAACCGATCGATAGCTACTGGTGTGAAGGCGGCAGATTGCTCCGAACATCGGAAACTTCTCCAGAATGAAATAGAGATCTCCCGATGGTCGGCAATCTCCCCACTCCAAATCGGGGCAGCCGTCACCGCAGGGCTCAACTGGCTGGCCCTTATTTGGTCCATCGACGTACTTGTACCCGCCAGGCCAAGCCTCGCCCTCGGGGTGCTTTTGCGTCCTACGAGTCGCTTGCATTTCGAACCGGGGCCCGCCGCCATTCGCGATCTGTACAAGTTCGCCTCGGCACTTGCATCCGCCCGGCGTCCATAGGGCGTACTCCGTTTGGAAGACTTCGCGTGGATCGTCGTTGAGGAAGATGATTCCCAATTCGGTCGGTTTCTCTCCATGTGCTTGAGCGATCTCCGGGGCTGGCACCCAAATTACGTCTTGCCCGTGAAGCGTTTTCCTTTTGAAAACGAAATGATCAAGCTTGCGCGGATGCCCGTTTTCGCTGCCAGGCTCCGGGCCCTCCCCGATGGCGACCTTCATTGTCACCGGGAGTTTCTCGAGGGCGGTGCCATTCTCATCGTGTGTTAATCCGAGAATCCCCATCACGTCTCTCCTTTATGGTGTGAGCGGTCTCTGCTTCAGTGGGACTTCTGTCTTGCAGCTCTTGCGGCAAATACATTCGAGTCAGAACAACGCGAGTTGCTCATCTGGCGTCGCCGAGGTCGACCGCCGAGAACCTCTCCGTCGGGATGAGTCCATCGCCGATCTGCGTGCCGACCACTGGTCGACTGGAGTCACGGTAGGCTCAATCAACGGCATTTCGGAGACGGTTTGCTCGGCAGCGGCTTCCACATCCTCGGGCTTTCGTGTGCCAATCACGTCGTCTTGCTTTTTCTGAAGCGTGGCCCAGACGGCATCAGCCCTCTCACCGATACCTTTTTCTGTCACGAGTTCGCGGGCCATAGCCATCAGGATGTCATCATCGTCGTTGATCGACTGCAACCCTTCCGAAGAAAACTTGCCTTCCATGGCCAGAGAGACCAGCAGCTTCTTGCCCATCAATCGAAGGCAGCTCTCCTGCATCGTCTCCGCGTAGTGCAGGAACTTCACTTTCACTGGGAGACGCTGCCCGATCCTCCAGCTTCTCCGGCTTGCTTGCCGAAGGACGTAAATCGAGTAACCAGTTTCGTAGAACAGGATCGTGGGAAAGTCGATTAGGTCAAGCCCGGTCTGGACGAGTTTCGGGTGGCAGATGACCGCTTGCACTCCTGCGCGGAGTTGCCGTTCATACCAAGCCTCCCGCGACTCTGGCGGCACATCCGTCGTTAGCAGCGCGACGCGGATTCCCTCACTTGTGAGGATCCGCTCAAGCCTGCATGTGACGTCGCGCTTCTTCGTATAAACCGCATAAATCTGGCAGCGACGACCGCGCCGAAGCTCTGACTTCACCTCTTCGACCAGACGGCGCTCCTTCGCGTAGACGTGACTCTCGTTCAAATTCGGTGTCTCGGCGATGAGGAATCGCTCGCGCTTTTGAGTCTCGGGGTCGTACTCATACCCATATAGGTCCCCGAGCCCAAACGGGCGATCGGGATAGAGGAGCAAAGCATTCAACGCCACACTCATCACTGTCGGATTCCGTCGATGTTCCTGTAGAGCCTTCTTGATGTCTTCTTCCAGCTTCTTGTATGCGTCGCGTAGCGGAGTATCCATCTCCACGCTGACGACCTCCTCGCGGTACGGCGGTAATGCCTCTGAGATGTCTTCAAGCGAAATGAATGCTCCCAGGCTCATCAGGAAACGGCCAAAGAGAAGTGGGGATGCCCCAGGGCGACGACGGATACGTTTTGTTATGCGCCCATCCGAGCAGGCGTTATCTGCGGGCTCAATTACGGTGATCTTTTCGAGCAGCCCGTAGGTTTCCGTGAAAGCTCGCACGCCCGCTTCGCCATGCTCAAATCCTTCTTTGACCATCTTGGCAGGTTCGAGACGGAACAGGATGTTGAACACCTCATCGGCGTAGCCGCCGAGTAGCGTGCCGGTGAGGACCACCGTGCGTTGCGCACATCCTGCCAGCGTGCCAAGTGCGTTCCCCTGGGCGGTATCTCCCTTCAGCTCGTGCACCTCATCGGCGATTGCGTAGTCAAAGAACTCCGGCATGTAGCGCCCGATGAAGTCCACCGGAGCGAAACGCCGGACTTTCGTCCCGTCTGCCTGCCACAACGCGCTGTACAATGCCCGTCTCGCTTTAGCGGACTCCTCTCCATTCAGACTACCTAGAATTTCGTTCAGCTTTGCTTTCTTAAAATCCGCCGACAGAACCCGCTCTCCGTCTTCGCCCAAGTAGATCGGACAGCCGGTGTCAGCATTCACAACGCTTCCTTGGTAGCGACCGCACCGGGCCAGCCTGTAGGCGTGCCGCCAGAAGTAACTGAGTTTCCCGCGTTCACGCCCCACGATGAACAGAGCCGATAACCCGCAGATGGAATCCCAACGGTGGCGAGCAGTGCGAGCAGTTTTCCGCTGCCGCAACTCCGTGAGTGTTGTCCGCAATCCTTCCCGAACGATGCGGCCATTTCGCAGCCTGACCTCGTTGACTCCCGCATGGCCAATGGAACTCGTTGGAGTCCGCAGGCCGTCGATGAAGAAAACCCGCACTCGAGGCAGAGTTAGGAATGCCTCTCTCGCCCACTTCTCAACCAACTGGGGCGGCACCATGGCGAGGGCCGTGAATGGTTTGCGGTCACTGTGCACATGAACAGCCCCGAGTGAGATCAGGGTCTTTCCGGTCCCGCACTCCGCGATTACCGCAGCACCCCGTGCCTCATTCCAGCGCTTTACTGCGCCCATCATCGCGAGCGTTTGTGCCGGAAATGGCTTACGGAGAAGTTGCCCGATGAGCGGCGAAGCTATGTCGTCGACACCGTGGAGCGGCGGGTAGGTCTGAAGAATCCGCTCAGCCAGTTCGGAGGCGCGCGCACGCAGATACTCGTTGATATCCTTCGGTAGTTGCATGGTTGTTTCCTCATGGTTCGTTCAGTCGAAGCAAGGGGCTGTGCTGGTAAAGAAAGACGAGCTGGAACGCATCAAGCAGTAGCGGTTGTCAGGACGGATTCAAGAACTTGTTTCGGAATCTCCGCAGTCGTTAAGTAGATGCCAGTGTGTTTTGGGATGGCAGTGAACGCGATCCCCCCGTCGCGTACGATCATCTGGGAGCACTCTACGGCCGCAATCTGACTGTCTAAAACACGAAAGTCGTCTGGCGCAGTCACCACCTCGCATGTGTCAACTTCGAGGTGCGCGAGCGTGTCATCCAACTCGATACACGTCGCCTGGACCTCGCGCGGTTGGCTTTCGCTGGCGCGATCGATCCAAGAGCTGAAATACTGCGGCGAAGCATCCCAGTAATACGTCTCGCAGGCAGCGGGATCGAGGACCTTTTGCTCACTCAGGACACCGATTCGCCGAAGCATGACTTTCGCGAAGTCCTCACTAATTTCCACGACTGCATAATCGCATCCGGCGCTGTAATCGGGGTTGGTGCTCCAAACTTTTACAATTACGATCATGGCCCACTCCTTCGTCCGCTCGCGCATGACGTTGCTACGGGGCAGCGGGCGAGCTTTCCGCTGCTGGCACAATCGACCGCTCCAAGAAATTCCCCGGCAACTTCCAAGTGATCGAGCCGTTTTCTCTCGGAATGCGGATCAAGCCTTCTCTTAACGCCTTGCCAATCCATTTGAGGAAGACAGGCTTGGTCCCACTCACCAGCACTGGTGAACATCCCAGTCCCGTCAATGGCCTGATCGCCTTTCGCTGATTGAGTTCGCGCATAAACCACGGCGCCCACTCCGGCACCACTGGAAGGCCATATCGGCAGGCAACGCGATAGAGCACAAACACCGGATCGTCATCGCACAAAATAGTGCGTCTGCCTTCTCGGTCCGTCCCTGGTTTCGTCTTGGCTAGCTCGGCCGACACAGCTACCAAGTGCCGGCCGGGGCGCTTCCGGCCCGGAACCGCCACACTCCCGCGAAAACACTGTGCTTCAGGACCAAGAGAGACAGTAATGCCCGGCCGGCCCGGAAGGTGAATTTGCAACAACGCTGCCTCAGTGACTGCCGCCCACAGGGCGCCGATCTCCGAATCTCCCCCGATCATAGAAATCATGTGAGCGCGGGCCTGACCGTTTTCCTCCTTCGCAGGTTCCAGAACGGCTCGGTCAATGCAAACCCGAACGCGCGTGGTCGTGTCCTTCGTGCGTTTAGTAAACTCCAGCGTTCCAAAGCGCTCGTGAGCGTTTTGCATACCCGTTTCCTCCAACCATTTCACTTGCTTCACATTCACGGTCCCCTGGGCTGCGCGTGAACTGCCAGGCGGTAGCCGCCGCCCACATATATTCAGTTGGGATTTGTAGATGACCGAGCTAGTTCACTTCGTAGAAGCACCAGTGTGACTCTGGTCGGTAGAATTCGTGTCGTTCAATTTCGGGCACGTCTTCTGCCGTGCAGTTCTCTTAATCGCGGCCACGGCAGTTGAATACACCGTCCAG
>WNFP01001866.1_pt1 | contig 18644 bp, 18 predicted proteins | sample 5400201 | NCBI WGS metagenome assembly WNFP01 (sample SAMN13153355, study PRJNA577476) | soil metagenome | isolation source: 115 cm saprolite under Madrone tree | place: USA:California | collected 2016-06-14 | reverse complement strand
TTCAGCATTGAAAAATACTCGCTCACTTCTTTGGTTCAGTCGTGCACAGATTTAACATAGTCCGTATCAAAGTGCCCCGGCCTTCACAATCAAACTCGAAAATCGCTCTAACGGTGCATCCACTGTGGTTTTCTTTTCTCGAGGAATGCGCGAATGCCCTCTTCAACGTCATACGTGCGGAGAAGTTCGTCGCGATACAAGTCCTCTGATCTGCTGAGCGCGTCGATAAATCCCCTGAGCGAAAGTTCCCGTAGACCCTTCAGCGTGATACGCAAAACAGCTCCGCTCTTTCCGAGAAGTTCTTCTAACAAAGATGCAAGACCAGTCTCCAGTTTATCATTGGGCAGGACACGGTTGATCAATCCGATGGCTAAAGCTTCCTGAGCAGAAAACTTCCGTCCGGTGAGAATCATCTCCGCAGCACGATGATAGCCGATCAGCGAAGAAAACCGCGCCAAAGCGACCGGCGGATAACATCCAACATGGATTTCCGGCGTCGCAAAAGAACTATCCTCCGACCCCAAGACGAAGTCGCACGAGGTGGCGAGCTCGCAACCGCCGCCCAGACATACACCGCGAACCAAAGCAATAGTGACTTGAGGGACCATGAAAAGTTTGCGGATCGCGCCGTGCACGACTTCGAGCATCTCTGGAACATTTTCCCGCGTATGATCTCGAATATCGACTCCTGCGGAAAAGGCCCGTTGACCGGCCCCCTGGAGCACTACGATGTGGGTTTCCGGGTCCTGTGCGCAGGACGTAAGCGCAACATCAAGGTCTCGCAACAAAGCAATGTCCAGGACATTCAGCGGGGGACGCTCCATTGTGATGCGGACTAGCCGTTCTTTTTTTTCAACGCTTATACCCAACGTTCCGTATCTCCCGAAGTCTCGCTGCTTCCTTTTCAATATAATCGATCTGCGCGAAAAGTCCTCTCGAGCCGATCCTAACAACGTTCCTAGTTGGCGATCCCAAGCCCCCAACTCCTCCCAATTTTTCTCTCATAAATCACCACCGTTTTTCAAGGGAAACAGTCGTTTTGCGGGTTTGACAAGAGGGGGGACCAGACCTTACACTTGTGGCTTCGGAGGTTGATAAGGAGGGTTTCTATGAAGCGTTTAAGATTTCTTCTGCTCTTTTTGACTCTATTCTTTGCCCTCGGGTCAAAACCTAGCATGGCGGCACCTGACGAGTACGACGACAGTCAATCTAACCCGTTCAGGATTGTAGCTTACCTGGTCTATCCTGTGGGGTTTATTCTAGAGTGGACCGTTTTTAGGCCCTTTCATTTCTTGGTTAGTAACTCGGAGCCGCAAGAGGCCTTTTTCGGTCACGAACCCCACCCTCCGGTTATCTCCGGCCCGCGGCCATACCCTTATTATGGAGTCACACCCAGAGTCCCGTTGAAAGAGACGATGCCTCCCGCAAAGGTGACGGCAGCGCCAGAGTCCCCCAAGGAGGTAATTAAGATTGTTGAGGTTCCCGTCGAGAAAATTGTTGTCAAAGAAGTCGTTAAAGAAGTGCCCAAAATTGTCGAGGTCGAGCGTGTGGTCTTCCCCAATGTAGCTTTCCGCTTTGACTCCGCGGAGCTCACGGAACTCGGCAAGGGAGAAGTCTACCTTGCCGCCCAGAGGCTTAAAGAGAAGGCTAATATCGCAATTGCGATCGAGGGTCATACAGATGACGTCGGAAGCAGCGAGTACAATGAGAAGTTGGGAATGCGGCGCGCGGAAACCATCAGGAAAGAGCTTGCGTCCTTGGGTGTGGATCCCGGAAGAATGTCCGCCGCCAGCCTGGGAGAAACTAAACCGCTGATCGGCCAGGAAACCGCTTGGGCGCGGGCTGTGAATCGCCGGGTGGAGTTTCAAGTTAAGGGTCAGTAACGTAGTCCAAAACTCGCCATTCGAGGCCCGGCCTGATTGTTAGGCTGGGCCTTTTTTTTCCTCATAGGGCTTTACTCATGATCTACAAGCCGCAAGACACCTATTACAAGAAAGCCAAGCAGGAAGGCTACAGATCGCGCGCCGCGTATAAGCTGCTTGAGCTTCAACAACGCCTTCGTATCATGAAACCTGGCGATGTGGTCGTCGACCTGGGGGCTGCTCCAGGAGGCTGGCTTCAGGTTGCCGCGAAGTGCATCGGCCAGAATGGAAAAGTTATTGGCATTGATCTCCAGCCCATCGATGCATTACGCGAACCTAACATCATTTTTATCCAAGGCGATATCGTGTCCCCAGAGATGCCGAAAAAGATCGAAGAAATTGTTCACGGCAAAGCCCATTGTGTCTTGTCCGATCTGGCGCCGCGGCTAAGCGGTATCCGCGACGCGGACGTCGCACGTTGTCTGGAGCTAAATAGAGCAGCGCTGGCGGTGGCGATTACGCTGCTCCGGCCCGGGGGATCTTTTCTTGCTAAAAGCTTTATTAACCAAGAGCTCCACACTTTTACCCTCGAGCTCAAGAAGCACTTTCACTCCGTGCAACGCACGCGGCCGGAGGCTACCCGGCAAGGGTCTTCCGAGTTTTATTTCTTTGCCAAGGACTTCAGGTGAATCCCAACAGCTAGCGCAGATATCGCGGAAAAATCAGGATCCTGTTGTTACCCTATGCCGGAGTTAAGAAAAGATCCCGTCGTCAATCGCTGGGTCATCATTTCCACCGAAAGAGCGAAGAGGCCCGTACGCCATAGCGTAACCACTGAAGCTTCGGACATCGATCAGTGTCCCTTCTGCGCGGGCAACGAAAGCATGACTCCGCCGGAGGTCCTGGTTTTTCGTGACCAGAGCAATCCGTCCAGTTTACTGAACTGGACCGTGCGTGTGGTACCTAACAAATATCCGGCACTCGTGCCGGACGGAAGCGGAGTGGAAATTGCCGATGAGAATTACCAGGTACGCGACGGCATCGGCGCCCACGAAGTGATTATCGAAAGCCCCCGTCATGTAGTGGACGTGGCGCTTCTAAGCGAGACGCACATTGCAGCAGTCCTGCAGGCCTATCGTCACCGAATGGTGGACCTTCGAGCGGACAAGCGATTGCGTTACATCCTCGTCTACAAAAACCAGGGCGGCGAAGCTGGGGCCACTCTCGAACACATCCATTCCCAGCTGATTGGCCTGCCTATCATACCGAAACAGATCCTCGAAGAGATCAACGGGTCAAAAGACTATTACGAAGCAAACAAACGGTGTGTCTTTTGTGACATCCTACGGAAGGAGACCGACGTACGTGAGCGTGTCGTTATTGAAAATGCGCGCTTCATCGTCATTTGTCCGTTCGCGCCGCGTTTTCCTTACGAGACCTGGATTCTGCCCAAGACACACTCTTCATTTTTCGAGCGAAACGCTCAACAAGATGACCGCGACTTGGCTGCGATCTTGCGTGAGACGCTGATTCGCCTCAACCGTAGCCTGGGCAGCCCAGCGTTCAACTACTTCATCCATTCCAACCCACTAGATCAAAGCGAGAACCACTACTACCACTGGCACATGGAGATCCTACCCAAGCTAATACAGGTCGGGGGATTTGAGTGGGGATCGGGTTCTCATATCAATACCGTAACGCCGGAGCAGAGCGCGCGTTTATTGCGTGAGGCCTTGCCGTAGCTAATCCACGGTCAAGCTGTCCGAGATGTTCAATTTCAATTAGCGACTTGAACGCGGAATATTCCGACCGCTACTCCACCGTCACGCTTTTCGCGAGATTCCTCGGTTGATCAACGTCGGTACCACGATGCACTGCAATGTAATAGGCGAGCAACTGCAGCGGGATGCTCATCACGATGGGTGTAAGAAAATGAGAGGCTTTGGGTACGGTCAGCACGCCGAAAGAGGAGATCTCTGCAGGAACTTTCTTCTCGTCGGTCAAGATGATCACCTTTCCTCCGCGGGATTCCACTTCTTTTAAATTACCCAGGGTCTTCTGAAAGTAACGGTCGCGGGGCAAAAGCACTACCACCGGCATTTTTTCATCGATGAGAGCAATGGGACCATGTTTCATCTCTCCTGCCGGGTAGCCCTCAGCATGGATGTAAGAAATCTCTTTGAGTTTCAGTGCACCTTCCAGGGCAATCGGATAGTTAATGCCCCTGCCAAGATACAGGAAATCGGAGCTGTGGGTGAGGTCCCGCGCCAAAACTTCGACCTCGGACTCGATCATTAACGTCTCTTCGATCCAGTGTGGCAGATGCATCAGGTCGGCGAGCAGTTTCTTCGCTTGGGGCTTGCTCAGGCTACCCTTGCGCCGCCCCAAGGCGACAGCGAGGAGGTAGAGCGCCGTCAGCTGCGTGGTGAAGGCTTTGGTGCTCGCCACGCTGATCTCAGGTCCCGCGTGGGTATAGAGAACGCCATCGGACTTTCTCGGAATGGAAGAGTCAACGACGTTGCAGATGGATAGCACCCTAGCCTTTTTCTGCCGCGCTATCTCGATCGCCGCCAGCGTGTCCGCCGTTTCGCCTGACTGACTGACCATCAGGAGAACGGAATGCGGGTCCATCAACGGTGAGCGGTATCTGAACTCGGATCCGTAGTCGACTTCCGCCGGGATCTGCGCAATCTCCTCGATCATGAACTTGCCCACTAGGCAGGCGTGCCACGCCGTCCCACAAGCAACGAGATGCATGCGCTGGATCCGGCGCGCCTCGCTTGCCGTGAGACGAATGTCTTCCAGTGACACCTCGCCATCTTTTAAAGAGATGCGGCCGCGAAACGTGTCCGCTACGGCCCTCGGCTGATCGTGAATCTCTTTCAGCATGAAGTGGCGATAACCGTCTTTGCGTGCCGCCACCGCGTCCCATGTGATCTCTTTGAAGGGTCTCTGGACCGATTTTCCCTTGCCGTTAAAAAGCCGAAAGGAGTCGGCCGATACTTCGCCGACTTCACCATCCTCAAGGAATGCAACCTTGCGGGTATAGTCGAGCAACGCCGGAATGTCCGACGCGATGAAGGTCTCGCCTTCACCCCATCCAACCACAATCGGAGTCGAGTTCTTGGCCACGATGAGCCGTTTGGGATCTCTCTGGTTGAGAAATAACAAGGCATAAGAACCGCGAATTTCGCTAAGGCTTTTTTTCACCGCCTCGAGAAAATCCATGCCGTTCTCAAGTTTCTCTGCGACAAGATGAGCGACAATTTCTGTATCGGTCTCGGAGGAAAATTTTGTGCCCCGTCGCGTAAGTTGTTCCTTAAGATCGAGATAGTTTTCGATGATCCCGTTGTGCACGACGACGACGTCGCCAGCGCGGTGCGGGTGGGCGTTGGTTTCGGAAGGCCGGCCATGAGTTGCCCAGCGGGTATGGCCGATTCCTATCGTCCCGATCATTGGATCACGATCAAGGAGTGCTTCCAGATTCTTCAGCTTACCCTCGCAGCGGCGCACCGTCACATGGCCGTCGTTCACGACGGCGATCCCCGCGGAGTCATAGCCTCGGTACTCTAGCTTCCTAAGGCTCTCCAGGATCAGCGGCGCGGCATCCCGTTTACCGATATATCCGACAATGCCGCACATTATTTCTTGGTTCCTTTCATTTTCTCTCGCTTCTGCTCCGTCCAGCCCTCCCGCACTCGCTCCTGCCTCTCATTGAAAGCCAGAGCCCCCGCGGGAATGTCGTGACGAACCGTGGTCGCTGTGGCTACGTATACATCGTCACCCAAGGAAATAGGCGCGACCAACGTGGAGTCGCTTCCTACCTGCACGCGGTCACCGATTTTTGTGCGATACTTGTGAAAGCCGTCGTAGTTACAGACAATGGTTCCCGCCCCAATGTTGGTGTCGCGTCCGATCGTCACATCCCCTAAATAGGTAAGATGGCTCGCCTTGGTGCCTTCGCCGATTTTTGCTTCTTTGGTTTCGACGAAATTGCCGATGTGAACGTTGGGACCCAGTGAGCTTCCTGGACGAAGATGCGCGAAGGGCCCGATGATCGCGCCAGCGGCGACCCGGGAGCTCGTCAGCACAACTGAAAATTTCAAATGAACTTCATCGCTAATTTGAACATCCGTCAGATAAGCAGTGCCGTCGATCCGGCAGCGCTCGCCGATAACCGTGTTGCCGAGCAGATGAGTGTTCGGCCCGATCACGGTATCTCTGCCGACTACAACGCCCTCTTCGATGTAAGTCGTGTTCGGATCTTTGAGCGTCACACCGTTATCCATCCACTTTTGATTGACCTGTTCCTGCAATCTCTTCTCCATTAGAGCGAGCTCCTCTCTGGTATTGATGCCCATCATCTCATGCGGGTCGTCCACTCTTACCGTGGCGATTCGCTTTCCTTCGTTCAAGCCGATGCTCACGATATCGGTCAAGTAGTACTCGCCTTGCTCGTTATTGTTTTTTACTTTTTCCAAGGCAGAAAATAGAAATTGGGCGGACGCAACGTAACTGCCGGCGTTGACTTCCACAATCTGCTTTTGAGTGTCGGCTGCGTCTCGCTCTTCGACAATGCCCGCTATCTGACCATCAGCATCACGCAGCACGCGACCATAGCCGTGCGGTTCGTTCAGCAATGCCGTGAGAAGAGTCAAGGACGCGCTACGCTCCTGGTGCGAATGAATCATCGCCTTTAGGGTTTGTTCCGAGATCAGCGGGACGTCGCCGCTAAGAATAAGAATATCGCCGGCAAATTCCCGAAAGCTGTCCCTTGCGCAGAGCACCGCATGGCCGGTGCCGAGCTGCTGTTGCTGAATGCTCCACGTAATATCGCCGTTGCGATAGGCCCGCTTTACCGTCTCGGCGCCGTATCCGATAACAATAGTGACCTTGCTTGGCTTGAGTCGCTGTGCGGCGGCTAAAACATGGAGAAATAAAGGCTTCCCGCCCAAAGAATGCATAACCTTGGGCAAACCGGACTTCATCCGTTTCCCTTCCCCGGCCGCCAAAAGAATTACACCGATTTCGTTCATAGTGCCGGACATCGAGAGGCCTAAGGCGCGATTATAGCGAAAGTATGGATTCAATCAAAGTAATTGCTTGCCGCCGTCCTCGGCGGGGCCGAGAACTGTGGATCGATTCTTGAGCGGGGCCGGCGCGCCTTGTTGTAAGGGGTACGGCAAGCGATCCTGACACGCCCGCAGCAAGAACATGAGAAGCCCCACCGAACAAACGATGGAGGTGAGCGTGATGAAGGGCGTCCAAAAGGCGTTCCAGCGCGCGCGGCGCCGCTCTTCTCTGAGCTCTTCCAAGCTCTTTTTCGGTAAAGGTTTGTCCACGATCTTCTGGAAGGCAAGGATCCCATTTTCCGGCTTGATCGATAACACTTCCGCCGCGTTGTCTCTCAGCGCTGATATATTATGAGCGCAGGCTGAAGTCCAATGCGGCGGAGATATTGCTTGTCAACTAAGATTAATTCGTTTACAAGAAAACGTTATGCCCAACAAGAGCCTCGTCATCGACGTCCATCACCACTGGATGCCTGACGAGCACTATCGTCGACCCGAACTTCATATACATCCAGACGAAGAGGTTATTCACGAATCCGACCGTTTTCGCATTCGGCGTGCGGGGGTGCAGCTTTTCTCACCGCCGCGCATGACCGCGCGGATGGAAGAACAGTTGAAAGCAATGGACCTGGCCAGGGTCGATCAGGCAGCGCTTCATGTGGGTGTCTGGCTCGATTGGGTAGACATAAAGGCCGCGCGCCTTATTAACGATCGGCTGGCGGAGCTTAACTTGAAATATCCCAGCCGAATCATTCCCCTAGCTCATGTGCCTCCGCTGGATCCTGATGCCGGAAAAGAATTGAAAAGAGCAATCGTCGGTTTGGGGTTCAAGGGCGTGGCGATGAATACCCGCATCGACGGCATCCTTTTGGACAGCGAGCAGCTTTACCCCTACTACAAGGCGGTGAGTGATCTTGATGTTCCCATTTTGGTCCATCCGGCTTCAGAGCTCCCGCTGGCCCATCCCCACGGTATGGAGCAGTTCAACCTGACACGAAACCTCGGACGGGCCATGGACACGACGATCAACATCACGCGGTTGATGCTGAGCGGAACCCTGGATCGCTTCCCTAAACTTCGCTTTGTTTTCTCACACATGGGCGGGGCCTTCTTTGCGCTAAAGAACCGGATGAATCCTTCATTCTGGGACAAACGCTCCAAGGGCTTCTTCGACAAATACAAAAAACGCATCTTCGTTGACACGGCTCCCCCGTTTTGGAGCGCCGAGGAGATTCGCTTCGCGATCAACACGATAGGGGAGAACCAAGTGCTCTTGGGTAGTGATTTTCCAACCATCGAGCAACTCAAGAATGCGGTGAATCTAATCAAAGAGACAAAAGCGACCGCTCAGGTGAAAAAAAAGTCCTTGGCGATAACGCCCGTAAACTTTTTCGCCAAGCCTGAAGGCTTTTTTCCAATCGTTTCGCGGAGAGAAATCATGAACCGATCCGAACCGTCCAAAACCGATGAAGAAAAGCAGGAAAACTGGTGGGAGTTTTGTCCAGTCTGTGGCTCCAAGCTTCTCAACCACAAATGCCGTTTTGTCTGCTCCAACCCCCGATGCCATTTCTTCATGAGCTGCAGCGAGTTCGATATGTAGCGACGAGTCCAGGTTTACTGGCTTTGAGCTTGCCTGCAATCATTCCATTGCGGTAGAAGAAGAACATGGCAAAAACCGCCGGTATCGTCATCATTGGCAATGAGGTGCTGTCCGGAAAAACTCAGGACATCAATTCTCATTTCTTCTGCACCGAGTTGCGTCAGCTCGGCGTGGACGTGCAAAAGATCTCCACGATTTCCGACGAAATCGAGTTGATCGGCCAGGAAGTTGCCGCTTTCTCAAAGCGCTTCGATTGGGTTTTTACATCAGGCGGAGTTGGGCCGACCCATGACGATGTCACCATAGAAGGAATCGCCCACGGCTTTGGTCTCAAAGTTGTCCGCCATCCAGACATTGAACGGCGCATGCATCAACGCCTTGGCACCGACGTTAATGAAGCCCGGCTGCGAATGGCGAACGTCCCCGAAGGCGCGGAACTTTTGGCTACCGAGGCTCTCTTCGCCCCGGTGGTGAAAATCCACAATGTTTTCATCTTTCCCGGCATTCCAAAGATACTCCAGGAGCGATTTCACGCCATCAAAGAAAGATTTCGCGATACGCCGTACTTTCTCAAGGTCGTGTACGTAAAGCAGGGTGAAGGAGTCATCGCCAGTATCATGAATGATCTCCTGCTCAATTATCCACAGCTGCTGCTCGGCTCCTATCCCGTGCTGGATACCGCCGACTACAAGGTCAAAGTCACGCTCGAGTCGAAAGACTCCGTTTATCTTGATCGAGCCCTGCAAAGTTTTCTGTCATCTCTCCCCGATGGCGCGGTCCATCGCATCCAATAGCACTCGGACATTCTGAAGAGCGATTAGAATTGCCTCTGCGGAAATCGGCAAATCCAAGATTCAGTCGTGTTATTCTCTAAGCACGAGGAAGGGGTTGGCCGCTTTGAGTGCCGATCCAGATTTCGCCGCCTTCATAAACCTCTTTTTTCCAGATCGGCACCGTTCTCTTGATTTCTTCGATAGCGAACCTGCAGGCGGCAAACGCGGCCTCGCGATGAGCCGCTGAAACGGCAATCATTACGCTGGGCTCGGTAATCTGTACCGGACCCACTCGATGGACGATGGCCATGCGGCAGATCTGCCACTTTTTGCCAGCTTCCTCACCCAGGCGGGCTAATTCCTTTTCGGCCATCTCCGGATAGGCTTCGTAATCCAACGCAATCACTCTGCGCCCTTCGTTGTTGTTGCGGGTCGTACCGATGAAAGTGGCAACTGCTCCGGCTTCCGGGACTGTGACACAATCTACCAACTCTTGAAGATGGATAGGCTTATCGGTGACGCGAAACATCTTTACCCTCCACTCACCGGAGGAACGAAGACCACTTCGTCGGAATTTTCGAGCACGCGATCGGGCTTCACGTAATCCTGATTGACCGCGTAAAGCAGCCGAATACCCGGGACAGCCAACTTTGGATAATCCTGTTGGAGGACTGCCCACAGATCTGCCACGGTGCTGCCTTCCCGGATCTCTTTATGAACCTCCCCGGTTCCAGCGCGCTCTCTCAAGATCGCGAAGAGTTTGACTTTGACCTTCATTTTCCTTGGAGCTGGGAGACCATATGGCGCAGCTCAGGCAAAATCAGTTTCTCCATCGCCAACCTCACGGCGCCTTTGGAGCCGGGAAGCGAGATAAGAACTTTTCCACGGGACGAACCCGCGACGGCCCGACTCATAATCGCAGCGGAGCCGATGTCTTGATAGCTCAGGTAGCGAAAGATTTCGCCGAACCCGTCGAGCCGTTTGTCGAGCAGTCCCACAATGACCTCGTAAGTTCCGTCGCGGGGCGAAATGCCTGTGCCGCCGTTGACGATGATTGCCTCCACCTGTTCGTCCGCAAGCCCTTGGCGCAGCAGTGCTTCAATCTCGGCTGGCTCGTCCTTGACGATTCGATAACCGGCCAACAGGTGCTTCTCGTCGGCCAGCAATGACTTGATCAACTGCCCGCTCTCATCTGTGGTCTCGTCGCGGGTATCACTCACCGTGACAACAAAACAGTTGATGCTCCTCTTACCCTTTGCTTTATGCTCCGCAACGGACATCGAGAACCTCGCAGAAGATTCCAAGCGGGCAATATAACAACCGCATAGGGTGATTTCAAATCACTAGCGCAAGGCCAACTAGATTGATAGAACCGGGATGATTTCGCTGGCGAATGCGGCAATTTCTCTCGCTGAAACAGGCCCAGCACATGGGAAAATAGCCCGCGCCCAAGCGGCAGAACGCTGGAATCATTTTCGGAAAAGAGTGTTCGAATTCGGCAACTACAAAAAATCGGCGAGACACTAAAGCCGGTCATCCGCGGAGGTACAGATTATCATGGTGACCCCCTTTGCGGGGCGTTAGCACGCAATCTTCGATCTCTTTGGTGGAGCGGAGAGATCAGTGACCTGGATGGAGCACCGGTGGAGAACTGGTTCGTTTGAACGCCATCGTTCTCTGCATCAACCTAATCATTGGAAGGCCCCTCTTTGCCTGCGTCACCAACTGGACATCTCCCTTTCGAGTATAGGTTTCCACGACCGTCCTGAAGCGGCCTGTATAAACATCCACCGCTACCTCCACGCCCATTTTGGACAAAGTTTTACGAGCTAAAAGGACCATCTGTTCCGCTAATTGCCTTTGCGCAGCGTAAGAGTAGGTCTCCAAAACTCTTCTACCCGCCAACATGGCGGCCTTTGGAGACTCACTGTTGATCCAATGATCTCGTAACCACGCCCATGAATCCACTGGATAACGCATCAGGAAGGTAACTTTCGTCCCCGGTTTAGCCATTTGTTCAATTTGAGAAATGATGCCCTCGAGTCGATCATGAGAACTGAGTGAAACCAAAATTTGCCCAGCCATAATCTTTCCCTCCTTCTGTGTCATTGCTCAGCAGATGTGAAAAAGAGCTTCTCACCTTCGATCGCCCAGCATCAATGGTAAATCCGCACTCATTTTAAGAGCCGTTCCTAAACTGCGTGAGTTGGACGGAGCACGAGTACGGGGGAAAAAGTCGGGCGCTTGAAAAAGCCAAAAACAGCGACGGCCTTGTAGAGAAAGTGCGCCATCATAAGCCCCCTTCTTGCCCGCATCACGATTAAATGAACATCGCCTTTAGACGCGTAGCTCTTCATCGCTTTTCTAAGAGAACCCGTATATACATCCACGACTATCCCGATCCCTCTCTTGACCAAAGCCTCTAGAGCGAGAAAAACTTTATGCTCAGCCGAGAGTCTTTGCTCCTCCATCGCCTTCGCCCCCCTGAGATTTGCACCAGCAAATCTCAGTTCCTCCAAGTCCCCTACGAACCGCACGTCCTCAAGATGCTCCGACGCTAACCCGTTATAGTATGAAGCCTTAAAGGCTGTTTGCGGGCAGAATCGAATGAGAAAAACAACTTTCATCCCAGGCTCAGCAATTTTCTCGATACAAGGAATCATCTGGCTGAGTCGGTCTTGACTCTTTAACGCAACCAAAATTTGCGATGCCATAACTTTTCCCTCTTTTCATCAACCTTTACCAATCCAATGAGCAAGCCCGGTGCCACTCTGGTAAGACCTCAGCAATTCATGGGTAAGGCGCTGAATTGGCAAAAGAATTCTCGATGCTAATGTCACGATCAGTTAAGAAGCACAGAAGCGTAATCCTGCCGATCTGTTCACGTTTCTCGGATAAGTCACCATGATGGGCGGCAAGGCCCCGGAATACCAGGATTTTTTGAATTGTAGACATCGTAAACAACTTGTAGACTTAGTTGACAGTTAGCCATGTACGATGTTAAGCCAATCCAAGACCTGATCGGCTGATGGCATCACGCGTAGTTTGAGGCGCAAGAGGATGGATTCAACCAGTCAACCATTTGGCGAAGAGCACAATCATCTGGGAGAGAAACTCTTCCCTATTCTCAAAATCTGCCAGAAAATAAATTCGGAAAGGGACCTTGCGGCCCTTTTAGACTTAATTGCTAAGGAAGCCACTAAACTGATGGAGGCCGATCGAGCCAGTCTTTTTCTGCTCGATCGGGAACGGGGCGAGCTTTGGTCAAAGGTTGCACTTGGCAGTAAGGAGATTCGATTTGATGCTCGCTTAGGCATCGCTGGAGCCGTGGCCCTGACGGGACAAACGATCAATGTCGAGGACGCCCATCACGATCCGCGCTTTTATAAGGAGATCGATCTTCGTACCGGTTATCGCACGCGGAGCCTTCTCGCCATCCCACTACGAAACCATGAAGGGGAGATCATCGGAACGTTTGAGGTATTGAATAAGAAGACAGGTGGATTCAGCAAGGACGACGAAGAGATTCTAAAAGCATTAGCCGCGCAGGCCGCGATTGCGATAGAAACGGCGCAGCATGTGGAAGAGATGAGGCGGCATCGGGACCAACTGCAAGAAGAGAACGCGCAGCTATGGAAGGAAGTTGAGGGGAGATTTTCCACTCAAAGCATCATCGGCACCAGCGAAAGAATTCACGCCGTCTTAAGGTTGATCGACCAGATCAGTAACAGTTCCGTGAATGTGTTAATCACGGGGGAAAGCGGTACGGGCAAGGAACTGGCAGCCAAGGCGATTCACTACAAGAGCCTCCGGGCCCGTCGGCCATTTGTAGCTTTGAATTGCGCCGCTCTACCGGAGGCTCTAGTCGAGAGCGAGCTGTTTGGGATTGAGCGAGGGGTAGCGACGGGTGTGGACCGGCGGATGGGGAAGTTTGAGGCGGCGCATGGTGGGACATTGTTTCTGGACGAGATCGCGGACTTGAGTTTGACAGCGCAAGCCAAAGTTCTACGTGTCCTTCAAGAGAGACTGATCGAGCACGTGGGCGGGAGAAAGCCCATTCCAGTCGATGTAAGAATTCTCTCGGCGACGAACAAAAATCTGGAAGCGGAGATTCGAAAAGAGACCTTTCGCGAAGATCTTTACTATCGCTTGAAAGTGATCCACATTCAGATGCCGCCCCTCCGTGAGATTAGGGAGGACATTCCCGGCTTGGCAAACTATCTCCTAGCCAATTATTGTCGTGAAATGAAGGTGGAACCGGTGAACTTAGCTCCCCAAGCCGCAAGTGCCTGCATGGACTATCCTTGGCCCGGAAACGTCAGAGAATTGGAAAATGAGATGAAGCGGCTGGTGCTTTCGGTCTCCGGGAATACGATTGCAAAAGAGGATCTATCTGAAGCCATACGCAGAAGCGGTACCAAAGGCGCCCCTTCGATATCCACGCCAAGGTTTCTAAAGGAGGTTGTGTCCGAGATAGAAAAGCGGATGATCCAAGAGGCGTTACAACAGTCGAAGCAGAATCAACTGCATGCCGCAAAAACGTTGGGCTTGAGCCGCCACGGATTGATCAAAAAAATGAAGCGTTACAACATTAGGGCTCGTGATTCGTAGAGCCTGACTAAACTTCACTAATTCCTTAGTTTGCCTCTATTCTTTTCATGATAGGGTGCTCTTTTAGATGACCCGATACGTACCCTTGACAATAGATACGCGAAGCATAAAGGTAAAGTCGTTTAGAATATTCCTGATAATGGACTTTGCATTCTATGGCTAAGTGGCGCTGGCTTGAGCAAATAACAGATCACGAACAACTAGTGCGCCTTAAGGTTATCGAGAATGTCCCGCTCTTTGCGGGGTTGAGCCGGAGGCAACTCGGCAAACTTTTGGTAAAGTTCTTCGAAAAGGAGTATCGACCAGGCGAGACGATTTTCACGGAAGGGGAGCCCGGCAAAGCGTTATTCATCGTCCTCACAGGCAGCGTATTGATCTGCCGCGCCCTCCATGAGGGAGAAGAGAACCTGGCAACACTCGGCGCGGGCAGTTATTTCGGTGAGCTGGCGCTGATCGACGATCAGCCGCGATTTGCCAGCGCCCGCGCTGCCGAACCATCGCTCTTGCTTATGCTATACCGGAGTGATTTTGAGGATCTCATGGAAGGTCAAAGGACATTAGCAATTCAAGTGATGGGTAATCTCTTGAAGACCCTTGCCGGTTACGTGCGCAGGGCTCAGTCCCAAAGGAATGGCCGTAACAGCGTAATCGCTGCGCCCGCCGCCGTGGTCGACGAGACTATGACGACTTCGAAAGTGGTTTCCCGTGATTGAAGGAGAGCCGGAAAAAATCGCGGGGCGATTTAATCGCTCGAACTCCTCTGGATTGATGCCGCCACCTTCCGTCATTTGGATTTTGGCTATCGCCTTAATGGCTCTGCTCGTGTATGTGTCACGGGGCTTCGTCCTGCTCCTCCTTGTGTCGGCGACGCTTGCCTACTTCCTCAACCCGATCGTAAAAATCGCCGAGGGTGCCATGATTAAGCGCACGGTATCCGTTGCCGTGATCTATCTGGGGATCGGCGTTGGCTTCCTGGTTACAGCTTACTTCGTGTTTCCGCGTTTGCGCGCCGAAGTTAACACGCTCTCGAGCAACTTACCTTTCTTCAGCCAACGCTTCGACGAAGCCGTCGATGCCATTCAAAGCGAGATCGTCGCAAACTACCCCGCCGCGGATGGCTTGTTCACCACTCGCGAAGTTCGCTACGAGAAGTTGAATAACTTTATTGAGGAACAGGTCGCAGATCTTCCTGTCCTTCTCAGCCACCTAGCATCCATTGTGCTGGCAGGCGTGTTGATTCCATTTTTCTCTTATTTTTTCCTGCGTGACAGCCGCAGGATTGTAAGGTTTGTCCTGGATCGCTTGCCGGCCAGTCACATCGAGACGACAGTTGCGGTTTGGTGCGAGATCGACCGAACTGTCGGTCGGTACCTCCGCGGTCTAGCCATAGAAGGCATCATGGTAGGCGTCTCTGCCGCGTTGGGCCTTACAATCCTCGGTGTCAACTACCCGCTTTTGCTCGGTGTCGTGACAGGCCTAGCCAATGTTGTCCCCTATCTTGGCCCAATCATCGGTGGCTCGGCTGCCGTCGTGGTTACCCTAGTCCAATTCAAGAGCCTTTCAGTCATCGCTCAAGTGGTCGTTCTCTACCTCTCCTTAAAGCTCCTCGACGTCGTAGCGATCCAACCTTTGGTTGTCGGCAGAGGCAACAACTTGCATCCTGTGCTCCTCATCGCGTCAGTCATTGTGGGCGAGAGTGCTCTAGGGATCGTCGGGATGATCATCGCGGTGCCAACAATTACCATTCTTCAAAAAATCGCCAGCCTGCTGCTCGAGCGCCGCCGCTACATTTTCGCTCCTACGCCGGATTCCCGCCTGAACAACAACGTCTCGGCACAGACATACGTGTGTTGAGCTAGCCGAGCCAGTGAGAGCGTAACCCCTACTTGCCTTCGCTCTGCGGAACAGAGGCGCGCGCCAGTTCTTCCTCGATCAACCTTGTGAAGGCCTCGAGAGGCTGGGCCCCTGACAACGTTCGCCCATTAATGAAGAAAGCCGGTGTGCCGGTAATCCCCAGCCGGTTACCCTCGTCTAGATCCCGTTGCAACGCGGCTTTATGTACTCCCGCTGCAAGGCAACTGTCGAACTTTGTGACATCAAGCCCTACTTGTCCCGCGTAGCGCCGCAAGTCTTCGAGAGCCAATTGGGGAGACTGGGTAAAAAGCACGTCATGATACTCCCAAAACTTTCCCTGGTCTTGGGCGCAGCGCGCAGCTTCTGCCGCTCGCCGCGCCTGCGGATGAATCGAATCCAGCGGGAAATCCCGGTAGGCGAGCCGCACCTTGCCTGGATAGCGCTCAAGCACTTGCTTTCGGTTAATTTCTGTTGTTGCAGAAAGGCGCGGATTTTCTGTCGCGTATCGGCATCATCCCCGCGTATACGAGCCTTGTTCGCTTGATAAAAAGCATCGATCTCCGCTTCAGTAACCAGCGGGACCTTGGCCGTCACCTCCGCGTCCAATAACGCCGCGACCGAAATTTTTCGTTTTGCCGCCTCCTGCGCAAACAGCTTCTGCGCGATCAGGGAATCCAGTTCCTGACGCTTGAGGTTGTAGATCTGCTCTTCGAGCTGCGACAGCCTCGCGCCGAGGGAACGTTCAAGGTCCTTGGCTGTGATTGTCTCTCCGTTTACCTCCGCCAACGGCTCGGTCTTGCTAGAGTCGGCCCCGAACGATGATCCATTAAGTGTCAACGCGAGGATAAGACCACAGAAGGCAGCCCTAACTCGCCATAGACGCCGTCTCGAGAATAAAGGCAACTCACATATTTCCATCGGATTTCTCTCGGTGCCCTTGAATACATACCACCTTAATCTAGTTTCCAAAAGGGAAAGAAAGAAAAACTCTTGAAACCCTTCGGGCCCGTGAGTGATCTCAAACTCCTCCAACACCTCGCCCTTGGGTAATCCTATCGCCACACTATGACGACGGTATCCCACATCCACACTGACTCGAAGCTCTATAGATCCGCCATGGATTGATTAAAAAAAAATTAAACGGTATAGAATCAATCGTCCTTCCCACTGACGGAACAAAATATGTCCCCGAACCATGCTGTAGAGACTAAGCCTCTTCCTCTTACCGATCGTGTGTATTGGCTCGTTCCAGGACTTGTTGGTTTCTTCTTTGGAAGTCTTTTAGTCTTGTCGGCCAGTCAGACGTTAGCAGCCACTTTGTCTGCTGAACCTGCACAGCCGCATATGGACCAAGCCTTGAGGTCATTCCAACGAGGGGACTTCGAGCAGGCAGTTTTAAGCTGGACAGAGGCTGCCCGATTGTACGAAGCGGAGCAAAAGCCCAAGGAACAAAGCATCGCGCTCATCCACCTGGCCCAAGCCTATCAGTCTCTCGGTCAATATAGGGACGCGTTGAAAAATCTTGAGCCCGCTCTAGCCCTAGCTGAAAAATCGGGGAATCGGACGCAAATGGCTTTTGCTCTCGGAACCCTGGGCGATGTGTATATTGCCACCGGGCCTCCGGAGACAGCCCTCAAATATTTGAACGAAGGGCTTCGCATAGCGAGGGAAGTGAACAATCAGGATCTTTCGGCGATTATCCTCAATAACTTAGGAAACCTATTAACGGCGCAAAAAAAATACCCCGAAGCCGTCGCCGCCTACACAGAGAGCGCCTCTCTCGCGGAGTCTCGCAATAATCCCTCACTGGTCACAAGAGCGCTGATCAATGCAGCAACGGCATCGATACAGAACAAACAATATAAGGAGGCCAAGGCGCTGCTCGACAGGGCCTTGGATCTAATTCGGGCCCTGGAACCGTCACACGACAAGGCTTCCGGCTTGATCAGTATTGGCCTGGCCTACGACGATCTCCGCTCAAGTCTCCCAGACTCCAACGATTCCCTCTTACTGCTTGCTCACCAGACCTTCAGTGAAGCGGGCACGGTGAGTGACAGTATCGGAGATCGCCGCGCGTCGTCGTATGCCCGGGGCTATCTCGGCAAACTGTACGAAGACGAACGCAGGTATCAGGAGGCTTTGCAGTTGACGCGCCGGGCCACCTTCGCAGCACAGCAAGTAAACGCCCCCGAATCTCTTTATCGCTGGGAATGGCAAACCGGACGTCTGCTCACGAAACTAGGAACCATCGACGACGCCATTGGAGCATACCGGCGTGCCGTGCGTACGCTCCAGTCGATTCGACCCGAGCTGTCGGCCAGCTATGGAGCGCCACAAACATCGTTCCGTGAGACCATGGGATCGGCGTACTTCGAGCTGGTGGATCTTCTTTTGCAGCGTGCAGCGTCGCTGCGGGATCCCAGCCAAGTCGGGCCGTACCTGATTGAAGCGCGCGAGGCGGTCGAATTGTTCAAAGCGGCCGAGTTGCGGGATTACTTCCGCGACGACTGCGTGGACACAGCCCTGTCTAAAATCACCCAGCTCGATGTGCTGGCAAAGACCGCGGTTGTCATCTACCCGATCCTCCTGCCGGATCGAACCGAGCTGCTGGTCAGCCTACCAACTGGGCTGAAGCGAGTTTTGGTTCCGGTGGGAGCGGAGACGCTCACGCAAGAAGTTCGAGAATTTCGGCGCAAACTCGAGAAACGGACCACGCGAGAATACCTCCCCCACGCGCAAAAGCTGTATGACTGGTTGATCCGGCCTCTAGAGCCGGACTTGGCATCTTTTCCTGTCGACACCCTGGTCTTCGTTCCGGACGGAGCCCTTCGAACGATTCCCATGGCGGCTCTGCACGACGGAAAGCAGTTTT
>WNFP01001420.1_pt1 | contig 18645 bp, 18 predicted proteins | sample 5400201 | NCBI WGS metagenome assembly WNFP01 (sample SAMN13153355, study PRJNA577476) | soil metagenome | isolation source: 115 cm saprolite under Madrone tree | place: USA:California | collected 2016-06-14 | reverse complement strand
TGCTCTGGCTGGCGTCGGAAAGCGCCGCGTTCGTGACGGGCACGGTGTTGTCGGTCGACGGAGGCCGGCTGGCGGGCTCCTGAACGCGGCCGCTCAAGCCGAAGGCTTGGGCGCGATCGTGACGCGGCCCGCGGCGATCGCCTGCATCACCGTGTCCACGTCCACCGGCTTCACCAGGTGGCTCTCGATGCCCACCGCCGCGCTGCGCTTGCGATCCGAGCCCTGGCCGAATCCCGTCAGCGCCACGATGCGGACGCCGGCCAGCTGCGGATAAGTGCGCAGCCGCCGGGCGACTTCGATTCCGTCCATCCCCGGAAGGCCGAGATCGAGCAGCACCACGTCAGGCTGGAACTGCGCGGCCGCGACCACCGCCCCCATGCCGTCATGTTCCTGCCGGACTTCGTGTCCCGCTCCCTCCAGCGCCTGGGCGAGCATCTCCGCCGCGTCGCGATCGTCGTCGACGATCAGCACGCGCCGGCGCTGGTACGGCTTTCCGCTCGGCGACTGCGCCTGCTGCTCCGATTCCCGCACGCCTTCGCGCGCCGAGGCGGGCAGCCGGATCACGAACTCGCTCCCTTGCCCGGGCCCGTCGCTGGACGCGTCGACGCTCCCGCCGTGGAGCTGCACCAGGCTGCGCACCAGCGTGAGCCCGATGCCGAGCCCGCCGTGGGAACGGTCGGGCACCTGGTCGCCCTGGACGAAGAGCTCGAACATGGAAGACAGGCGCTCGGGAGCGATGCCCCGGCCGTTGTCCTTCACCCGCACGATCATGCTGGCGCCTTCGCGGCGCCCTTCGACTTCGATGCTGCCCCCCGGCTCCGTGTACTTGGCCGCGTTCTGGATCAGGTTTCCGATCGCCTGCGCGAGCCGGACCGGGTCCCCCTCGACGAACAAGGCTCCCACCGGCGCCGACACCGTCAGCTTGTGCTGCTTGGACTCGATCAAGGGACGCGTCATCTCCACCGCGCGGGCGATCGCGGTGGCCAGGTCGACGCGCTCGCGCCGCAGATCGATCTTCCCCATGGTCGCCCGGGAGACGTCCAGCAGGTCGTCGACGAGCCGCGAGAGGTGCGCGACTTGCCGCTCGATCACGGCCCGCTCGCGCTCGGTCGAGGGGTCGGCCGACCGCAGCCGCATCACCTGCAGCGCGGTGAGGATGGGCGCGAGCGGGTTCCGCAGCTCGTGCCCGAGGATGGCGAGGAACTCGTCCTTGTTGCGGTCGGTCTCCAGGAGCTGGCGCGCCAGCGCCTCCGTCTTGCGCCGCGCGACCACGGAGTCGGTGACCTCGACGGCGTGGATCATCACGTTTTCCATCGCGCCGTCCGGATCCTTGGTGGGCTGGGCGACGAAGTTGAAGAACCGCTCCGACCCGTCCTCTGACCTGAGGCCCCACAGGGCTGGGTATTCGTTTCCCAGGTAGGGGTTGCCCGTGCGGTACACCTCCTCCAGAAGGTCCCAGGTCGGGGTCGCGGCCGCATCGGGGATCGCCTCGCGTCCAGGGCGTTCGATCAGGCTCTTGCGCCCGAGGAGCTGCTCGAAGCGCGGGTTCGCCAGGACGAAGGATTGCTCCTCCCCCCGGACGATGGCGATGGCGGCCGGCGCCTTCATGAACAGCGCGTAGAGGTGCTCGCGGTGCGCGTCGGCCTCGGCGCGGGCCATCTGCTCCCGCCGTTCGAGCTCGTCGCGCTGCTGCCGCTGCTGCGTCAATTCGCGGATCAGCGCTTTCTCGCGTCGATGCTGCTCGAGGAAGATGCGGACCTTGGCGATCATGGTCTCCGGCGCGAATGGCTTGACGACGTAGTCGACGGCGCCGTTGGCGTAGCCCTTGAGGATCTCCTCCTCCTCGCGGCGGATGGCGGTGACGAAGATGATCGGCGTGTACCGGGTGCGCTCGCGCTCGCGGATCAGCGCCGCGGTCTCGAACCCGTCGAGCTCCGGCATCTGGACGTCGAGGAGGATCACGGCGCAATCCTCTTGCAGCAAGAAGCGGAGCGCCTCCCGGCCGGAGCACGCTTTGACCAGCTTTTCGCCGAGCGGCTCGAGGACGGCTTCCAGCGCCAGCAGATTCGCCTCGCGGTCGTCCACGATCAGGATCGTTTCCGGCTCCCGAGACATCCGCTGCGTATAGCAACGCGTTCTCTGGCGTGCTTGGGCAAAACAGCCGCGCGCTCGTCTGGTTGTCCCTCGGCCGACATCGCGCTTTCTTCAGGGAGGTTCTTGCGAGCCGATCAACTTCTCACCGGGGCTGCCGGGGCCGCCGTTCTCGATCTTGCCCAGCTCCTCTCCAATCCCGCGCTGGATGCGCGCGAAGGGCCCCGGCTTGCGGTCGTAGTCGATGAACCTCCGGGTCTCCGCGTCGTCCGCATGGAAGCGGCGCATGAACTCCTCCCGCTCGGCCATCTTCCGCTCGAAGATCCTGCGCACGTCGCCCTGGTCGCGGATGATGTACGGCGTGAGGAAGAGGAGGAGGTTGGTCTTCTGCTTCTTCGTGCTCTCGCTGCGGAAGAGCCAGCCGAGGAGCGGGAGCGAGCCCAGCACCGGCACCTTGTCGACGCTGCGGGTGACGCGCTCCTGGATCAGCCCGCCCAGCACCACCGTTTCCTGATCGCGCGCCATCACCGTGGTCTTCGCCGACCGCTTGCTGGTGGTGGGCCCCAGCTGCTTGTCCACGCTGGCGATCTCTTCGGTCGACTGTTCCACCTCCAGGCGGATGACGTCGCCCTCGTTGATCTGGGGCCGGATGTGGAGCTTCAGCTCGACGTTCTGGCGCTCGATGGGCGCGTAGAGCGAGCTCAGGCTGGTCGCCACCGTGGACGGGGTGGTGGTGCCCACGTTCGGAGCGAACGCCGCCTGGAACGGCACGTTCTGTCCGACGGCGATCTCGCCCTCGGTGTTGTCGGTCATGATCACGTGAGGGTTGCTGATCACGTTGACGTCGCTCGAGCTCTCCAGGGCCTGGAGCACGATGCCGAAGGAGGGGACGGTGACGTTCCCGACGGTGATGGGCGGCCCCTGGATGCCCCCGAGGAACCCGTTCAGGCTTGCCAGCGAGGAGATCCCGCCGATGGAGCTGAGTCCTCCCAGGGAGGTTCCCAGCACTCCCGTAGCGGTCCCGGGGACGCCGCCGAACGACGTCCCCTTCTGCCCGCCGCCATGCGCCGACACCCCGATGTCGCGATCGGTTTCCAGATTGACTTCCATGATCACCGCCTCGACGAATACCTGGCGCCGCGGCGTGTCCAGCTGCTCGACGAGCTTGATCAGGCTCCGGTAGTCGCCCTGGCTGGCCATCACGATCAGCGAATTGGTGGTCTTGTCCGCGGTGACCTTCACGTCGCCGTTGAAGAGGTCCGCGGAGACGGGGCCGCCCGCCGCGCTCCCCGCCGGCGCCGGAGGAGGGCCAGGACCTCCGGTCGCGACCTTGGCGCGAGGCTTGGTTCCCTGGGTGAGGGACTGCAGCGTGCTGGCGAGATCTTCCGCTTTCGCATGGCGGAGCGCATAGACGTGGACTCCGCCGTCGCCGGTGGGGACGTCGAGCTGCTGCACCAGATCGAGCAGCGCCTGGTACGGCTTTTCGCCCGCGATCACGATCAGCTTGTTGGTGCGCTCGTCGGCGAGCACCTTGGCCGATCGCGACGGCGCCACGGGCGTCCCGGGCGGTCCGGGCCGGGATGAAGCCTGCGCTTGCGCGATGTCGTTGAGCTTCTGGGCCAGCTCAGGCGCCGCCGCGTACCGCACGGAGACGATGTGGATCTCCTGCGACCCGCCCGGCTGGTCGAGCTGGCCGATGAGCTGCTCCAGGCGGCCGAGGTTCAGCCCGACGTCCGAGACGATCAGGGTGTCGGGCGGGAAGATCTGGAGGTCCGCGTCCCGCGAGGTGAACTGGTTGAGGACGTTGCGCATCTGCTCGGCATCGACGAACCGGAGCTTGAAGAGCTTCGTCACCATCTGTTCGTTCTGGGGCGCCGGCTGCCCGCCGTCGAGGTAGAGCGGGACTCCGGCGCGCGGCGACTGCTTCTTCTCCGTCACCTTCCAGTACCGTCCCACCGGGTAGACGGCCCATCCGTTCGCGTCCAACGCGGCCACGAAGACGTTCCAGACTTCGCTCGCCGGAATCGGCGCGTTGGAGAGGATGGTGACCTTCCCCGAGATGCGCTCGGGAAGGATGAAGTTGCGCTGGGTGAACTGGCTGACGAACTGGATCACGTCGGCGAGGTCGCGCTTGTCGAACGACATCAGCACCGTCTTGGTGTTCCTGCCAAAGTCGCCGTGATTGTTTGGTACAGACCTCTGCTCCGCGCGCGCAGGCCATGCGGCGAGCCAGAGCGCGGCCAGGAACGAGCGTCCGGGACACACGCCGGGCAGGTCTGCATCCAGCGTGCCGCGCGGCTGCTCCTCTAGATCGCGCTGTGCTCCGGCGTCTCACGCGACACGAAGTCAGCCAGGTTGTCAGCGCGCGACAGTTTGGCAGCGCGAGGGGCGAACACGCGATCGAGCGAGAGCGGTCCCGGTCCCGCCACGGCGATCCAGAGCAGGAGGACGATGTAGGTCCACTCCTCGAATCCGAGCAGGTCGCTGACGCCGTGCAGGTTCTCGATCTTCGCGGTGAGGATGGCGACGCTCATCACCACGATGAGCGGGATCGCCGCGAGCCGGCTGAGGAGCCCGACCAGGAGCAGCGCTCCGCAGATCAGCTCCGCCGAGGAGGCGAGGACGGCGCTGAATCCGGGCGCCGGGATGCCCAGCTCGGTGAAGAACTCCGTCACCTTCTCGAGCCCGTGCAGCTTGCCCCAGCCGGTGCCCACGAAGACGACGCCCAGCGTCAGCCGCGCGAGCGTCGGCCCGAGGAACGAGAGGCGGCCGGCGACGGAGAGGAAACGGGACTGCGCGCGCGAGATCCAGCTCATCGGTTTGCTCCAATCCAGCCTTCTCCCAGCCAGCTCTGCAGCGTCTGCACGGCGCGCTCCGGATGCTCCAGCGCTCCGCAGACGTCGCCCAGGGCGGCGCCGGCCAGGGCGAGGCGCACGGCCTCGGCCTCGTCGGCCTCGACCGCGACGTGAAAGACTTCGAATCCGTTGCGCCACACGACGAGGTGCGTGGGCTGCGCCCGGGCGGTCGCCGACTGCCCGTCCCAGAGCGGCCCGACGTCGTGGTCCAGGTCCAGCAGGCGCAGCGCGGGGATCAGTTGGATGCGATGCTGAGCAAAGGCGGCCGCGTCCTGCGCGAGGGCGGCGAATTCCTCGGGCGTCAAGGATCGTCCCGGCGGAGCCTCGAACACTTGCGCCCTCGCCCATTCCAGGCGCGCCAGATCCCCCAGATCGGGCCGGGGCAGGAATGCCGCGAGCTCGCGCCCGAGCTGCCCCAGATCGGGGTGGACCGAAGGATGCGCGCGGACGTACTGCGCCGCCTGCTCGTAGAAGGGCCCGTCGCCCAGCGCCGCGACGACCTTGGGAAAGGTCTCCCGCAGCGCGTCGACCTGGCGGTCGAGGAACATGCGCGCGTAGATGGCGACGCGCTCCGCGGCGGGCAGGGCGGGCGAGCCGACGAACGCGTCGAGCGGCCGTTCACGGCCTTCCAGCAGGTCCCAGAAGAGCTGCTGCGTCTGGGCGAGGTTCATCCCAGGACCTCCATCTCCACGGCACGGGCCCGGCGGCTCTCCTCCACGACGCGCTCCAGCTCCGGAACGTGATCGTCCCACTCGACCAGCGCCGGCACCCGCCCGAAGCGGCGCAGCGCCGACCGGTACAGCTCCCAGACGGCGTCCACCACCGGCGCGTCATGCGTGTCGAGCACGTACTGCCCGTGATCGCCGTGGCCCGCGAGATGGAACTGCCCGACGCGGTCCACCGGGATGGCGGCGAGGTACGCATCGGGATCGAATCCGTGGTTGCGCGCGCTCACGTAGACGTTGTTGACGTCGAGCAGGATGCCGCAGTCAGCGTCCTCGGCGACCCGCGCCAGGAACTCCCACTCGGGCATCGAAGAGGCGGCGAACTCGACGTAGCTGGAGACGTTCTCCAGCAGGATCTGGCGCCCGAGCGCGTCCTGCACCTTCCGCACCCGCGAGACGACGTGGGCGAGCGCCTCTTCGGTGTAGGGCAGCGGCAACAGATCGTGGGCGTAGCGGCCGCCGTGCCGCCCCCAGCAGAGGTGGTCGGAGACGTATGCGGGCTCCACCCGATCGGCCAGCGCCCGCAGCCCGCGCAGGAGCCTCTCGTCGAGCGGGTCGACCGAGCCGACGGCGAGCGAGACTCCGTGCAGCACGACGGGAAGGTCGCACCGCACTTTCTCCAGCACGGCGTACGGCCGTCCGCCGGGGGCGAGGAAGTTCTCGCTGATCGCTTCGACCCAGCCCACGGGCGCCGCTTCGGAAAGGAAGCGCCCGTAGTGCTTCGGGCGGAGCCCGATGCCGTGTCCCAGGTCTTTGCGCGCGAACGCCATCCTCGCCCCCGGAGACGATTACTTCTGCGCGGTCTGGACCTTGCCGCCCTTGTCCTTGCAGTCCTTGTCGGACTCGGTTTCGGTCAGGCCCTGCCCCTTGCACCCGTTCTGGCCCTTGCAGGCGTTGCTGGCGCTCTTGCAGCCGCCGTGGCCCTTGCACTCGTTGATGCCTTCACACATCACGGACTTGCTGGCCTTCTTCGCGTCCTTCTCCTTCGCGAACGCCGCGCCCGACAAGAACAGCGAGGCGACGGCGGAGGCGAGGACTGCATTCTTCATCGACATGGTTTCCTCCCAGGAAGTGGACTCGGCTGGTGAGTACGCTCACCGCCGGAATCCGTTACGCGGCAATCGCGCACCGTATTCCACGCATGCGGCGTCGTGACAGGGAGACCTTCGGCGTGGATCGGGGAAGAAACGAAGCGGGGGTCCAGTCGTACCGATGAGCGAGGAAGGAGAAGTTCATGACGCATCATCGGTGGAGCACGATCCGGTTCTGGGCGTATCCGGCGGCGGTCATTGCTCTCTGGCTGGCCGCCAGCGCGTTCACGCTGTCCCGCTTGACCACGGTCATCCCGTCGCTCACGGCGCAACCCGCCGCGCGATCCGCGCCGGAGAAGATCGAGCAGCCCGTCGCGCATCTCTGCGTCGATCGCTGCTGAACGCTGCCCGGATCAGGCGGCGAACTGCAGGACGGCGTCGAGCAGGACCTCGGGATCGACGGGCTTCGGCAACAGGCAGCACGCGTCCTCGATCGGGCCCCGCGCCGTCGCGCTCACGATGATCACCGGGATCGCCGAGAGTCCGTCGACTTGTCTCTTTCTCGCGAGGAAGGTGAGCCCATCCATGACCGGCATCGCGACGTCGAGCACGATCACGTGCGGCAACCAGCCCTTGATGGAGAGGATCTCGAGCGCGTGTTGGCCGTGCTCCGCCTCACGAACGGTGTGTCCGACAGTGCGAAGAAGATTGGCGACCAGAAATCGGGCGTCGGCATCATCCTCGATCACGAGTACGTTCAGCATCCCCGTCTCCCGCCTTCCCGCCCGTTGAGTTTTTGACTTTCACGCTGAAGCTACGCGTCAGCCCGTACGTACTCCCCCTGACCTCCCCGGTTCAACCCTTTCCGCTCGGATGGTCACCGACCAGGCAGTCGCGATCCGACTCGTCGCACGAGCATCGCGGATGAGTGGATGCGCGCTGGTAGACCTAAGGGGCCACCTGCGCCGGTACGGGCTCCGCCTCGGTGAGCACCAGCTTGTCGGGCTGCACGCTGAACTTGAATCTCCAGCCCAGCACCTCGACGCTCAGGCCGCTCTCGCGGAGCGAATCCCAAAAGGCGCTCTCGGGCTCGAGCTGCGCGACGGTCCCGGCCATCTCTTCGACGTGCTGCTGTACCGCCTGCAGGATCTCCGGCGGGACGCGAGCGGTGGACTCGCACATCACCACCTGCATGGCCTGCCGCATCGCCACCTTCGATCCCCGACTCCGGCTAGGCTATGGCTCTCCGCATCGGCTCAGCACCCCAGATCGTGGCGGACTGGCGCTCCAGATCGAGCGAGTAGCTCACGAGGTGGGAACCGACCCGGATGATCAACCGCACGTCCTTCCGCACGTTGCCGGTGCCCAGCTTGCGGACCTCCAGCGCTGCCTCCAGCACGTCCAGGACCGCGCGCTCCACCTCGGCGCGCAGCCCAGCCGTAAGCAGGAACGCCCTGTCCGCGTCGACCGTCAAGGAAACCTGAGCCATGGCGGGGCAACCTGGATATGCGAGCTGATTGACACCACGGACGCCAAGTGAAAAGCCGCGTTTTGCCTGTCCACCACCGCACTCCGACGTCGCTTTTGCTGTCCAACTGTCGACGATCGACCTGGCGGTGCGGCGAAGTCACCGTCCACGGGCGTGCGTAACGAAGGTGCCGAGCGGATTCCTTCCGATACGCGTATGTTCCCGAGATGAAATTCGCCGAGCTCGGTCTCTCCCCGAAATCCCTCGCCGCGCTGGATCACGCCGGGTTCGAGGCCCCCACGCCCATCCAGGCGCAAGCCATCCCGCCTGCGATGCAAGGCAAGGACGTCATCGGGACCGCGGCGACCGGGACAGGAAAGACGCTCGCGTTCGCCCTGCCCATCCTCGAACGGCTCGAGGGCAAGCGCGGGACGCGCGCGCTGATCCTGGCGCCGACGCGCGAGCTGGCCCTGCAGATCGGCGCCGAGCTGGAGCGATTCGGCCACGGGCGGCACCTGCGCACCGCGGTGGTGATCGGCGGGGTAGGGATGCACCCGCAGACCCTGGCCTTCCAGCGCGGGACTGAAGTGATCGTCGCCACGCCCGGCCGGCTCAACGACCACCTCGACCAGGGCGGCGCGCGGCTCGACCAGATCGAGATGCTGGTGCTCGACGAAGCCGACCGGATGCTGGACATGGGCTTCCTGCCGCAGCTCCGCCGGATCCTCCGGCACCTGCCGAAGAAGAGGCAGTCGCTGCTCTTCTCCGCGACCATGGCCGGGGAGGTGCAGGAGTTCGCGCGCGAACACCTGCAGCACCCGGTCCGCGTCGAGGTGGCGCGGAGCGGCACGACCTCGGAGCGCGCCGAGCAGCAGGTGTTCCTGGTCGGCGAGGAGGAGAAGGTCGCGCTGCTGCTCGCGCTCCTCGAGCAGGACGATCTGTCCACGCTGGTGTTCACCCGCACCAAGCGGCGCGCGGACCGGGTGGGCAAGGCGCTCACGCGGGGCGGGCACCACGTCGCGGTGATCCACGCCGACCGCTCCCAGTCGCAGCGGCGCCAGGCGCTGGAAGGCTTTCGCGAGGGCAGGTACCGGGTCCTGGTGGCGACCGACATCGCGGCGCGCGGCATCGACGTCGCGGAGATCGGCCACGTGATCAACTTCGACCTCCCCCACGTGCCGGAGGATTACGTGCACCGCATCGGCCGCACCGCGCGCGCCGAGGCCAGCGGCCGCGCCTCGAGCTTCGCTTCTCCCGAGGAGCACGGACTGCTGGCGGGCATCGAGAAGTTCACGCGCCGCGCGGTGGAGCGGGCGGCGGTGCCGCGCCACGAGGAAGCGTTCCGCACGGAAGTGGCGCGGCGCGCATCCGCCTTGCAGGAGCGCCGGCACGAACAGGGACGGCCGCCGCGTCGTGCGCGCCCGCACGCCGCGAGCACACCCGGCCGGCACGGCGGGGGAACGGGGGCGCACGGCACCGCTGCCGGGCATGCCCCGCGACACGTCGGCAGTTGGAAGCCCCGCCGCCGCCGATGACCGGATCAGTGGGGTTCAGAAGAGCCAGAGGCCGCGCGCCATGGCCGCCGCGGCGAAGGGAATCACGACCACCAGCGCCGTCTCCAGGTCGTTGATGACGACCAACGTGCGGAGCCCATCGAATCCCGGCAGCGGCCTGCCCTCCCTGCGCGCCCTGCGCCAACCGATGAACGTAGCCATCGGCCACATCTCCAGGGCGACGACCGAGACGAAGAGCGTCATCTTGATCCAGAAGAAACCGTTGCGCAGGTAGAACTCCGGCGCTTTTTCCACCCGGCCGAACGCCCGCGCGAGCCCGGTCAGCAGCCAGAGTGCCGCGGCGACGCCCCAGAGCGTGTCGGCGGTGAAGAGCCGGTGGAGGGCCTGCGGATCCGGACCGCCGCGCAGCGCGCGCAAGTACCGCCCGCGCATGAACACCGAACCGAGGCCGACCCCGAGGGCAAGCACGTGCAAGGCCGAGAGGATCGCCGCGGTCACGATGCGCCCACCTTGCCAGGGCCAGCCGAGGCCGACCGCCTGCCCTCGTTTCGAAATCGGCACATGATTGCGACCGATCGATTCCCGAGACCTTCGTAGGATGCGCGCCGCTCGGTCACCGGTCCGGGACAATGACCAAACGGAGAGAACTCATGAACCGATGCTTCCAGGGTGCGGCGGCGGCGACAACTTCACCACCTTCGCCGTAGGGACGGAACGCGTGGGAGGCGCCATCGACCTGGACGCGCTGGTGGATTACGTGCAGGCGCTTCCCGGTCAGCAGATCGTCGCTACCGTCGAGGGACGCATCCAGCGCTTGCACTGACGGCGATTGATCGGCCGCCATGTCGTGACTAGAGTGGTTGCAAATGGCGGCCAACAGCCGGCTTGCCGTCGGTCTCCACGCGCTCACCGTGCTCGCGTACCGGGCGCCGGACGTGCTGCGTTCCGAGGACGTCGCCTTCAGCGTGCGGACGAACCCGGTGGTGATCCGGCGGGTGCTCGCGCGCCTCGCTCGCGCCGGCCTGGTCGAGTCCATCCGCGGCAAGACGGGCGGCTTCAGGCTCGCTCGCGACCCGAAGAAGATCACCGCGCTCGACGTCTACCGCGCGCTGGAGCCTGGCGGCCTGTTCGCCCAGCACGCCAGGGCACCCGAACCGCGCTGCGAGGTGAGCTGCGCGATGAAGGACCTGCTCGGCCACACCTTCCGGGAAGTGGACCAGGCCGTGGAACGGCGCCTGGGGCGAATCACCATCGCGGCTCTTGCATCCGAGGTCTGAGCTCATCTGTAGCTCAGACGGTTACATTTTCGTGGCACGGAGCAGGCCGATGAATCGTTCCCTACAAGCTGTCCTCTCGCTGGTGGTGTCTCTCGGCGCCGCCTGGGGCTGCGGACGTCGAGGCCAGGCGGTCGCCGCCGTCGACGCGCGCCCCAAGGTCACCATCGCCCAACCGATCGTCGCCTCGGTCGCCGACTACAGCGAGCACACCGGCCGCACCGAGGCGCCGGAAGCGGTGGAGATCCGCCCGCGCGCCTCCGGCCATCTCGTGCGCGCCGCGTTCCGCGAAGGAGACCTGGTGAAGAAGGGCGACCTGCTCTTCGTCGTCGACCCCCGGCCCTACCAGGCGAGCCTCGCCCGCGCGCGCGCGGAGCTCGAGAGCGTCAAAGCCGACTACGAGCTGGCGAAGAAGAACGCCGCCCGCGCCGAGGCGCTGGTGAAGACCAACGTCATTCCCCAGCGCGACTGGGACGCGCAGAGCGCCGCGGTGGACCAGTTTGCGGCGCGGCGGGCGGCGGCGGCGGCCGCCGTTTCCAGCGCCGAGCTCGACCTGGATTACGCCTACGTCCGGTCGCCGATCTCAGGACGCATCGGCCGCGTCTTGATCACCGTGGGCAACCTGGTCACCCCCGGCATGCCCTCGCCGCTCGCCACGGTGGTGTCGGTGGATCCGCTGTACGTCTACGTCGACGTGGACGAGATCCACGGCCTGCGCCTGCGCGACTCCGGCGGCGGCGTCGCCCTGGTCGGCTTCCCCGGCGAAGAGGGCCATCCCCACCGGGCGGCCATCGACTTCATCGACAATCGCGTCGACCCCGCCACCGGCACCTTGAAGGTGCGCGCCGTGGTGCGGAACCCGGACGGCCGCCTCTCGCACGGCCTCTTCGCCCGGGTGCGACTCACGGACAACCTGCAGCGCGACGTCCTCCTCGTCTCGGACCGCGCCATCGGCACCGATCAGGACCGCCGCTTCGTCTGGGTGATCGGAGCGGACGGCAGGGCGAAGTACCAGCCGGTCAAGCTCGGGCCTCTGGAAGGCGGGCTGCGCGTCATCCGCGAAGGCGTTGCCGCCTCCGACCGGGTGGTCGTGCGCGGCCTGCAGCGGGTCCGGCCGGGGGCAGAGGTGGCTCCCGAGGTCGTGTCCATGGCGTCGGTCGACCGCGCCGCCGGCGCGCCGCGCGAGATCGCCCAATGAAGCTGGCCCGCTTCTTCATCGAGCGCCCGATCTTCGCGGGCGTGCTCTCGATCGTGATCCTGGTCCTGGGCGCGATCTCCGCCTTCCAGCTTCCCATCTCCGAGTATCCCGAGGTCGTCCCGCCCACCGTCGTGGTCCGCGCCCAGTATCCCGGCGCCAGCCCTCGCGTGATCGCCGAGACCGTGGCCGCGCCGCTCGAGCAGGAGATCAACGGCGTCGAGAACATGCTCTACATGTCGTCGACCTCCAACGCCGACGGGACGATGACCCTGACGGTCACCTTCCGCATCGGCACCGACGTCGACATCGCCCAGGTGCAGGTGCAGAACCGCGTCTCCCAGGCGCTGCCGCGGCTCCCCGAGGACGTGAAGCGCTTCGGCGTCACCACCAAGAAGAGCTCGCCCGACCTGACCATGGTGGTCCACCTCTTCTCGCCGGACGGCCGCTACGACGAGACGTACATCCGCAACTACGCCGTGCTCCAGGTCAAGGACACGCTGTCGCGCCTGCCGGGCATGGGCGACGTCCAGCTGTTCGGCTCGGGCGACTACAGCATGCGGATCTGGCTGGACCCGGAAAAGGTCGCCGCCCGCGGCCTCACTGCCGGCGACGTGATCCGCGCCTTGCGCGAGCAGAACGTCCAGGTGGCCGCTGGCGGCTTGGGCCAGCAGCCCTCTCCGCGCGACGCCAACTTCCAGCTCAGCATCAACGCCCGCGGCCGCCTCGTCGAAGAGTCCGAGTTCGGGGACATCGTGGTGAAGACCACGCCCGACGGAGCGAAGGTCCGCCTCTCCGACCTGGCCCGCATCGAGCTGGGCGCGAGCGAATACGCGCTGCGCAGCCTCCTCGACAACAGGGCCGCGGTCGCCATTCCGATCTACCAGGCGCCCGGATCGAACGCGCTGGCTCTATCCGACTCGGTCCGCAAGACCATGGCGGAGCTGTCGAAGAGCTTTCCCGAGGGCCTCACCTACAGCATCGTCTACGACCCGACCCGATTCGTCCGCTCCTCCATCGAGGAGGTAGTGGTCACGCTCTTCGAGGCGCTGGCGCTGGTCGTGCTGGTGGTGATCCTCTTCCTGCAGACCTGGCGCGCTTCGATCATCCCCATCGTCGCGGTGCCGGTCTCGCTGGTGGGCACCTTCGCGGTGATGAAGCTGTTCGGGTTCTCCATCAACGCCCTCTCCCTGTTCGGGCTGGTGCTCGCCATCGGCATCGTGGTGGACGACGCCATCGTGGTGGTGGAGAACGTGGAGCGGAACATCGCGCTCGGCCTCAAGCCGCTGGAAGCGACGCGCAAGGCGATGGACGAGGTGAGCGGGCCCATCATCGCCATCGCGCTCGTCCTCTGCGCCGTGTTCGTGCCCATCGGGTTCATCCCCGGGCTCACCGGGCAGTTCTACAAGCAGTTCGCCCTCACCATCGCCATCTCCACCGTGATCTCGGCGGTCAACTCGCTCACCTTGAGCCCCGCGCTCTCCGCGGTGCTGCTGCGGTCCCATGACGCCCCCAAGGACGCCTTGACGCGCGCGATGGACCGCGCGTTCGGTTGGTTCTTCCGGCCCTTCAACCGGTTCTTCGGCGCCGCATCCACCGGATACGTCGGAGTGGTGCGCCGGGTGCTGCGACGGTCGGGCGTGGCCATCGTCGCCTACGGCGGCCTGCTCGCGCTGACCTGGCTCGGATTCAGCAAGGTCCCCTCCGGCTTCGTGCCCGTGCAGGACAAGCAGTACCTGGTGGCCTTCGCGCAGCTTCCCGACGCGGCCTCGCTCGATCGAACCGACGACGTGATCCGCCAGATGTCCAAGATCGCCCTGGAGACGGAAGGTGTCGAGCACGCCATCGCCTTCCCCGGGCTGTCCATCGCCGGCTTCACCAACAGCCCCAACGCGGGCATCGTGTTCGTCGGCCTCAAGCCGTTCGAGGAGCGCAAGGCAAAGCGCCTGCAGGGGCCGGCGATCGCGGCGCTGCTCAACCAGAAGTTCGCCGACCTGCAGGACGCCGTGGTGGGAGTGTTCCCGCCGCCCCCGGTGCAAGGGCTGGGCACCATCGGCGGCTTCAAGTTCTACGTCGAGGATCGCGGCGACCTCGGCCTGAACGAGCTGGACCAGGGGACGCAGAGGCTTCTCAACGCAGGCTATCAGCGGCCCGAGCTGACCGGCCTCTTCACCGGATTCCAGGTCAACGTCCCCCAGCTCTACGCCGACCTCGATCGCACCAAGGCCAAGTCGCAGGGCGTCGCCGTCACCGACGTCTTCGAGACGATGCAGGCCTATCTCGGCTCGCTCTACGTGAACGACTTCAACCGCTTCGGCCGCACCTTCCAGGTGACCGTGCAGGCCGACGCGCGCCATCGCCTGGTTCCCGACGACGTGCTGGCGCTGCAGACGCGCAACGAGGCGGGCGGAATGGTGCCGCTGGGCAGCCTGCTCACGGTGCGCGAGGCGAACGGCCCCGATCGCGTCACCCGCTACAACGGATATCCGGCGGCAGAAGTGAACGGCGCGCCCGCGCCGGGCCGGAGCTCGGGCGAAGCGCTGGCCGCGGTGCAGTCCATCGCCGCCAGCGAGCTGTCTCCGGGGATGACGTACGAGTGGACCGAGCTCACCTACCAGCAGATCCTCGCCGGCAATACCGGCCTCCTGGTGTTCCCGCTCTGCGTGTTGCTGGTCTTCCTGGTGCTGGCGGCTCAGTACGAGAGCTGGACGCTCCCGCTCAGCGTCATCCTCATCGTCCCCATGTGCCTGCTCGCGGCCATCGCCGGCGTCTGGCTGGACGGCAGCGACAACAACATCTTCACCCAGATCGGCCTCTTCGTGCTGGTCGGGCTCTCCTGCAAGAACGCCATCCTCATCGTCGAGTTCGCCAAGGACAAGCAGGAGGAGGGCCGCGATCCCGTCTCCGCCGTGCTGGAGGCCTGCCGGCTGCGGCTGCGCCCGATCCTCATGACCTCCATCGCCTTCATCATGGGAGTCTGGCCGCTGGTGTCCTCCCGCGGCGCGGGCGCGGAGATGCGCCACGCCATGGGAGTGGCGGTGTTCGCCGGGATGATCGGCGTGACGCTGTTCGGGCTCTTGCTGACGCCGGTCTTCTTTACTGCGCTGCGGAAGCTCCGGAGCCGGAGGTCGCTCGAGCTGGCGGAGCCGGAGCCGCGAACAGTTCTCCAAGGTACCCGGTCAGCATGAGGGAGGCTCGATGTGTTCGCTGGCTGACGCTCTGGGACGGGATCTCGAGGACGGCCGCGACTTCATCGATCGGGAGGCGTTCGACCTCGCGCAGCACGAAGGACGCGTGATCCAGCTCGTCGATCTGACCCAGGGCGTCGCGGACGCGTTCGCGCAGATCGCGCGCGTTGAGCGCCATTCCCGCCAGCGCGGAGCGATCCGGATCCGTCCAGGCCAGACGGCCGTCGCCGTCGAAGCGGGGCAAGAAGGCCTCGAGCGCCGTGGCCCGGTCCGCCTGGGCGGCGCGGCGCCGGGCGAGCACCCGGCGCACCGCGAGCCGCAGCAACGACGTCTTGAACGAGGAGCCGGAGAGCACCGAAGCCGGCCCGCAGGCCGCCTCGACGAAGATCTTCTCCGTCATTTCGCCCGCCTCGGCCGCGGAGGACAGCAAGTTCGAGCAGATCCGGTGGACGATGTGCCAGTACCGGGTCGTCAGCGTGCCGAAGGCCAGACCGTCGCCGCGCCGCATCCGCTGCACCAGCCGCTCGTCCGTTTCCTCTTCGCCGCAGTCGATCCGCATCACAACCGCCTTTCGGGAATTGCCCTGACTGATTCACGCGGCGTGCCGAAGGCTGGAAGCCTGTCGGCTCTTCTGCGGCGGGCCCATTCCAGAGGGGTTAGGATGTCGGAATGCTGCACAAGCTGAAGGGCGAGTGGTTCAAGAGTCCGACAGTGGCAGAAGACCCCACGGGCGGACACGTAGTCCACGGCAGGCGCAGCAGGCTCCCCGAGTCCGGCTCGATTCTTGCGGGTCGTCGCGGCGTGCAGGCGTTCGATAGCGCGGAGCGATGGTACCGCGCCCGCGCCGCGGCGGCCTACGTGGTTGCGACGCGCGGCAAGGTGGCCTGGCTGATCGTTGTCGACACGTTCGTCGTCGCCGTGTTGGCGCTCAGCGGCTATCCGCCGGCCCGCGTCGTGGCGCTCGCGGTCGCGTACGCGCTCACCCTCACCGTGTTCTACCTGTGGATGCCGAGTACCCGGCAGGCGATGAAGAAGGGGGATGGGTCGTCGCGCCCCGAGATCTTGCGGATGACCGCGCGCTTCTTGTTGATGTTCGTGGCGCAGGCGCTCACCGGGGGAATCCGCAGCCCGCTCCTGCCGGTGATCCTCATTCCCTTCTCCGACCTGGCGATCACGCACGGCTGGTCGCCGATGGCGAAGACCATCCTCGCCGTGATCGGCGCAGGGCTCCTGGCGATGGCGCTGCTGCCCGCGCCGTGGTTCGGACCGGACGTGCCGCAACCCGCCTATTGGATCGTGCTCCTGGCCATCCTCACGACCGCCGGCATGTGGCACACGCGGTACGCGCTGCGCTTGACCCGGTCCTTGGGCGACAGCGCCTGCGAATTGGGCCGGACGCGCGAGGAGATGGTCTACCGGGCGCTGGCGCGTGCGCGGGAGATGGAGCACGTCAGCCTCAAGCTCTCCCACGAGCTGAAGAACCCGCTGGCGGCGATCAAAGGGCTTGTGCAGCTCTCGGCCCGAGCTGCTTGCGATCCGGACTCCGCCGAGCAGCTGCGGGTGGTCGCGGCGGAAGTCGACCGCATGGAGAACATCCTCAAGGAGTACCTCTCGTTCTCGCGGCCCGTCGAGGCGCTGCAGCCGCAGCCGGTCGCGCTCGGCACCCTGGCCGACGAGGTGCTCTCGCTGATGGACGCGCGCGCCGCGCTGGCGGGCGTGGTCCTGCGCAGGAGCGGAGACGCGGTGATCGAGGCCGATCCGCGGCGCCTCAAGGACGCGCTCTTCAACCTGGTGGGCAACGCCGTCGAGGCCACGGGCCAGGGCGGCAAGGTGGAGATCCAGATCGACAAGGTCGAGCACAACGCGCGCATCGCGGTCTGCGACTCCGGACGCGGGATGCCGCCCGAGGTGCTCGAGCGGATCGGGACCCCGTTCTTCACCACTCGCGACGAGGGCACCGGGCTGGGAGTGGTGGTGGCCCGCGCAGCCTTTGCGCAACACGGAGGATCGCTGGTCTACTCCAGCGAGCCGGGCATGGGAACGATGGCGGTCGGAACCCTCCCGCTCCGGTCCATCCAGAGGAGCAACGATGGCGCGGGTGCTGCTGGTTGACGACGAGCCCTCGCTTCTCTTCACGCTGAGCCAGTTGCTGAAGTCGCGCGGCATGGAGCCCGTGCTGGCGCAGTCGGCGAGGGAAGCGCTGACCAAGCTGGAAGGCGTGGACGGTGTGATCACCGACTACTCCATGCCGGACATGGACGGCGTGCAGCTGGTGCAGGCGGTCCACGAGCGGGACGACTCGCTGCCGGTGGTGATGCTCACCGCTCACGGTTCGGAGCGGATCGCCGTGCGGGCGATGAAGAGCGGCGCGTACGAATACGTGACCAAGCCGTTCGACATCGACGAGATGGCGCTGGTCCTCGATCGGGCGCTCGAGGCCCGGGCCTTGCGGGTCCAGAACCGGCGATTGACGGCGGAGCGGGCGCTGGGCAGGGCCATCGTCGGCGACTCTCCGGCCATGCGCCGGGTCCTGGAGGCGGTCAACCGGGTGGGGCCCAAGGACATCACCGTGCTGGTGCGCGGAGACACCGGCACCGGCAAGGAGCTGATCGCTTCGCTCATCCACGCGGAGAGCCGCCGGGCGGCGGGTCCGCTGATCCGCTTCAACTGCGCCGCCATTCCCGGAGAGCTGGCCGAGGCGGAATTGTTCGGGCACACCCGCGGCGCCTTCACCGGCGCGACCCAGGCGCGGCGCGGCTTCTTCGCGGAGGCGCACGGCGGCACGCTGGTGCTGGACGAGGTCGGCGAGCTGTCCGGGCCCATCCAGGCGAAGCTGCTCCGCGCGCTGCAGGAGGGAGAGATCCAGCCGGTCGGGGCGGGGCGGGTGGAGAAGGTGGACGTGCGGGTGGTGGCCTGCACCAACCGCGACCTGGGCGCCGAAGCGCGGGCGCACCGGTTCCGCGAGGATCTCTATTATCGTCTGGCGGTGGTCGAGCTGATCGTGCCGCCGCTGCACGAGCATCGGGAGGACATTCCCGCGCTGGCGACGGAATTCGGGCGCCGCTATGCCGAGCGGTTCGGCATGGTCGACGTGCGGCTCGCTCCCGAGCTGCTGGAAGCCCTCCAGCGCGCCGACTGGCCCGGCAACGTCCGCCAGCTGGAGAACGCCATCGCGCGGATGGTCGCGTTGGGCGGCGCCGGCGAGATCGGCCTGGAGGCGTTCGCGGCCGCGGTCGGCACGGCCGAGCCGGGCGGGGAACCGGCGCCGGACGGAACGCTCACGCTGCGCGAGCAGGTGGAGGCG
>WNFP01001418.1_pt1 | contig 18663 bp, 17 predicted proteins | sample 5400201 | NCBI WGS metagenome assembly WNFP01 (sample SAMN13153355, study PRJNA577476) | soil metagenome | isolation source: 115 cm saprolite under Madrone tree | place: USA:California | collected 2016-06-14 | reverse complement strand
CGGAAACCTCGTCGATGATCATCGACCCGATGAGATAGCCGGAGATCACGAAGAACACGTCCACGCCGACAAAGCCGCCGCGAACCAGCGTCCACTCCGCATGAAACGCGATGACCAGGCTCACCGCGATGGCGCGCAGGCCGTCGATATCCTTCCGGTAAGTGCGATTCATTTTCGCCGGATTTTCCAGATCATGGCAAGGCGCGTCTGCGGTGGGCTGTTAGAGCATCCCTGTCTGACGGTCAAGTTTGCCGCCGCTCGCGCCTTAGCGGTGCAGTCAGGGCATCGGTGAGGTTGGATGCCTGTGGACGCAGCCTTCTACGGTAATCACGCCGCACCGTCCAACGTGTGCTGCCACAGAACATCAGTGCGAATTTTGTCCGCGAGACCGTCAAAAAAACGCGCTTGATCGACCGGGTCGAATACCGATCTGGGGCGATCCGCTTCAGGCCACCGATGGCTTATCTCGTTTCGCCTACAAAATCCCTCTGCAGCTCGCTCACATGCTCCAGCGCACTGCGTATCAGAGGTCCCTTGCTTGCCGCGGCGGCTGCGTGCTCCAGTTGTTCAATGCTCGAATAACCAACGATGATCGTCGTCAGCGCCCGGTTCGCGGTGGCGAAGCGAATTGCCGCGTCGACGAGATTGGCCGCATGCCCCTCTCGCACTAAAGGCTGAAACAGCCTTGCGCGTCCCATGTCGGTTGAGTAGCCGGCGGTGCCGAGCGAGTCCACGACAGGAAGACCGTTAGGATGGCGCGCCTCGATGCCACTCAGCGCCCCGCCGGCTAAGGCTCTTATGCCGATTGCTCCCATGCCCGCCTCGCTTGTCCGCCGCAGGAGTTTGTCGAAATCCTCTCCAGGAAAGCCAGGTTCGATGGTTGCGCCGGCGCTCGGATTCAGAAGGTTGTAGACCACCTGCGCCGCGTCGAATAAGCGTGAAGCGACCACCTGATGAATGGCAGGCGTGTCGCCCAATCCGGTGAAACCGCAAAACCGCGTCTTGCCTTGCCGCCGCAATCGCTCGAAGACGGGCGCTATCTCGTCGATTACCTGGCGCGCATCCAAGGCGTCGTCTTGGGGAATCCTGGCGATGGGATTATGAAACTGAAAAAGATCGACGGAATCCCGCCCAAGGCGCCGCAGGCTGGCCTCGAGCGACGCCGCCACGGCGTCTGCGATGGCATGGCGAGGAACATTGGTGACCCATACTTTGGTCGCAACGAAAGCGTCGGAGCGCATATTTTTCAGAATTCGCCCGATGTTCCGTTCCGATTCGCCGTCGCCATACGCCGGCGCGGTATCGAAGAAATTGATCCCAAGCTCCAGCGCTCGGGCGACCGCCTGCTCCTGCTCCGAAGAACTCCCCCGAACCATGAGTCCGCCCACGGCGCCACAGCCAAAGCCAAGGACCGAAATCTCAAGGCCCGTCCTACCAAGTTTTCTCAGCTCCACCAGATCCTCCTGCCATTTTGGTCAATCTACAGCGCTCGCTCTCAGTGCAGGCCGACATTTCCCAGATCACATGCCGAAGCCTCAATCCGACGAAGCAGCTCGGGCCCCAGATCACTCGGCCGATCGCCTGGGAACGCACCGTCTTGGCGTTTAGAATCCGGCCGGCCGCGAAGACACCGAGTATGCGGCGTAAGCGCGTGGCAAATCCCTGCGCGCCGAGTGTGTCGACTATGAGCCATGGAGATATCAAGGCGTTGTGCATGGATTGTAAAACTTTTCTGCCTTGGCCCAGCCGACATCTTGCCCGACAACTCTCCGCCCGCCGCCGGCGGGTCTTTCTTTATACTACTTTTGGATGCCCCTGCGGCGACGGGCCGTAGCTTGGAACCATTCGCAATTCCCTGTATAGTTTCATCAGGCGTCGGATTTCTCATCGCTGACTGACAGAACGCGAGAGGAGCACCGAATGGTTCGTGCCACGTGGTTTTATCTGGCAATCATCGGCCTATTGATCGGGACCGTCGCTTCGTACGTATTGCCCCTGCCCTGATCGAGGCGGTTGCCTCTACAGCCTGGGCCGACTTTCGAATCGCAATCCGTCCGCCTCAAGAACGGTGGACGCCGGATGCTTGAGTACGGAAGCGGCAAGGCCGATCAATGCTCCACGCTGATCCGGCAAGTCTGCGCGGCAACCGGTCCAAAAATTGGAAGGGTGATCACGGCCGGCAGCGATCTCCGACCCCGACATATTCCGTGCCGCGCAAGTAGCGATCGAGCGGTATGGCGGAGCAGCGCCGACGGCCCGGACGAGGCAGTGAACCGATCGACGGGTTAGGAAGTGGTGCCTCCCTTCGCTCGACAATCGCCCGCTGACATCGCGAGTTTCTCGCCATCCTTGAGTTTGCAATCAACAAACTCACCGGGAGCCGGCAGTAATTTGACGCCTTCGGGCCGCGGTGTGCCCTTAGCCGGCCGCGTGGCGTCATCCTGCTTCACTGGAGTATGGCTTTTCTTGGCCTGGGTATACCCAAAGCCTGCCCCTGCACCCGCTACCCCTATAATCGCGGCGACGCATCCACTCGTCCCAAGCAGGGCGACAGCCAGCACGGGCAGCAGAGTGCGTCGCATGCGGGACATTCTAGACAAAAAATTTACTCTCCTTCGGCAGCGACCGTAATTCGCTGCACAGGCTATTTCTGGGGCGCCTTTGATCTCGCGATTCAGGCGTCATGGCGCCAGCGCTCGATGAGAGCCTGGGCTTCAAAGAGGGTGTTGAACATCTCGCGATTGAGCAGTTCGTCACGTAGTTTGCCATTGAAGCTCTCATTGTAGCTATTCTCCCAAGGGCTTCCAGGCTCGATGTAGAGGGTCTTCACGCCGACTCGGGCGAGCCAGGGCCTGACCGCCTTGGCCCAGAACTCGCTGCCATAGCACATTGGGAACGGGATGCTTGGATATGCCAGCGAGGCGCCTCAATCCGATCGACAACGGTCGGGTACTTGTCGTTAATGGCTTGAGCACGTCTTGATCGCCAATCAGCGGATCGCCATTGGGCGACAGGCCCCGCGACGGCTGTACGCGTTGACGCACGATCCAGATGGAAAGGAGATCGGGATTTTGTTGGAACGATTGTACGCAGCAGCCTAGTGTGGTCCGATTCCGCGAACACGATTACGGGAGCTGATGGATGAATGGGCGTGTGGCGCTGGTCACGGGCGGCGGCCGGGGGATCGGGCGCGAGGCGGCGCTACTGCTGTCCGCAGCGGGAGCGCGCGTGATGGTCGTGTCTCGCAGCGCGACGGAACTGGCGGCCGTTGGCCTCGAACACGTCACGGCTGACCTCGGCACCGCCGGGGGCTGCGCCCAGGCCGTTGCCGAGACCGAGCGCCGACTGGGGCCGATTGACGTGCTCGTCGTGAACCACGGCATCGGCTCGGCCCATGAGCGGCTCGTGTGGGAGCAGGATCCCGAGGTCTGGCGCGAGACGATGCGCATCAACCTCGACGGTCCGTTCGAACTCGCGCGGCTGACGGTAGGCGGCATGTGCAAGCGCGGCTTCGGCCGGCTCGTATTCACGAGTTCGACCGCTGGCGAGAAAGCGGAACGCTCCGGCAGCGCATACACGGCTTCCAAGCATGGGGTTATCGGACTCGCACGTGCGGTCGCCCAGGACGCTGGGCCGTTCGGAGTCACATCCAACGCAGTGCTGCCTGGCTGGGTGCGAACCGCAATGGCCGAGCGCTCGGCTAAGACGGAGGCCGACCGGCGCGGTATCAGCGTCGAGGAGGTGTGGCGCGAGCGCGCCGCCATCTACCCGCAGAACCGGGTGTTGGAGCCGCGCGAGGTCGCGCAGGTGATCGCGTTCCTGTGCAGCGAAGCTGCCGGGGGCGTGAACGGCGAGGCGATCACCGTGGCTCTCGGCGGCATGTGGTAGGCGTTCGGAGTGTTTTGCATCGAGCCGATGCGGGATCGGGGTCCTGTCGTCAATGACATGAGCACTCCTTGCCCTGTGGCTACCGAAAACCCCGACCGGAACGAGATAGCTTGAGAATTGCCGAATGGTGTCATGGTCCCGCTGCACGCTGGGTATGTTTGGACTGCTGTTTGGTTGGCTGTCGTCGCTGCTGAAATCGCGACGGCGGCTCCAGGCGGAGAACGTGATTCTCCGTCATTGGGTAATCTGCGTCGGCGGGCACCAGGGCGCTGCGGCTGATGCGCCAACTTGCGCTCAGAACTGTGCTCGTCAAGGACGCGGACGATCAACGGAACCTGGATTGGGAGTATCAGCTGGGACTGTCGGCCCTGCGCGATCAGGAGCGCCTGGCCGACGCCCAATATCCCTCACCGATCGGTCCCCCGAGACTCAGCCCCGCTCCGGCGGAGCTTTCTTTGGTATGGTCGAGGCCATGACCCGACCGCCCCGCCAGTCAGTCATGGCTTCACGTTCAATTCTCAGTCGTCCAGCATCCTACGCGGTCCATCGCTGAGCGATCGGAATTCGACTGTGGCGAGGCCGCTGGCATGGCTCTGGATCGTCATCCGGTCGCCGATTTCCTCCGCGCATACGCCTGGCAACAGATCATGAGGGGCGGTGCCGCCAATCGTCGCAACAACGGAGCCGGAGCTGAAAGAGTCGTTGCAAACGCGCATGGTGCGGGCACTCGTGCTCATATCGACAGTTCGCGTCTCGCCGGGCTTGAGAGTCAGACTACCGAAGTTGACCGCCGCTCCTGCTTGGCCGGCAATGAGGCCGGCGCCCAAGATGGTGATCGCGCTTAGCGTCAAAATTTTCATGGATCAGTCCGTTTGCTGTGTGGTGGGTATGCTCGCGAGGTTGATATCTCTCAAGATGTACTCAGGGTCCTCGCTTCCGTAGCGCTTCACGTTCGGGGGAGGCGAATCCGGCGCAACTAGGCGCTCCCTGCGGCACCACGCCGCATTATGGCCGCCACCGTCGAACTGAGGCGGGGGGCGACGGGATATAGGAAGGACTGAGACACGGACGAAATATCGCGGGGTACAGTCACGGCGGCCCCGACGCTTCAATCGGGGATGCTGCAGGCCCTGGTCAGCCGCGCGTTATACTAAGTCCGAGACTGCTGCCACCAGAATTGCCACCGAACTCCGTAGCACGAGCGCGCGAACACGCACGGAACATCAAACGCCGCCGTTTGCAGGCGTGTTGGATGGAGCATTTCTTTCCCAAGGAAGCGGCTTGCAATACGAACCGCCGGCAGAACATCAGTCCTAAACCCCGCAGAAATTCCTGAATTATAAGGGTTTCTGTAGTGGCTGGGGGACTAGGATTCGAACCTAGGTTGACGGAGTCAGAGTCCGTAGTCCTACCGCTAGACGATCCCCCAGCAGGGGCCGTGGTCCCTTGTCCCGGATCGACGATCCGGCAGGGATGCGGGCGGCGGGCAATCTAGTCCGCAAGCCGCCGGGTTTCAAGCCCGAGGCTGGTGGCGGGCGCCCTCCTTCAGGACCGCACCCGCTTATCGGCCTCTCCCGTATCCCGCCTTGATCGCCCAGCAAAGCCCGATAAGATCACCGGCGAAGCGATGGTCGTGTTGGGCGCCAAAAAGATGGGCGCCTCGCGCGCCTTGGAGATTGAAGTGAACGGCAGCGTCGACAATGAACCGGGCGGCCAGGCGGCGGCAGGTCCTGTCGATGATGGCGAAACTGTGTTGGCCGCGCTGGATCTCGGCACCAATAACTGCCGGTTGCTGGTGGCGCTGCCGCACGGCGATTCGTTTCGCGTCGTCGACGCCTTCTCGCGCATCGTCCGGTTGGGCGAGGGCATGGACGCGACCAGCGCGCTCTCGGCCGCGGCCATGGATCGCACCATTGAGGCGCTCAAGATCTGCGCGGGCAAGATGCGCCGCCGTCGTGTTACCCATGCCCGCAGCGTCGCCACGGAGGCTTGCCGGCGGGCGGACAATTGCATGGATTTCATTGCTCGCGCCCGGCGCGAGACGGGAATCGACATCGAGATCATCTCCAATCACGAAGAAGCGTCGCTGGCGTTTTCCGGCTGCGCGCCATTGCTCGCCGCCGAACCGGCGCAAGCGCTGGTCTTCGATATCGGCGGGGGCTCGACCGAGATCGGCTGCCTGCAGGTCTCCGCGACGGCACAGCCCCGTTTGACGGCATGGCACTCCATTCCCCTGGGCGTGGTGACCCTGGCGGAGCGCCACGGCGCCGGCCACATTTCGCCGGCGGTCTATGAGGCGATGGTGGTGGAGACGCAAGACCAGCTTGTCGCCTTCGAAGCGGCCGAAGGCTTGGGCCCGGCGATCGCTGCCGGCGAGGTCCAGATGCTGGGAACCTCCGGCACGGTGACGACGCTCTCGGGCGTGCATCTCGACCTGCCGCGCTACGACCGTGCGAGGGTCGACGGTTCTTATCTCGATTTCGCCACCATCGATCGGGTCAGTGCCGATCTGGCGTCCATGGGCTGGGACGAGCGCGCGGCAATCCCATGCATCGGCCGCGAGCGCGCCGATCTGGTGGTGGCCGGCTGCGCCATCCTGGCGGCGATTTGCCGGCTCTGGCCCGTCGGTCGCCTGCGGGTCGCCGATCGCGGCGTGCGCGAAGGCATTCTCTTCGGCCTGCTCGCCGTTGCCGCCGCTTCACGCGCGGCGAGTTTATGAGCCTGCCGCCGGGACGCTCGGGCGGTGGGGGGGCAGGCGGACGAGGCACAGGCCGCGGACCGGCCAGTCGTGGCCCGGGCGGGCGCGGGCTCAGCGGCCGCAATCTGGCCCAGCGGGTGCATACCGCCGGCCGGCGCAGCCATTCCTCGACCCTCTGGCTGGAGCGCCAGCTCAACGATCCCTATGTGGCCGAGGCCAAGCGCCTGGGCTATCGCTCGCGCGCGGCCTTCAAGCTGATTCAATTGGACGATCGCTTCGGCTTTCTCCTTCCAGGCAAGCGCGTCATCGATCTGGGTGCGGCACCCGGCGGCTGGACCCAGGTGGCGGTGGGGCGGTGCCTTCCGGTGGGCGGCAAGCAGGGCAGGGTGGTCGGCATCGATCTGACGCCCATGGAGGCGATTCCCGGCGCCGAACTGCTGACCGGTGATTTTCTGTCCGACGACGCGGCGCAGCGCCTGAAGGCGGCACTCGGCGGGGCGGCCGATGTCGTCCTCTGCGACATGGCGGCGCCGGCGACCGGCCATGCCCAGACCGATCATCTGCGCATCATGGGCCTGGCGGAGGCCGCCCATGCTTTCGCCCGCGAGGTGCTGCGGCCCGGCGCCGTCTTCGTCACCAAGGTGCTGCAGGGGGGTGCGTCGCGCGATCTGCTGCTGGCTCTGAAGCGCGATTTCGCCGAAGTGCGCCATGTCAAACCGGCGGCGAGTCGAGCCGATTCGGCCGAGATCTACGTGGTCGCAAAGGGCTTCCGGGGCGGCGATTCCAAAGCCAGTTGAGCGGTTTGGAGGAATTCCAGCTTCCCCTTGGCTTCGGGGGTTCCTTGTGTATGATGGCGCGCCATTACCCGGCCAGAGCAAGGTCGGGTCGGTTTGAATCAAACCGACCCGTGAATCTTGCTCTTATTATATAGGTCGCGGCTGATTCACGTCTTAAGCCGATCGGGCTTAAGACGATCAGGCGCGAGAGGTGTGGCATGCAAATCCGTGAGGCGCTTACCTTCGACGATGTATTGTTGGAGCCCTCTGCCTCCGCCGTTCTCCCCACAGAAACCAAGACGCATACGCGCCTGACCGCGACCATCGAGCTGGGCATTCCGCTGCTCTCCTCCGCCATGGATACGGTGACGGAAAGCCGCATGGCCATTGCCATGGCGCAGTCCGGCGGCATGGGCGTCATCCACAAGAACCTCGATGCCCCCAAGCAGGCCGAAGAGGTCCGCAAGGTCAAGAAGTTCGAGTCCGGCATTGTGGTCAATCCCTTGACCATTCAGCCCGAACAGACCCTGGCCGAAGCGCTGGGCCTGATGGAGCAGCATCAGATCTCCGGCTTTCCGGTGGTCGAGCGCGGGACCGGCAAGCTGGTGGGCATTCTCACCAACCGCGATGTCCGCTTTGCCAGCGATCGCCGCCAGCCGGTGCGCGAACTGATGACCAAGGACAGGCTGATTACCGTGAAGGAAGGCGTCGACCGCGCCGAAGCCAAGCGCCTGCTGCACCAGTATCGCATCGAGAAGCTGCTGGTGGTGGACGAGGCCTATCGCTGCGTCGGCCTGATCACCGTCAAGGATATCGAAAAGGCGCAGCGCTTCCCCAATGCCTGCAAGGACGACAAGGGCCGCCTGCGCGTCGCCGCGGCGACGGGCGTCGGGCCCGAAGGCATGATGCGGGCCGAGGCGCTGCTGGATGCCGAAGTCGACGTCATCGTCGTCGACACGGCCCATGGCCATTCCGCCGGCGTGCTGGCGGCCGTGGCGGCGGTAAAGCGCATCAGCAATGCCTGTCAGGTCATCGCCGGCAACGTGGCCACCGCCTCGGGTGCCCGCGCCCTCATCGACGCCGGGGCCGACGCCATCAAGATCGGCATCGGGCCGGGCTCGATCTGCACCACGCGAATCGTTGCCGGCGTGGGCGTGCCGCAACTGACAGCCCTTCTCGATGCGGTGGGCGAAGCGCGCAAGGATAACATCCCGGTCATCGCCGACGGCGGCATCAAATACTCGGGCGATCTGGCCAAAGCCATCGCCGCCGGGGCCGATTGCTGCATGGTGGGATCGCTCCTGGCCGGCACCGACGAGAGCCCGGGCGAGGTCTTCCTCTACCAGGGCCGCAGCTATAAGTCCTATCGCGGCATGGGATCGCTGGGTGCCATGGCGCGGGGCTCGGCCGATCGCTATTTCCAGCAGGAAGTCCGCGAGACCCTTAAACTGGTGCCTGAGGGCGTGGAGGGCCGCGTGCCCTACAAGGGCCCCGCCGGCAACGTCATCCATCAGCTCGTCGGCGGCTTGCGCGCCGCCATGGGCTATACCGGCAATGCGACGCTCGCCGATATGCAGAACAATTGCCGCTTCCTGCGCATCACCGGGGCGGGCCTGCGCGAAAGCCATGTGCATGACGTGCAGGTGGTGCGGGAGGCACCCAACTACCGGCCGGAGATGTGACCCCCGGCGCCAGACTTCAGGCAGCGATCGAACTGCTGGCCGACATGCAGCGCGCGGCGAGCCCGGCGGATCGGGTATCGGCGGCCTTCTTTCGCGCGCGCCGCTATATGGGCGGCCAGGATCGGCGCGATGTGGTCGACCGCGCCTATCGCATCCTGCGCCGCCGCGCCGCGTTGGACTGGTGGCTGGATCGCGCACATCCCGAGGGCCGGTTCGATGCCGCGCTGGATCGCCAGCGGGCCCGGGTGATAGCAGCTTTGGCCCTGGTGGATCATTGGGACTTCGATCGCATCGCGGGTTCCTTCGACGGCGGGCAGTATCGTCCGCCGACCTTGGACGTTCACGAACGCCGCCTGCTGAAGGCGCTCAGCGGCAATACGCTCGCCCATCCCGAACAGTCGCTGCCCGTGCGCTACGAAATCCCCGACTGGCTCGAGGCGGAACTTCGCGCGGTCTTCGGCGATCGCCTGGATGTAGAATTGGCAGCTTTGATGGGCGAGGCGGCAACCGATTTGCGCAGCAATACGATCAAGGCCACGCGCCAGCAGGCTATCGCGGCGCTGGCCCGCGAAGGCGTGGAGGGCAAGCCGACGCCGCTCTCCCCGCTGGGCATTCGGGTGGCGGGACGCCCGCCGCTCGCCTCGCTGAACTGCTTCAAGCAGGGCCTGATCGAGGTGCAGGACGAAGGCTCCCAGCTCGTCGCCTTGTTGAGCGATGCGCGGCCGGGCCAGCGCGTCATCGATTTCTGCGCCGGCGCCGGCGGCAAGACCCTGGCGCTGGCAGCATCCATGGCCAACAAGGGAAAGCTGGTGGCCTCCGACGTGCTGAAGGGCCGGGTCGAGCGCGCCGCCACGCGGCTCAACCGCGCCGGCGTGCATAACGTCGAGCGGCGCGGGCTGGAGAGCGAGCGCGATCCCTGGGTGAGGCGCCATGCCGGCACCTTCGATCGCGTGCTGGTGGACGCACCCTGCAGCGGAACCGGCACCTGGCGGCGCAATCCCGACGCCAAATGGCGCCTCACACCCCAGGATATCGAGGAGCTCGTCGATCTTCAGCGCCGCATCCTGGCAAGTGCCGCCCGATTGGTGAAACCGGGCGGCCGTCTTATCTATGCCACATGCTCATTGCTGCCTCGCGAGAACCAGCAGCAGGTGGAATGGTTTCTGGAGCAAGCCGAGGAATTTTCGGCTCTACCCATTGCCGACGTCTGGCGATCGGTGATCGGCGGCGAAGCGCCCGGCTCGGGGCCCTATCTCTCGCTGACCCCGGCAAGCCACGGCACCGATGGATTCTTCGTCGCGGTCATGGCCCGGCGCGCGAAGCCCGTTTCCGAGGCTTAGGACATGGACACATCTCGCGCAAGTTTTCGGTGGGATCAATTCTTCTCCCTCTCCACGCGAGTGGGTACCTCGATGCGGGCGGGGACGCTGAGGAGCGCCTTTCCTTATTCTCCCGCCCCCTCGATGGGGGCGGGCTGGGGTGGGGGTGACACTTCGCTCCGCAGCGCGAATAGTGTGGTCGCACAATCGAGATCCTGCAGGACATCGGCCCCCCACCCTCACCCGCCCCCACTGAAGGGGGGCGGGATAGAAAGAGTGAGGCTCTCCACCCTTCAAGGCGGAGAGGGAGAAGCGTGGGCCGGCTCATGATACGGCTGCGCCCGGCGGCGCCCGCCGACGCCAGGGCCATCGCCCGCATCCATGTGGAGACCTGGCGCACGACATATCCCGGCATGCTGCCCGACAAGACGCTGATCGACATGACGGTGGACAGCAAGGCACGATCGTGGCGCCATGCGCTGGAGCGGCCCGATGTGGTCGGTGCCGTCCTGGTAGCCGAATTGCCCGAGGACGGCGTCGTCGGCTTCGCCAGCGCCGGGCATAATCGCCACGCCAATCTGCCCTTCGCCGGCGAGGTGCAGACGCTCTACGTCATGCCCGACTGGCAGAACCAGGGCATCGGCCGCCAGCTTCTTGCCGGTTGCTTTGAAGCGCTGCGCGGCCATGGCTATGCCTCGGCGGTGGTCTGGGTGCTGGCGGACAATCCGGCACGCTTTTTCTACGAACGCATGGGCGGGCGTCGCGCCGGCGAACGCGATGAAACCCTGTGGGGCGCCTTGCTGCATCAGATCGCCTATGGCTGGAGCACGATTTGATCGTCGTGCGGGAAGCCGAGCCTGCCGATGCCGAGGCCATGGCACGAATTCAGGTGGCGGGATGGACCAAGGCCTACGCAAGCTTCATTCCGGACCGGATCCCCGCCTCCTACAGCGTCGATGTCCGCCGGTCCGAGTGGCAGAAGCGCCTTGCCGAGCCGGCGCATGCGACCGTCAACCTGGTCGCGCTCGAGGGAGCACAGATCCTCGGCATCTGCGGCGGCGGTCCGCCGCTGCGGGACGAGACGATCACCGAAGGCAACATCGATGCCTATACCGCCCAGGTCTATGGCCTCTATGTCGCGCCCGACCACTATGGCCGAGGTATTGGCCGGCTCCTGCTCGGCCGCCTGGCCGCGCGCCTCGCCGCCTCGGGTCATCGAAACCTTTGCCTCTGGGCCTTCGAGCTCAATGCCTATCGAGGCTTCTACGACCGGTTGGGCGGGAAGGCCGAGGCCCGTGCCGTCTGGCATGTCGGCGATACAGTGATCCGGGAAATGGCTTATGGCTGGGCCGATATCGGCGGGCTGATCGAAGCTTGCCTGAATGAAGTGAAAACTGAATGATGCGCACCCCATGACAGACCGGATCCTGATTCTCGATTTCGGCAGCCAGTTCACCCAGCTGATCGCGCGGCGTATCCGCGAGGCGGGCGTCTATTGCGAAATCATGCCCTACAACGTCGATCCGGCGCGCATCGCCGAATTCGCGCCGCGCGGAATCATCTTCTCCGGCGGCCCGGCTTCGGTCATCGAGGCGGGAACGCCGCGCGCCCCGAAAATATCGTTCGAGCTCGGCGTGCCGCTGCTGGGAATCTGCTATGGCCAGCAGACAATGGCCGCTCAGCTCGGCGGCCAGGTGGAATCCTCCGATCATCACGAATTCGGTCGCGCCTTCGTCGGTGTCACCGGCGATTGCGATCTTCTGGACGGGGTCTGGGCCAAGGGCGATCGCGAGCAGGTCTGGATGAGCCACGGCGATCGGGTGACCAAGCTGCCGCCCGGCTTTCGTGTCGTGGGAGTCAGCGACGGCGCGCCTTTCGCCATCGTCGCCGATGATGCGCGCAAGTATTACGGCCTGATGTTCCATCCCGAGGTGGTCCACACGCCCCAAGGCGGCAAGCTGCTGGAAAGCTTTGCGCGCCGCATCGCCGGCTGTAGCGGCACCTGGACCATGGCCGCCTTCCGCGAGCAGGCCATCGAGCGCATGCGGCGCCAGGTGGGCAAGGGGCGGGTGATCTGCGGGCTATCCGGCGGCGTCGATTCCGCCGTCGCTGCGGTGCTGATCCACGAGGCGATTGGCGCCCAGCTCCACTGCATCTTCGTCGACCACGGATTGCTGCGCCAGGATGAGGGCACTGCGGTCGTCACATTGTTCCGCGACCACTACAACATCCCGCTGATCCATCGCGATGCCGGCGATCTGTTCCTGGGCAAGCTCGCCGGCGTGGCCGACCCCGAACAGAAGCGCAAGATCATCGGCGGTCTCTTCATCGACGTCTTCGAGGAGGAGGCCAAGGGTCTGGGCGGTGCCGACTTCCTGGCCCAGGGCACCCTCTATCCCGACGTGATCGAATCCGTCTCATTCAGCGGCGGGCCCAGCGTGACCATCAAATCGCACCACAATGTGGGCGGCCTGCCGGCGCGCATGCGCCTCAAGCTGGTGGAGCCCTTGCGCGAATTGTTCAAGGACGAAGTGCGCGCGCTGGGTCGCGAGCTGGGCCTGCCCGAGAGCATGGTGCGCCGGCACCCGTTCCCGGGGCCGGGCCTTGCCATCCGCATACCCGGCGACATCACGCGCGACAAGCTCGCCATCCTGCGCAAGGCCGATGCCATCTATCTCGAGGAGATCGACCGCGCCGGCCTCTACGATGCGATCTGGCAGGCGTTTGCCGTGCTGCTGCCGGTCAAGACCGTGGGCGTCATGGGCGACGGGCGAACCTATGACAACGTCTGCGCATTGCGCGCCGTGACCTCGACCGACGGCATGACCGCCGACTATTACCCGTTCCCTCACGAGTTCCTCGGCCGCGTCGCCACGCGCATCATCAACGAGGTGCGCGGCATCAACCGCGTGGTCTACGACGTGACCTCAAAGCCGCCAGGGACGATCGAGTGGGAGTAAGCGGGCTGGGCTGGGTACCGTCCCAGCCCGTCCGAGCCTCGATACCAGATCTTGTGGGCTCACCTGCAAATGCAGGTAATCTGCAGGCGATAGGACCTAGATCTGGGGCCTGTAAGCGTCTTCACCATGAGAAAGAACATAACATGAACACTATACCGCGGCAATGCCGGGAAATGCAAGTCGCGGCTCAGTGTCCTGCGCCAGGCCCCCCACCCTAACCCGCCCCCACTGAAGAGGGGGCGGGGAAAGGAGGACGCGCCGCTTGTTCTTTCCCGCCCCCTTGATGGGGGCGGGATGGGATGGGGGTGATGTTGTTGGCAGCGCCGCGCGAGAAGTATCGTCTCGATTAGGCCGTCGCGATTTTGCCGGACGCCGTGACTGCAGAATTGCGCCGCAGGCCCCCCACCCTGACCCGCCCCCACTGAAGAGGGGGGCGGGGAAAGGAGGAGGCGCCGCTTGTTCTTTCCCGCCCCCTTGATGGGCAGCGCCGCGCGAGAAGTATCGTCTCGATTAGGCCGTCGCGATTTTGCCGGACGCTGTGGCTGCAGAATTGCGCCGCAGGCCCCTCACCCTAACCCGCCCCCATTGAAGAAGGGGGGCGGGGAAAGGAGGACGCCGCTTGTTCTTTCCCGCCCCCTTGATGGGGGCGGGATGGGTGGGGGTGATGCTTTTGGCTGCGCCGCGCGAGAACTATCGTCTCGATTAGGCCGTCGCGATTTTGCCGGACGCCGTGACTGCAGAATTGCGCCGCAGGCCCCCCACCCTGACCCGCCCCCACTGAAGAGGGGGGCGGGGATAAAAGGAATGATAAAAGGAATGGAGTGCGGGATATGACCTACGAAGAATTCAATGCGTTCTGCCGGGCGCTCCCCGCGACCACTTACGTGGTCCAGTGGGGTGGGTCGCATGTCTGGAAAGTCGGCGGCAAGGTCTTTGCGATCGCCAGCGGGCAGGATAATAAACCGAGCTTCACCTTCAAAGTGAACGACATTGCGTATGAAATGCTCAAGGACCGGCCAGGCTTGCGCCCTGCGCCCTACCTCGCATCGCGCGGCATGAAGTGGATTCAACATTTCGCAAAGCCCGGTCTGTCCGATGCCGCTCTGCGAGACTACATCCGGCAATCTCACTTCATCGTCTCTCAAGGCCTGTCAAAGAAGAGACGGATCGAGCTCGGACTTGGAGCGCCGTAGCTCGCGAGGTGCTGCAGGCGCGATCAGTTCAGGTTTCGAAATAGCGCGGCCGGTCGCCCTCGTGTGCCGAAGGCCGAGACGCCGGCCGAGTTGAGCTCGGCCGGGATCGGCATTCTCGGCGCGACTGACCGGCCACTCAGGTGAGGCTGCGCCGGCGCTCGAGCTCGGCCTCGCTCGGTTCGGTCAGCTGGAAGTCGCCGGTCTTGACTGCGCCGTCGGGGTAATAGTTCGCCACGATGACGCCGGTCGGGTAGGACTGCGACTTGACCAGCTTCAGCCCGGCCGGCATTGCGCCGTCGCCGAACAGGCGCTTGCCCTTGCCGAGCACCACCGGGAAGATCAGCACGCTGAATTCGTCGACGAGACCGTTCTTCCACAATGTCTGGAGCAGGCCGCTCGAACCTTGGACAAGAAGGTCAGGACCCTCTTCGCGCTTCAACCTCTTCAGCGATGAGACGATGTCCGCACCCAGCAGCTGGCTGTTCTGCCAGGTCAGTTTCGGGTTGGAGCGCGAGGCGACGTATTTCGTGACCCGATTGAAGACGCCGGCGATCGGGTCGTTCGGGTCGCCGACATAGGGCCAGTGCGCCGCGAAGATGTCGTAGGTCTTGCGGCCAAGCAGCAGGTCGAAGGGCCGGCCGAAGATTTCGCCCAGGGATGCGCCGAGCGCTTCGTCGAAATAGGGGGCGGTCCAGCCGCCGAGCGTGAAGCCGCCGGTCGGGTCTTCCTGCGGGCCGCCGGGCGCCTGCATGACACCGTCGAGGCTGGTGAACGTGGCAACGATGATCTTGCGCATGTTGGTCTCCTGTCTGAGCGTGGTTTCGATTGCCAGAGGACGTACCGCATTGCGCCGCACCGACAGGCCCAGATCAATTTCTTTTCAAAAGAGCGCGCGTGACAAGAATCCGGCGCGGTGGGTTCCTTTTCCCAGCGCCCAGATCCTCAATCACGCGCAGAAGAGCGCAACGCCAGCCTATACGACGCCATCTGGCACGCCTTCGCCGTGCTGTTGTCGGCGCGAACCGTCGGCATCCTGCGGTGGCGGGCCTCAGCCACGTCCCTTGTGCCGGGCGATGAGCTGATCGGCAATGTCGTTCAGGTCATCGCCCACGAGCTGCGGCTGAGGACCGACTCCCAAAACATCGTTGCCGACACGCTTGATCAGCGCCGCCTCCCAACCCGCCGCGACGGCGCCGAGAGTGTCCCATGTGTGGCAGGCGACAAGACAGAGCCGGGAGGGCTCAACCGCAAGCTCTCTCTCGACATAGGCATAAGCCTCGCGCGACGGTTTGTGATGCTTCACGCCGTCCGCGCTGAAACGCCGCTCAAAGAGATCGACAATGCCGCCATGCTCAAGCGTGAAGAGCCGGAACCCTGCATCTCTCAGCTTGCGCAGCGCGCCTGGAACCTCGGAGTGAGGCGGCATGGTGGAAAATTTTTCCGTGAGCTCTTTGTTGTCCTGTCATCAATCTTGATGCCACGCGTATCCGCGAGCATTTTCATCACAGCCGAACCGATATTGGTGAACGGCACGTAGCAGCCGGCTACCGTCAGGGCCGCGGAGTACATGATGAAGTTGGCGAACCATAGGCGCATCGCGCTCTTGTCGCCGAAGATGCGCTGGAAGACTGGCTCCATCGTTTCAAGATTGAGAAGCCTCGTTGACATCGAAGACGATCAGCGGCAAGGCGGCCATGATGTTGACTCCGGTTTGTTGCGCCTGATCTGGAGTTCGTCAGCTTGTCAGTGATTGGTCCAGCGCCGGTTGCGGTGTGCCGCTTGCTTGGCGCGATTGCCGCAGATTGCCATGCTGCACCATTTTCTCGCCCGCCTCCGGCTGCGGTCGGCGAACACCAACGTGCAGCTATGTCCCTCGCACGCCTTGACGCTGGCGAAATCTTCTTCACACACGAATTTCGCCAGCGCTTCGCCGATCGGCAGAAGCAGCGATTCAGGAGAGCGCCAGCGCCGCACTATCCGCAGTTCCAAGCCCTCACCGTCGCCTTGGCGATGCCTCGATATCCGGCTGAACGCTTCGTCACGCTCCAAAAGCCTGTTCAGCGGCCCTAGTTCCTGCACTGCCTTGGGTGTAAGCGGTCGGCCCATATGCTTGCGAACGAAGCCTCTGAACCACTCGCGCAGAGCGCGAGCCTGGTCAGCAACCGCGTCCAGTTCACCTGGCATCGCCTGCGCCCTCAACGCATCCAGTGCATCCGCCGGAACAAGGCCGGCCTGAGTCAGCCACTTCAAGAGGCCATCGCCGCTGTCGAGCCAGTCAACAGGTGTATCGACCGGCGTTGCAATGGAGTTCAGGAAATCGAGGCCGAGCGAACCGGCAATGAAAATCGCGGGCGGTCTGCGTTGCACGATTGGTCCCGTCCGAAGCAGGCAATGGTTCCAATTGCATAACCGGTAATGTCGCCGTTGACAAGTTATGGAATATTCGTCATAACCGGTCAGTATACATCTGGCAGGTTACGGACCGGCGGTTCCCCGCGATCTCAGGAGCGATAGAATGGCGATCGAAGGTCTGAGCGTCGTGCTTGTCCATGGAGCATGGGCGGATGGGTCGATTTGGGCGCGTGTCATTTCCGCGCTCAAGGCGGAAGGTACGAGGGTGTTAGCGGCTCCGCTTCCGCTGACCTCCCTGGCCGACGATGTGGCCGCCCTTAACCGCAGCTTGGACCGGACGGAAGGGCCGGTCGTATTGGCGGGGCATGCCTATGCCGGTGCGGTCATAGCCCTGGCGCGTCCGGGGCGAGTCAAAGCCTTGGTCTACGTGACCGCTCTTGCTCCCGACGCGGGCGAGAAGGTCGCAGACGTGTTCTATCGCCTCGAACCCCATCCCCAAGCGCCAAAGCTGGCGCCGGACGGCGATGGCCTGATTTGGCTGCCCGAGGAAGCCTTCGCGACGGCGTTTGCACAGAACGCGTCCGCTGAGGATCGAACCGTGCTCGCAGCCGTGCAGCGGCCGATATCGCTGAGTTGCATCACCGTTCCGGTCGGGCGCCCACTCTGGAAGGACGTTCCGAGTTGGTTTCTGATTGCCGAAGACGACCGAATGATCGCCCCCGAGACGCAGCGGTACATGGCGGAGCGCATGAAGGCGAAGACAAAGGCGCATCCCGTCGATCACACGCCCAGCGTCACCGCTGCAGGCGTTGTCGTCGACATCATCCGCGATGCGATCCGCTCCGCAACCGACAACTGAAGCCACCCTTGGAGGCTGCAACAGGCGGGTTATCGCCCTCACGCGATAACCGTGTCGATCTCATAGATGAGGTTACGAGCAGAGGAGGATTTGATGGTGTCTATCAGATATCGCACGGCCCAGGTCGACGGCTTCAAAGTATTCTATCGCGAGGCGGGACCTGCCGATGCACCGAAGCTGCTGCTGCTGCACGGCTTTCCCAGCGCCGGCCACATGTTCCGTGACCTAATTCCGCTTCTGGCCGATAGATTTCATATCGTCGCGCCGGACCTTCCCGGGTTCGGGCAATCCGATATGCCGGCGCGGGAAAGATTCAGGTACACGTTCGACAACATTGCCCGCGTGATCGAAGGCTTTACCGAGGTCATCGGTTTCGACCGCTTCGCCGTCTATGTCTTTGACTACGGCGCCCCGACAGGCTTCCGGCTCGCCGTCCGCCAGCCCGAGCGGATCACGGCCATCATCTCCCAGAACGGCAACGCCTACGAGGAAGGTCTCAGCGAGGGCTGGAGTCCCATCCGGGCCTACTGGCAAGATCCGTCGCAGGCGAACCGAAAGGCGCTCCGCGCCTTCCTCACGCCGGAGACAACGCGCTGGCAGTACACGCACGGCGTGCCTGACGAGACGATGGTGTCGCCGGATGGCCAGAACCTCGACAACTTTTATCTGGCCCGTCCCGGTGCGGATGAAGTGCAGCTCGATCTCTTCGGCGATTACAAGAGCAACGTCGCGCTGTACCCGTCATTTCAGGAATACTTCCGCACGCACAAGCCGCCGCTTTTAGCGGTGTGGGGCAAGAACGATCCGTTCTTCCTGCCGCCGGGTGCCGAGGCATTCAAGCGGGACAATCCTCGTGCGGTTGTCCGCTTTTTCGACACCGGCCACTTCGCGCTCGAAACCCATGCCGGCGAAATCGCCGAAAGCATCCGCCATTTC
>WNFP01005897.1_pt1 | contig 18675 bp, 17 predicted proteins | sample 5400201 | NCBI WGS metagenome assembly WNFP01 (sample SAMN13153355, study PRJNA577476) | soil metagenome | isolation source: 115 cm saprolite under Madrone tree | place: USA:California | collected 2016-06-14 | reverse complement strand
CAGAACTGTGCGCTGAACCAGACATGCACTCCATCGCTGAGCGCGACGGTGCCAGCCGAATTTTGCCGCAGCTATCAACAATCGACGCAAATTCATCGTGGAGTCCCCTGTCGAAGAGTTACGAAGACACATTGCGGCGGCAGCCAGCGTTCATCAATTCAATACGGTTAGCCTCGCTAAGTCAATTCGACTCAATACGTATTGAACCTGGGCGAATTTGCGCGGATTCACCGTCTCGAAAGCGTCTAGGCATATTTGCGGCTAAAGGTCTGTAGGCGTAAACTCTGCTTGTAGCTCCGACCGGGGCGGCCTGCAGGGGGAGACAACCCATGGCTATCCCGGCGATCCCGAAATTTGGGATGAGGGCTCAGGCGGAAACGCAGGAGCCTCCCGTACGCGACCAGGCAAAAACGCCGTAATCGCGCCAGCTGATCAAGAAGAACCGCTGGATTGGAAAGGAGCGCAACACCAGAAATACATTTCTGGCGTGCGCCCGATTCCAATTTGAATCGGGTTTTTTATTTTCGGACGATCGAAAACGTGACCTTGCAAGACAAATTCGGCCGGCACATCACCGACTTGAGAATTTCGGTCACGGACCGCTGTAATTTCCGGTGCATCTATTGCCGTTCCGCCGACCCGGAAAATTACCAGCAGCACGACAAGATTTTGTCCTGGCCGGAACTGGAACGGCTGGGGCGCGTATTTCATACACTAGGCATTCGCAAAGTGCGCGTAACCGGCGGCGAACCGCTGGTGCGCCCAGGCGTCGAGCATTTCATCGCGCGCATGTCTGAAACCGGCTTTCCCGACCTGTCGATGACCACCAACGGCCACCAACTGGCCGAACGTTGCGACCGCCTCATTGCGGCCGGGCTAAAGCGCATCAACATCAGCCTCGATTCTCTCAATCCGATAAAATTTGAAAAAATTACGCGCACTAAAACGTTTTCTTCTGTAATGGCGGGAATCGACGCGGCGCAGAATTCGCGTCTGGGCCCGGCAAAAATCAATGCAGTGCTGGTGCGCGGCTTCAACGACGACGAAGTCGAAGCCTTCGCGGGATTTGCCCGCGAACGCGGCGTGATCATGCGCTTCATTGAGTTCATGCCCCTGGACGCAGACCGCCACTGGTCACGCGAATTAATGGTGCCGGCGTCAGAAATTCACGCCAGGATTCACGTGCGTTGGCCGCTGGCGCAAGTTCCCAACGAACCCAGCGAGACCGCCCGAAAATACCGTTTCACGGACGGCGCGCCCGGCGAAATTGGCCTGATCGCTCCAGTGACGCAGCCCTTTTGCGGACACTGTTCGCGAATTCGTCTGACCGCCGACGGAAAATTGCGTACTTGCCTTTTCAGCAAGGAAGACCACGATTTGCGCGGATTGCTCAGAGAAAATGCCAGCGACGAGGATCTGGAAATTTATATCCGCTCCGTCGTCAACGAAAAAGAAAAAGGCCATCGCATCAACGAGCCGGATTTCGTATCACCTTCGCGTACCATGGTTTTTATCGGCGGCTAAGCGGTTAGAATAGTCGCTAACCGGCGAAGCGCGTGGTTCATCTAACCAAGAGCCAGACACAAGGCGGCGCACTCGTCGCAACCACACCATGAGCAAACTCACCTCCGTGCTAAATTCGACCCAGTTTATCGGAATCGAGCAGCCGGAAACCTTGCGCGCCCCGGAAATTGAAAAGGGCGTGGGCTGTGATTTCGACAGCTATCTGCTGGTGCCGGATAACACGCTCGACGAGCGCATCGCCGCCGCAAAAGCCAAACTCGGCAAAGACGTGGTGATTCTCGGCCATCATTATCAGCGCGACGAGGTCGTGAAGTTCGCGGATTTTCGCGGCGATTCCTTGAAGCTTTCGCAGCAAGCCGCCGAAGCTGATGCCAAGTACATCGTTTTCTGCGGCGTGCATTTCATGGCCGAGAGCGCGGACATTCTACGCCGCGGCAATCAGGTCGTGGTGCTGCCGGATTTGAGCGCCGGCTGCTCCATGGCGGACATGGCCGATATCGGCCAGGTCGAGGCGTGCTGGAGCGAACTGAGCGGCGTCACCAACACCAACAAAATTATTCCCGTCACGTACATGAACTCCACTGCGGCAATTAAATCCTTCACTGGTGAGCATGGTGGTTCCGTCTGCACCAGTTCAAACGCCGCCGCGGTAATGAAGTGGGCTTTCGAGCGCGGCGAAAAAGTTTTGTTTCTGCCGGATGAGCATCTCGGACGCAACACCGCCTACCGCATGGGTATTCCGCTGGACGAAATGATCGTCTGGGATCCTTACGAAGAACTTGGCGGCAACGCGCCGGAAGCGATTGCAAAAGCACGCGTGATTTTGTGGAAGGGTTACTGCTCCGTCCATCAGCGGTTCACGCCGGAACAAGTCGCCAAAGTGCGCCGCGAAAATCCCGGCATTCGCGTAATTGTTCATCCCGAATGTAAATTCGAGGTGGTGCAGGCAGCGGACGAAATCGGCTCGACCGAAGGCATCATCCGCGTCATCAAGGCCGCGCACCCCGGATCGACATGGGCGGTGGGCACCGAAATTCACATGGTGAATCGGCTGAGCAAGGAATTAAAAGATCGTCAGGTAATGTCGCTCGATCCCAGTGTTTGCGTTTGCACCACCATGTTCAGAATCACGCCCGTTCATTTGCTGTGGGCACTCGAAAATCTCGGCGCGGGGAAAATCGTCAACCAGATTTCTGTCGACGAGCGCACGCGAAAATTTGCACGCTCCGCACTCGACCGCATGCTTTCTTTGCGCTAGCCTTACAACCAGTCCCCATCAGCCCTCCAGGGGAAAATCATGGCCGATCAAGACGACGAACTTCCGCAAGACGACACGCCGGAGCCCGAGCAGCGGTTGTTTACGCTGACCGAAGCTGAGCGCGCGCGCCGGGAACTTGAACCGTTTCTGGTGGAAGCGATGGAGTGCCGCAAAAAACTTTCTGGTCTGGACAACGATCTATCCGCGGTGGCGGCGCGTATCATGATGATGGGTGGAGTGATCGTGCCGTACGAGGCGCTTGCCAAACTTCGCCGTGAACACACGCGCCTTGCGGAGAGTTTCAAGAGTTCGCTGGACCGTATTCTTGAAACCGGATGCGTGATCAAGGATCTCGACGTCGGTCTGTTGGATTTTCCTTCCATCATCGACAACGAAGAAGTTTATCTTTGCTGGAAGCTGGGCGAAGACCGCATTCGTTATTATCACCGCCAGGATGAGGGATTCGCCGGCCGCAAGCCGATCGATCCGCGCGATCCCGGCCCCGGGGATACCGTCCAGTAGAATTCGCGCTGCAGCAAATCCAAAAAGAATTTTTTTCTACTTAAGCGAGCACATTCTTGACAGAACATTCTCCGAACCGATTGCAAAACTCAGCCAGTCCATATCTTCGCTCCGCCGCGCACCAGACAATTGACTGGCACGAATGGAATGATGAAGCGTTCGCGCGCGCCAAAGCCGAAGACAAGCCGATTCTTCTCGACATTGGTGCGGTGTGGTGCCACTGGTGCCATGTCATAGATCGCGAAAGCTATGAAAATTCCACGATTTCCAAAATCATTAACGAACATTTCGTGGCCATTAAAGTCGATCGCGATGAACGGCCCGATGTCGATTCGCGTTATCAGTCCGCCATAAGCGCCATTTCCGGGCAAGGCGGCTGGCCGTTGACCGGATTTTTGCTGCCCGACGGAAAGCCATTTTTCGGTGGAACTTATTTTCCGCCCGAAGATCAGATGGGCCGCCCGGGATTTCGCCGTGTGCTCCTTGCAGTGGCCGATTCATTCAAAAACAAGCGCCCCGATCTGATTCGCGCGGCGGATTCGCTTTCCGACGCTGTCGCGCAGGCCGAAACGTTCACGGGTGCGCACGGCGCATTCGATGCCGGCGTGGTGGACTCGCAAATAAGTTCACTCACGCAGCTTTTCGATATTCGCAACGGCGGCTTTGGCAAAGCTCCAAAATTTCCCCACTGTTCGTCGCTCGATCTGATTCTCGAGCGGCATCAACAGGCGGCGCCAGGCGGCGCCGATACCAGGAAGCATCTGCTGGCGATGGCCGAAACCACTCTGGAAAAAATGGCGCGCGGCGGCATGTACGACCAGCTTGCCGGCGGATTTCATCGCTATTCGGTCGATGAAAAATGGCTGGTGCCGCACTTCGAAAAAATGTCCTACGACAATTCGGAGCTGCTGAAAAATTATCTGCACGGCTGGCAAGTCACGCAGAATCCGCTCTTGAAACAAACCGCGCAGGGCATCATCACCTGGGTAAATGAAGTTCTGTCCGACCAGCATCAAGGCGGATTTTACGCCAGCCAGGACGCAGATTATTCGCTCGACGATGACGGCGATTACTTTACCTGGACGTTGCCGGAATTGCGCGCCGCTTTATTGCCGGATGAAGCGCGCGTAATGGAGCTTTACTACGACGTGGAAGCACACGGCGAAATGCACCATAACCCGGCAAAAAATGTTTTGTGGGTTGCGCGGGAACCGAAAGGCATCGCGGCGCAACTGGCAACCGAAGTATCCGTGGTGCGGCTGACGATTGCGCGCGCCAAAGAAAAAATGCTGGCTGCGCGCTTGCCTCGACCTACGCCCTACGTGGACAAAACGCTTTACGCCGGTTGGAATGCCATGTTTGTCTCGGCGTACCTGGAGGCCGCGCGCGTCTTGCAGGATTCGCTTGGCCTGAGTTGCCGCGCGTTCGCTCTGAAAACTATGGACCGCATGCTGGCCGAAGCATGGTCCGAAGAAAAAGGATTTGCGCACCGTATCGGCGGTCCGTCCTTGGATGGCTCGCTCGACGATCAGGTCTTCGGCGTGCTCGCGCTGCTCGATGGCTACGAAGCCACGCTCAGTGAAAAATATTTTCGCGCCGCGCAACGCACCATGGACGTCGCCATCGGAAAATATGGCGACATCGAACGCGGCGGATTTTTCGATCGTGCATCCGATGCGCCGCCCATGGGCGGCCTCGAAGTTCGCCGTAAACCATTTCAGGATTCGCCTACTCCGGGAGCAAACTCGGTCTCGGCAATCGCGCTGATGCGCATGCACTCATTCACCAGCGAACCGAAATATCAGCAATGGGCGCGGAAAACGCTGGAGGCTTTCGCGGGCATGGCCCCGCAATACGGCATGTTCGCCGCCACATATGGACTGGCCGCAACTCTCTTTGCTCACCATCCCACACAGGTTGTCATTATGGGCCCGCCGAACGACGCAGCGGCGAAAACACTGGAAGCCGCGGCAAATTCCATTTTTCGTCTCGGCAAATTCGTGATGCGCATTTTGCCGGGCACCACGCCTGCTTCGCTGCCGCTTGCTCTTCGCGAAACGATTCCTCATTTGCCGGCAGACCAAGCAATCGCGCTAGTATGCTCCGGCAATACCTGTTTTCCACCTACTAGTGATCCGGAACAACTGAAATCTCTCATCGCCGGCCAGCAGACTTCCACCGCCGCAGGCTAATCCGGGAGTTCACATTTTTCTAAGTTAGCTGTGGATTAGAATTCCCTTTTTGCGCTGGAACGCAAACGTCTCGGAAAACGCTTCCTTGTCTTCGGCATGTTGCATAGCGAACTTGCGCAAGTCTTCGGTCGTGGCCGAAAGCACTATCCGATTTCCGATCAGAACACACGGGAGCCCTAGTTTTCCCGCCTTCGCCCGATCGGAAACCCGTTTGTCGCTCAAGAAATCGAAGTGCATTGTGTCTTTGTCTAAATAGACGCGGCCAACACGTGCCCTTCGATCGCTGGATACGGAAACCATGCTTGCGACTTTCGCATTGGCACACCTCGCAGAAAAAACCGAGGGAGGATCGCTGAAATGATCCGCCCTCGGCACCATGATGTCTAGCAATCGTTCCTTGATTGAAACTACTTCTTTGGCCGTGATTCCGGCGGCACCATTCCGTTGTTGCGGTAATACACCACCAACTGTCCATAGTGTTCGCCCGAATGTTCGATAAGGCCGTAAGCAAGATCTCCAAAGCTGGTCATCCTCGGTCCGCCGGCATTAATCGGCGTCATCAAAGCGGCATCGCCTTTGGCCTTCAGCAAGTCCGCTCCATCGGCCACGCACTTTTTTACAAAAGCCACGACTTGCGCTTTCGTCTTCAAGTCATCGCGCTTCGGATCGTCAGGATATCGGGGCTTGTTCCCTTGTGCCAAATCCGTGAAGTAATACATTGACGCGGAAACGTGCAGCAGATTCGCGGCAAATGTGCGCGACTCCGGATTTGGTTTGTATTCGTACTTGTCTTCCGGCATGTCTTCCGCCATTGCGATCAACTTGCGTCCAATGTCATTCCACTGTTCGATGATTGCCGCGGATGGGCCCAATGCCGGCTTTGGCGGCTCTTTCGGTTTGTTGGCATCCGTTTGTGCGACGACAGGCATCGCCGCCAGAAACGCCACCGCACACAATCCCGCTACAAATTTCTTTCGATTCATCTCTCTCCTCCATGCCCCGGTTTGCGCAGGAATCCACTTCGAACCCCACTGCGGGACAGATGCATGCTTCGACGGCTGTCCGCCTTGAATGTAAGCCAGGCTGACACTACCTCCGCCGCCAGCATCTTACTGACAGTAACCACGTAGCGCACGTCCAAATTGGCTAAGCCCGGGCGCATGCTAAACTAAAGGTAGTTCGCTGGAGGCTCCGTCGAGTGCAGCTTTCCTGGTTTGTTCTGCGTACTACAATCGCTTTGTCTTTGTTCCTGGTGCTGTTCCTCTCGCAGCGCTTCTGGTATCGCTCGCTCTGGCGCTGGAGTAGCCGTTGGGGTGGCCGGCCGCTGCGATTCGGAATTCGCCTGCTTTATGTAGTTGGACTTCTCCTGATCATAGTCAGTCTGGTTGACTCGCTTCGCAACGGCCACGGCAGCATCATCCCGCGCGGCACTTTTCTGAATGTTATGGCTGGGCTGTGGTTCTTCAGCGCTCTCTTTGCGTATCTGGCGGTGAAATGCGTGCACGGACTGGAGCGTGTCTGGCGATTCTTCAAAGCCCGCAACCAGCCAGCCCCAGCACCTGGCGATGAAGAACTACCCATCGATCCCGGCCGGCGCTACTTTTTCAAAACCGCCACCGCCGCGGCCGGCGCCGCGCCCTTTCTTGGCGCAATGTATGGCTTCGCCGCAGAACGTCTGAATTACCGGGTCTACCGCGTGGAAATTCCAATTTCCAATCTTCCCGCCACTCTCGATGGTATGACCATCGCGCAACTCAGCGACATTCACATGAGCGGCTATATGCCGCGCGCTCAAGTCCGCCGCGCCGTTGACATGGCCAACGATCTCGGCGCTGATCTCGCCGTGGTTACCGGAGACTTCATCACCGGCGCAGGCGATCCGCTCGAGGAATGTATCGAAGAAATTCGCCGACTGTCCGCTCCGCTGGGCATCTACGGCTGCAACGGCAATCACGAAATCTATGCCGATGCCGAGGATCGCGCCCAGGATCTATTCACTCAGCAGGGCATGAAACTTCTGCGGCACGAAAACGCGCTGATTACTTTCCGCGGCGCTCAACTGAATTTGATCGGCGTCGATTATCAGCGCGAACGCGCTCCCGGCGGCCGCAGGGTTTCCACCTTGATCGGCATCGAGCCGCTGATCCGCAAAGATATTCCGAACATTTTGCTTTCGCACAATCCCAATTCCTTCAGTCGCGCCGCGGAATTGGGCGTTGAACTCTCGCTCGCGGGCCACACCCATGGCGGCCAGATTCAGGTCGAGATTCTCGATCACCGGCTAAGCCCGGCGCGTTTCATCACCGACTACGTTGCGGGCCTTTACCTGCGCCCGCTCTTCACTCCGGCTAAGACCGTCGCTTCGCAGAAATTCCTGCATGCCGCCACGCTGCAAGGCCCGCATTCCGCAATTTACGTCAACCGCGGACTGGGCACCGTCGGCGCTCCGGTCCGCCTCGGCGTGCCGCCGGAAATTTCTCTGCTCACACTCCGCCACTCCTGACTCGGCGATTCGCGCGCCTCCTTAACATGGTCATTCTAGTGATGGGCACAACCGGATCAGGAAAAACGACGGTAGGCAAACTGCTCGCAGCCCATCTGCATTGGTCGTTTCTCGACGCCGATGATTTTCACCCGCAAGCCAACATCGAAAAAATGCATAACGGAATTCCACTGATCGACGCCGATCGTTGGCCTTGGCTCAAAAACATTCACACAGAACTTCAGCGCTTCGCTCAATCAGGAAAAAACGTTGTCCTGGCGTGCTCAGCTCTGAAACGATCCTACCGCGACTTGCTTTCCGAAAGCGTGGACGTGCGCATCGTCTATCTCCGCGGAACGTACGAAGTCATGCGCCACCACATCGAAACCCGCCACGGCCACTTCGCCGGAGAAGCCATCCTCGCTGGCCAGTTCGCCGACCTCGAAGAGCCGCAAAACGCCCTCGTTCTCGACGTGTCGCACACACCCGAACAGCTTGTCGCCGAAATCATCAGCAGTTTGCATCTCTCCGAGCCACCCGGCACCTAGCAAGCCGTTTTGGGACCTAACGTTTTTCGGCGAGCGTACCGGTTCCTCAGTTGGTCATATTCCGCCTTCGTTTCCCGCGCAACTAAGCATCCAACACCTCGCAACTTCCATCGAATGGTGGTGTTATACACAGTGGCATTATCCGGACGAGAGGTCCGGTGCCAGAGGACATCTAATGGATAACGCGTTGAAACTATTGGATTTAAACCAGCCTTATCGGCGCACAACCCGCTGGCTTGCGCTTTTTGCCGTTGCTGCTTCAACGACCTTTTTCGCATCGCCGCGCGCTTTTGCGCAGGATCCGGTAGGCTCGGCCGATCAACCGCAAGCCCAACGTCCGGACGACCAAAACGTGCCTCTGCAACAGGATCAGCATCTCGCGATTTCGCGCGACAAAATCTCGCAGAATAATCAGAACGCACAAGGCGATCAGGATCCCGGGCAGAATCCGAATGATGATGCCGGCCCGCAGCAGCGTTCAAATCGTCGGCACTCTAATCGCCAGCAAGCGGCCGAGGAGGTTCCCGGAACCATCACCATTCCCGCTGGCAAAGTCATTTTCATCCGTCTGAATGAGCCGCTCTCGAGCGATCACAGCCACGCTGGCGAAGGCTTCACCGCATCTTTGGACCAGCCCATCGTCGTGAACGGCTGGGTCGTGGCGCGCCGCGGCGAAACGGTCGTCGGCACTGTTACCTCCGCCAAAAAAGCTGGACGCGTCAAAGGCGTTTCCCAGCTGGGCCTGGAACTAACCGACCTCACCGTGGTTGACGGCCAGCAACTTCCGCTCGTAACTGAATTGTGGAACGGTTCCGCTGGCACTTCGCACGGAACTGACGCCGCCGCAATCGCCACCACTACCGGAGTTGGCACCATCATCGGTGCTGCAGCCAATGGCGGCGAAGGTGCCGGCATCGGAGCAGGCGCGGGCGCTGCCGCTGGCATCGCCGCCGTTCTCCTCACGCGCGGCAAGCCGACCGTACTCGGTCCAGAAGCCCGCTTGAGCTTCCGCATCAAAGAGCCAGTCACTATCTCAACCGAAAACAGCAGCCAAGCTTTCCAGCCTGTCGGTTCCAATGATTACAACGCTGGTCGCTCGCCTCGCCAGCGTCCCAATGGCTACGCCGGCGGCGGTTATCCCGTTGCGTATCCGCCGTACTACGCAGGCTGCAGTCCCTATTGGGGTTGCGGACCTTACTATCCCTACTATGGCTTCTACGGGCCTTCCATCGGCTTCTACGGCGGCTATTGGGGTGGAGGCTTCGGTCATCGCTTTCTTCCTCCAGACAAGGTGCAGGCAGCCGTGGACGGGCAACTATCCACGGCTCGCCTTTTGCATGAACAAATGCGGCCTGAACAAAATCTCGCGCCTCCGCCATATCTCCAGTATCTTTTTGTAGACCGCTCTGCCTGTTTTGCGGCACACTCACCTGTCCCCGCTTTGCCGCTGCCGTACCTTTGGTGCTGCTATGCACGATTCCTCCTACCTCGATAAAGTCGCGCGCTCGCTGGTCAGCCCGGACGCTTCCGACGACTCCACCCTCACTACGCGCCTCGATCGCTGGCTCGCAGGCTTGGTCAGCCGCCGCGGCAGCGACCTCCTTCTCGTGCATGGCGCGCCGCCATGCATTCGCGTGGACGGCGAAGTCCGGAAAATTTCCTCCGCAATTCTAGACGGCGCGGAAATCGAAGAGTCGGTCCTCCCCGCGCTTTCCTCTCATGCTCTTGATCGTTTACGCGCCACCGGCATCGCTGATTCTTCCTACCGCATCGAAGGACTTGGCCGCTTCCGCATTAATCTCCATCGCGAACGTTCTCGCGCCGCCGCTGCCATTCGCGCGTTGCCGAACAGAGTTCCTTCGCTCAGAGAACTTCACCTTCCGCCGACGGTCGAAAATCTCGCGAGACTTCCTCGCGGCCTGGTACTTCTCGGCGGCGCCGCTGGCTCCGGCAAATCCACCACCATGGCCGCGCTCATCAACGAAATCAATCATCGCGATGCCCGCCACATCGTCATCATCGAAGATCCCATCGAGTACGAACACCAGCACATCCGCAGCGTCATCGAACAAGTCGAAATCGGAACCGACGCGCCAGATTTTCCCACCGCATTGCGCGCGGCACTCCGCCAGGCTCCCGACATCATCGTCGTAGGCGAAATGCGCGACCCGGAAACCATGCGCATCGCCGTAGCCGCCGCCGAAACCGGCCACCTCGTCCTCTCCACGCTGCACACAGTAGACGTCGCCTCTACCATCTCTCGCATCTCCGACTCATTTCCGCTCGAGCGGCAAAACTCCATTCGCCAGGAATTAGCCATGGCCCTCGGCGCAGTCCATACGCAAATCTTGCTCCCCAGAAAAGGCGGAGGCCGCATCCCCGCCGCTGAACTCCTGATGGTCGGCTACGGTGCTCGCCACCACGTCCGCAAAAACGCCCTGCAGCATCTTCACCAGGAAATTCCCCTTACAAAGAAGAAAGGATCCTTCACCCTCGAAGAATCCCTTGTCCACCTAATCCATTCCAACCAAATCGATCGCGAAGATGCCCAGCTCTGCTCTATCCACCCCGACGACCTCGACATTCTCCTGAAATCCACATCAGCCTCGGCCTAATCGATTACGCCTCATCTATGATTTTCATCGGGCCCTTATAACCTTCAACGTCCGCCACTTTCAGCAGCTCGCCTCCGATTTGGCCGACTGAATAGGCGCTCCATCCAATTTCCTCTGACCGGTTTTCATTCCTGAAGTAGCTGAGTTTATCCGCCGCTCTTCCGCGTTTCGCTGCCGCCAGTTTTCTGATCGCAAACCGCTTCAATCCCGCTTCAAGCTCCGATAATGAAAAGACCACATCGCCAGCAGCAACACCACCAGCGCATAATCCACGCCATAGGTCAGCGTCAGGAAATGTTCCGCCCAACCGGTTTGCCGCAACGTCGCCTGCTTGATATTCAAAAACCGGTCTTCCGACAAAAATTGCGTCGACGGCAGCAAGTAATACCATCCGGTACTCAGCCAGCGCAACGCGGCACTCGTAATAGGTTCTTCACCGGGCCCGACCAGCATCGCCGCCACTCCCAGCAGCAGAGTAAACACCCAGCTCAACACGGGATGCACCACTGTCGCGACCGCCATCGCTATCGCCGCGTAAATTGCATATCTCACCATCGGATACGTCAGTAGCATCCACGAAGCCGCCAACACGCGCTGCCCACCCATCCACGCCAGCAAATAGCTCAGTCCGAACATCATGATCACGTAGCATGCCATCAGCATCAGCACGCCCAGGTATTTGCCCAGCAAAAATTCCCATCGTTTCACCGGCCGCGCCATTACTGCCAGAATCGTTCCGCTTTTCATCTCGCTAGCCACGGCATCCGCCGCGGCCCACGCCGCCAGCAGACTTCCCGCGCCGCTCACCATGTACATAATCGCCGAGACCACTCCCAGCACGTACGTTTGCATTCCTTCCATATTCGAAACCGTGGTGCGCGCCCTCAACGTCAACAACGGCGTCATCATCAACAGGATCACGCACACAAACAGCGCACCGAAAACAATGAGCAATTTGTCGCGCAGGAAAATTCCAAACGTGTTCGTGGCCATGGCGCGCAGGGCAATGGTGCGCAGTTTCACGCCGCATCCCCTTTTCCCACCAGTTTCATGTACAAATCCTCCAGCGACCCTTTCACCGGATTCAGCCGCAGCACATCGCTTCCCCCCAGCCACAGCCGTTCCACAATTTCTCGCTTGCGTGCTCCGCTTGCCACGATGCTCACGTTCTGTGCGCTCCGTTTAACCGTCGCGCCCCACGCGCCTAGCTCTGCCTCCAATTCCTCCGGCAAAGTGGTGGCAACAATTTCCACCTGATCGCCCGTCTCCAGCAGCGTCTTCATGGTCCCGGCGCGTACCACGCGACCGCGATCGATGATCACGGCCTGATCGCAGATCTGCTCCACTTCAGATAACAGGTGCGAACTCAGAAAGATCGTTTTCCCCGCAGCCTTCAAACTCAAAATCACGTCTCGCACTTCTTTTCGTCCCGATGGATCAAGCCCAGACGTCGGCTCATCCAGAATCAACAACTCCGGATCGCCCAGCAGCGACTGCGCAATCCCCAGCCTCTGTACCATCCCGCGCGAATATCGCCCGATCTTCAGCTTGTCGTAACCGCTCAGCCCAACTTTTGCGATCAGGTCCCGTATCAACGTGATCGCGTTTTCTTCCGCCACGCCCGCAAGCCTGGCGTGAAACTGCAGTAATTTCTCCGCGTTCAGGTGTTTATAAAACGCAAAATTTTCCGGCACGAAGCCGATTCGCCTTTTCGCGCGCACATCTCCTGGCTCGAATCCCAGCACGCGAATCCGTCCCCAGTCCGCGTACAAAAATCCCAGCAAAATGCTGATGCTGGTCGTTTTCCCAGCGCCGTTCGGCCCCAGGAACGCGCACACTTCGCCCTCCGCCACGCTGAACGAGACCCGCGAAAGCGCCGCCACCTGTTGCCCGCCCAGCCATCTGCGATAGGTCTTGGTTACGTCTACAAATTCCAGCGCCGGCACAGTCATTTCGTTTCTCCGCCGGTTTCCATCTCCGAATATTTCAGGCCCAGTTCACTTATCAGCTGCACCTGCATCGCTTGCTCCAGGCCGGCGTGTGCATGAACGATCTTTCCGCTCTTGTCGATCACAAACAGGGTGGGAATTCCTTCTACGGAATACGCGTTCGCGGTCTTGCTTTGCGGATCGAACAAAACGGGGAAGGGGAGTTTTTCCGCAGTCGCATATTTTTCCGCATCAGCCTTTTCTTCGTCGATGCTGATTGCCAGAATTTCGAAATTCGCATCGCTCTTGTGATACCGCTTATAGAATTCTCGAAGTTCCGGCAGCTCCACTTTGCACGGCCCGCACCAGCTCGCCCAGTAACTCACCACTACGGTTTTCTTGCCGCGATAATCCGCCAGCGAAATTGTGTCCCCATTCAGCGCCGGCAACGCAAACTCCGGCGCGCTCTTCGAAATCATCACCGAGGCCGAAGTCCGCTCGAGGACGCTCCTCTCCAGCCGCTTGACCCGCCAGGTAATAAAAATCGTGAACACCGCGAGCGCCACGATCGCCACCATCTGCCAAGTCTTCAATCTGATCGGCGGACGCCCCCGCTCAGCGGAAGCTCCGCTGCTCCCGCCCCCTCCAGCACCAACGTTCGGCTCCGCGTTAGCTGCACGAATCTCCTCAGCGGACACCACGATCAAACCGCCATCGCCCGCGACCGCCGTTGGCAGCGGCGCAACATTCGAAGCGGGACCACCGTCGCCCCGTTCCTCGCCATCCTGCCGATTGTTATCCTGGTCGGCCATAAGCCCGTGAGTATATCTTGCCTGTCAATATTCCTAAGCCCTAACGCAACTTCCAGAGTGCCGCAGCCTGCCCCAGTCCCGCAAACAGCGCCAAGCGCGGCAAAATCTCGAATCGCAACAAACCAATCCGCCAAAGCGTCATCGTCGAGCCGCTACCCAGCGCGCCTTCGGCGCGAATCGCCCGATTTCCTGCAGCCGTAATCCGCTGGATCGGTATGAGCGTTGCTTTAGACCAAAATAGGCCTTTTATATACTGCGGCCGCGCCGGTTGCCGTCGCCTCGCCCCGATGCCATACTTTGGTTTCATCTGCAGCACGGATTCTTGCCCGCGTCTCATTCATCCGGACTGGCTGCATTCACTGGGGGTTTTATGGCGTTGCGTGATAGCTGGATCGAAAAACGGGAATCGCAGGCTGCCGCCTCTAACGGCACTCGCAATATGTCGCAGATGCACTTGGCGCGCAAAGGCGTCATCACCGAAGAAATGTTCTTTGTCGCCAAGCGGGAAAAAATCGAGCCCGAGCTTGTTCGCGGCGAAATCGCCCGTGGCCGCGCCATTATCCCTGCTAACATTCATCACCGCAATCTGCAGCCGATGGGCATCGGCATCGCTTTCAATTGCAAAATCAACGCGAACATCGGCAACTCCGCTACCACTTCCAATATCGACGAAGAACTCAAGAAGCTGCATCATTCCGTGCACTACGGCGCGGACACTGTGATGGATCTGTCCACCGGCGGCGACATTCCCACCATTCGCAAAGCCATTATAGATGCGTCGCCCGTTCCCGTCGGCACCGTTCCGGTTTACGAAGCAATTTCGCGCGTGCGCCGCCCAGAAGATCTCACCATGGACCTGATGCTCGAAGTCATCGAAGAGCAAGCCGAGCAAGGCGTGGACTACATGACCATTCACGCCGGCGTTTTGCGCCAGCATGTTCCGCTCGTACGCAAACGCATCACCGGCATCGTCAGCCGCGGTGGCTCCTTGATGGCGCATTGGATGGAGCATCACAAGCAGCAAAACTTTCTCTACGAGCGTTTCGACGAAATCTGCAAAATCTTCAAAAAGCACGACGTCAGTTTTTCACTCGGTGACGGCCTGCGCCCCGGCTCCATCGCCGACGCCAGCGACGAAGCACAATTCGCCGAATTGAAAGTTCTCGGCGAACTCACCAAGAAAGCCTGGGAACACGACGTGCAAGTCATGATCGAAGGACCCGGCCACATTCCACTCGACAAAATCAAGGAGCAGGTGGACAAGGAAATGGAGTGGTGCCACGAAGCGCCGTTCTACACGCTGGGCCCGCTCGTTACCGACATTGCTCCCGGCTACGACCACATCACCAGCGCAATCGGCGCGGCGATGATTGGCTGGCACGGCGCCTCCATGCTTTGTTACGTCACGCCAAAAGAACATCTCGGCCTTCCCAATGCCGAAGACGTCAAGCAAGGCGTAATCGCGTACAAAATTGCCGCGCATGCAGCAGATGTCGCACGCCACCGCCCCGGCGCACGCGATCGCGATGACGCACACAGCTACGCGCGTTTCCTCTTTGACTGGAACAAACAGTTTGAGCTTTCGCTCGATCCGGAAACCGCCCGCGCCATGCACGACGAATCGCTGCCAGACGACTTCTACAAAGAAGCGAAATTCTGCTCCATGTGCGGCCCCAAATTCTGCTCCATGAACATCACGCAACTAGCCGAAGCCGAATCCGGCCAGGACCAAGCCGAACGCAAACAGAAATTCGCCGACCTCTTGGTGAAGGTGCAAGGCACCTAAGGACGAATCAAACGTTTTTGCTCCAGGACACCGCAATCACGATGACCAGGAACCTTCCGCCAGTAATTTGCGTATTACGTTTAGAGAGCTGCAGAATCTGTTTCGACAGACGCTCTTGAAGGAGTCAACGGCAATGTTCAGTCTCCTGTTTGTAGTAATTCTTTATTTCCTGCCGGCGATCCTGGGCAGAGACAAATCCGACGCCACGGGAATTTTGCTTTTGAATCTTTTTCTCGGCTGGACGCTGATCGGGTGGGTCGCGGCGCTTATCTGGGCAATGGCATCGGACCGCCCGCATTATGTGCGCTACGTGCCAGTAAGCGCAGGACGCTTTTGTTCGCAGTGCGGAACGCCGAGTCCCGCTGGCGCGCATTTTTGCGGAGCCTGCGGCAGAACCGTCTAGATTTTTCACCCGCTCGCGCAGAGATTTCCGTGCGCGCGCCTGATTCCGGATAAAGTTGTAACCGATGCGACAACTCTGAGTATTATTTCATCTTCGTCCATTTCTGGAATTCGCTACAGTCGATTGAATCGCAGCTCTCGGCAGCCCCGCCGAAAAACTGCGCGAAAACACTACCTGCAAAAACCTTACATATGGCCCCGCTCGCTCAGAAATATGAAGTGCTGATAGTGGACGATTCCTCCGTCTACTGCAAACTCTTCGAACAGATGCTCTCCGGACAGGAGTATTCGCTTTCGTTTGCCGACAACGGAAACGACGCTCTGCGCATTTATCACGATAAATCGCCGAACATTATCATCACCGACTGGATCATGCCGGATTTCTCCGGCCTGGAATTATGCGAACGTATCCGGGCCGACAAATCTTCTCCGTACACTTACATCATTCTCATGACCAGCAACAGGGAAAAGAGCGGCGTGGTAAAAGGTCTGGAAGCCGGCGCCGACGATTATCTTGTAAAGCCATTCGACTCCAGCGAAATGCTGGCGCGCATCGGAGTCGGCCGCCGCATTATTGATTTGCATCGGCAACTCCAAGACAAGAGCGCGCAACTGGAAGAAGTGGCGTGCACCGACGTTCTCACCGGGCTTCCGAACCGCCGCGCGATTGAGGACTGGGCCAACAAACAGTTGAAGGGTGCGGCACGGCATGGATTCCCGGCGTGGGTGGTGCTTGGTGATCTTGATTCTTTCAAGGGAATTAACGATACGTTCGGGCACGAAGCGGGCGATACGGTGTTGCGCACCTTTGCCGATACGCTAAGAAAGTTGACACGCATTTCGGATATGTGCGGGCGTCTGGGCGGCGACGAATTCCTGATCGTGATTTCGCACGTAAGCGGCGACAACATTGAACTGGCCATCAACCGGTTTCGCGAGCTGTTCTGCGCGCTTTCGTTTCCGTTTGCCGGGCAGAGCGTGAGCATTTCGGCCACCTTTGGAATTGCCGGCAGCGAGAGCGGCAACTTCAAAGATTTTGACGTGCTGGTGCGCAAAGCGGATGAAATGCTTTACCAAGCGAAACGCGCCGGGCGAAATTGCGTGCACATCGCGAGGCTGGACTGACGGCTACGTTGTCTAAACCATCCGTCTATGTTGCAATTGCAGAACAGAGATTCTTGGCTCGGCTCGGAATGACGCCCGATGCCAGTAAGTTTGCGTTTCTTTACGGTGGGCCGACCGGAGGTTATACTGCCCGGCGAAAGTGAAAAGCGGTAACGCGGCGGTTTGCAAAGAATCATCATTCGAGGGAAGAATGGCGTTTGAGAAAGCTGCAAAGCTTGCTGAAATTCCGGCGGGTTCCATCAAGGAAGTGCAAGTGGCGGGGCAGGCAATCGCGCTGGCCAATGTCGCGGGAACCGTCTACGCAATCAGCAACACCTGTTTGCACCGAGGCGGGCCGCTGGGGGAAGGGCAACTGGAGGGCAACGTAGTGACTTGCCCCTGGCATGGCTGGCAATTTGATGTAACAACGGGAAAAGCGGTGCAAAATCCCAGCGCCGGGGTGGGTTGCTATGGGGTGGAAGTTCGCGGCGAGGAAGTCTTTGTAAGTCTTGGGCAATCGTCGTAAATAACAGAAACTAAAGCGGTTGGATCCGAGACGGCGGTGCTTCGCACGCCGGAGAGTACTTTTTCCACTGAAATTCCTCTAACCCTCACATTTTGTTTGGTTTTGCAGTCCCTGCCGTGTATAGTACCGCCGAACTTTGGTTCGATGACCACTCCGACAGCGACTCGCCATTACTGGATCTTCACCGTAGACCCGCACCACTACCACTGGGACACCCTTTTTGTGAAGGGCAAGGAAATGTGGCACGGTGCCGGCTCGAAACCCGACGCGGTTCGCGCATTGAAACAAGTGCGCAAGGGCGATCGGGTGCTGTGCTACCACTCGGCTCCGGAACGGTCGTTTTATTCGATCGCGGAAGTGTCGCGCGACCCGTATCCCGACCCGCATGACTCGGAAGGCAAGAATCTGGTGGCGGACCTGCGCGCGTTCGAAAAACTGCCGCGGCAGGTAACGCTGGCGGAGTTGCGTTCGAACAAGGCGCTGCGGAAGGTAAAGTTCCTGAAAAATGTGCGGTTGATCGTTTCTCCTATCAGTGACGCAGAATACGTAGACATTCTGAAAATGGCGGGAATCGTCGCGACGCCCGGAATCCCGCTGCCCTGAATTTTTCGCACCGTGGCACTCTCACCGGCCGTGTGCGATGAGGTGACGTATGCAGTTGTCCGTTCGAACGGCGATTCCCGCAGCATTTCTGCTCTGCGCGGTAACGGTTGCACTCCCACAAAGTCCGACGCAAAAACCTCAGCTTGAAGAAATCGCCAGCGGTAAGACGCGCGTGATCGATCTCAGTTACGCGTTGAACGACAAACTGGTGCCATGGCCGGGCGATGCGAAGGCGTTCGAAGCGAAAACAAACGCGACAGTGGAGAAAAACGGGTACTTTACACGCAGCTTCTGGATGCTGGAGCATTACGGAACGCAGATGGATGCTCCGGCGCATTTTCCGCCAGGAACCATCACCATCGACAAGATTTCT
>WNFP01004115.1_pt1 | contig 18675 bp, 14 predicted proteins | sample 5400201 | NCBI WGS metagenome assembly WNFP01 (sample SAMN13153355, study PRJNA577476) | soil metagenome | isolation source: 115 cm saprolite under Madrone tree | place: USA:California | collected 2016-06-14 | reverse complement strand
AGGGCGCTTAGCTCAGCGGTTAGAGCGTTCGGTTTACACCCGAAAGGTCGTCCGTTCAAATCGGACAGTGCCCACCATCCGTGCGCTTCACTGCATTACCCTCAGCGGGGACGTAGTTCAGTTGGTTAGAACGCTGCCCTGTCACGGCAGAGGTCGCGAGTTCGAGTCTCGTCGTCCCCGCCATCTTTCCAATCACTTACAGGCCTGCCCCGAATGGATCAGGGTATCTTAGGGGACAGTTAACACCAAACGCTGGTTCCACATATGGAACCAGCAGCGAAGAAACGCTTATTGAGGCACGTTCGGCCTGGGCAACAAGCCGGCAGGCAAGCGACCGTCTTGACTTGGTCCGTAATAATCTTGACTTTCCGGAGGCCGTGCCGCTCCTTTAAGTAATCTGGACTGTTGTACGAAACCCAGACTTTTCCCTGAGCATCTTCCCAAACCAGAATTTTCAGCGGGAGGTCAATGGCAATGCTGGGAGCAGCCAGCATCAAAGGGGTGCCGGCTTTGGGGCTGCCGAAGATGAGCAGTTTGGTGGGACGCATTTTCATTCCCACCTTTTCCGCTTCCCCGCTATGATCGACCAGTGCGAAAAGCGTGACGCCCTTGGCTTGCAGAATATTCTTGAGTTTTTCCACTGTCTGCTCGACCGAGTGATTGCTCGGCTTATCGATAATTCCTTTGCTTCCTGACGGTGCTTCTTTACTCGATGCCGATGCCATAGAGACCTCCTCACTATTTGTGGATTGAAGATTCGCAGTGCCGCGTACAGAAACCAAGTAAATCGCCATCGCGAGCCCAACCAACGCCAGGAACAGGGCCGTCGCCACAGTTGGGGCCAACGAACGAGAACATCCGGCTTCGCCCCGGTCCAGTTCACGAACCAATCGAACATGGCGCCAGGCGGAAGAGAGATTCACGGCAACGCCCACGGCAATGAGCGCCGTACCGAACCACAGCGAAACTCCGTAGGAGGGAGCTGCGGGAGCGTGGTCGATAATCCGGAGTTGCTGGAGGAAGAGCCCGAACCGAGCCACGACGAAACCGAATCCCATGAGGGCCAGTCCCGTGCGAATCCAGGCAAGGAGAGTCCGCTCTGCAGCTAGGTAATCGCGAAGGTCAGCTCTCTGCCTTATTTCCGCGGATGCATCCATTTTCTTGGCGTCCGTTGCCCGATCTATCCGCAGTCAACCCCTCAAAGATGTCTGTCGCGTTCCGCGGTCGCTAGCCGAGAGGAAACGGATAGGCTTTCAAAGGTCCAGCGACTATTGTTGCCAGCCGCCGCCGAGCGATCTGTAAAGTTGCACGAGGCTCTGGTATTCGTTGCCTCGCGCGCCCGCGAGTGTCAGCTCAGCAGAAAAGAGCGACCGCTGGCCGTCCAGAACTTCGAGATAGGTGGTGGTCCCGCCCTTGTAGCGCAAGTTGGAAAGGCGGACGGATTCCTGCAAGTCCGCCACGGTATCCTCCTGACGAACGCGGACCTGATGCAATTTCTGGTAGCCGATCAGCGCGTCGGACACATCCCCGAAGGCACGCTGAATGGTTTGCCGATAGGCGATCAGCGCTTGCTTGTGCTGCGACTCGGCTAATCGCAGATTCCCGCGGAGGGCTCCCCCCGTAAAAATGGGCTGGCTCACCTGCGCGCCGTAGGACCAGATTCCAAGCTGTGAGCCGAACAGACTGGAGAAAGCACTGCTTCGTCCAAACGACCCACCGCCGGAGCCAGTCAGCGCGATTTGCGGAAAGAACTGCGCCTTGGCGACTCCTATCTCGGCGTTGGCGGCCACCAAGACTTGCTCGGCCTCGCGAATATCAGGCCGCCGCTCGAGCAGCGATGAAGACAGGCCCGGCGGGACTTCGGGAGGAAGCGGCTGTTCCACCAGGGGGCGTCCGCGTGGCACGGCCTGTGGATAATTGCCAAGAAGAATGCTAATGGCATTTTCTTCCTGCGCGATCTGCCGCTCCAGGTCAGGAATCTGGGCATTTGCCGTATCGAGGACTTGTTGAGCCTGAAGCACGTCAAGCTTTGTCGCCACGCCATGCTCGACACGAAGATTGGTAAGCTTCACCGAGTCTTCCTGGGTCTTGACGGTCTCGTGCGTGATTTGGAGTTGAAGGTCCAGTTGCAGGAGCGCGAAGTAGTCGCTCGCCACGTCGCTCACGAGCGTTAATATGACCGTCTGTCGCGCATCTTCCGTCGCCAGGAGTTGGGCACGTGACGATTCTGTCGCGCGGCGCAGCTTTCCAAAGAAGTCCAATTGGAAGGCCGCGTCGGCAGTAAGGAGCAGAAAGTTTGATTTGGTTTGAAAATTGTGTTCTTTCCCACCGCTGAAGTCGCCATTGGCCTGCACCTGCGGAAACAGATTCGAGCGTGTTATCTGAACCTGCGCGCGACCAGCATTAATGCGCTCCGTCGCCAGTTGCAAGTCGTAGTTTTGCTTTAGCGCTGTTCGGATGAGCTCTTGTAATTGCGGGTCCTGGAAGACCTGCCACCAGGGAAGGTCCGCATAGGACGCTGTCTGGGCCTGAACTTGTGGGTTTTCGCTCAGGTCACGGTAGGCTGTTGGAGGTTGAACGGCGGGCCGATGGTAGTTCGGTCCCACTTTGCATCCAGTGACTAAACCCGCTGCCGCAAGAGCGGCTAGGACTGGCAACAGTTTCTTCATTGGTCGCTCCGCTGTTCCTTTCGCCTGTTGTCGCGGTAGTTCATCATCAATCCGCCTCCGCCGGAGTGGGCGCTGCCGGCAACGCACCCGAGGCGTGCTCCTTGCCGGCACCCGACCATTTCTCGACGAAGTAGAAAATCGCCGGGATAAAGAAGATTCCAAGCGCGCTGGCAGCCGCCATCCCGCCGATAACTGTGGTCCCCATGATTTGGCGGGCAACGGAGCCGGCGCCGCTCGCCGTCCACAGCGGCACACAACCCAAGATGAATGCGAAGGACGTCATCAAAATCGGCCGAAGACGCAGCCTGGCACCTTCCAGCGCGGCATCCGCCAGTGGCTTGCCCTTTTCAAATTGATCCTTGGCAAACTCAACGATCAGAATTGCATTCTTGGCAGCCAAACCGATGAGCATGACCAGCCCAATTTGCGAATAGACATCGCTCTCCATTTGCACCAGGTATGGCGGCAGAAATACGCCCTGCAAGAAGCGGCGCAAGAATAAAACTGCGAACGCGCCGAAAATCGCCACCGGCGTACTCATCAGCACGCTGAACGGCAGTGACCAACTCTCGTACAGCGCCGCCAAAATCAAGAACACGAACAAGAGTGACAGCCCAAAAATCACCGCAGGAGGCACCCCTTCCCGCGCCTTCTGCTCTTGAAACGACATGCCGGAGTAATCGAACCCCATCTCCCGCGGCATGGTCTGCCTGAAGACGTCCTCCAAAGCAGCCGTCGCTTGGTCGGCGCTGTAACCAGGCGCCGCGCTTCCGTTGATTTGTGCCGAACGGTATTCGTTGAAGCGCAGGAGGAACTCCGGCCCCAGCCGCGGCCGGATCTGGACCAAGGTCGCAAGCGGAACATTGTCGCCGTTGTTGTTGCGCACGTAGAACTGCCCGACGTTTTCCGCTTTGGCGCGGTCCTCGCCTTCCGCTTCGATGTACACCTGCCACTGTCGGCCGAAGCGGTTGAAATAGTTGATGAAATAGCCGCCCATGAACGCCTGAATGGTTTTGTAAACATCGCTCAGGTTCACGCCCTGCTTCAGCACTTTGTCACGGTCCACGTCCACGAATTCCTGCGGCACGTTGGCCAGGAAAGTCGTGCTGAGGCTGGAGATTTCGGGCCGCTTGCGAGCGGCGTCGAGAAAAGTAGTCAGGTTTTTGGCGAGGAACTGAACATCACCACCGGAACGGTCTTCCAGCATGAACGTAAAACCTCCGGCAGTTCCGACGCCGGGAATCGCCGGCGGGGAAAACCCGAAAGCAACGGCGCTGGGCAGCTTGCTCAACTGCTGATTCAGATGCGCTTTAAGCGTTTGAAACTGCTCATCACGGGTCTTGCGCTGATCCCAGAGCTTGAAGTTGACGAAAAACGTGGCGTTGTAAGTGGTGCGCGCAAAGCTCAGTAAGCTGAAGCCAACAAAGCAGGTGGACTGCGCAACACCCGGCGTTTTCATGATGGCTCTTTCGACCTGCTCGACGACAGCGTTGGTGCGCGCAAGCGAGGCGCCATTCGGAAGCTGCACGCTAACGTAGGCGTAGCCTTGATCCTCGTCAGGCAGAAAGCTGGTCGGAACGCGGCTGGCAAAAAAGCCTGCGGCGACGCAGAATACCAGCAGCATCACGATCACGACGGCAGTCTTTTTGACCAAAAGAGCGCTCCAACCTACATAGCCCTCTGTGGCTCGTTCGAACACGCGGTTAAACCAATCGAAAAATCGCCTCAGCAATCCGTGGCTCTCCTCCTTCGGCTTGAGGAGCAGGGCCGCAAGCGCTGGACTCAGCGTGAGCGCATTGAAAGCGGAAAGCAGCACGGAAATCGCGATGGTGACGGCGAATTGCTGATAGAGCTTGCCTGTAATTCCGGGAATGAACGCCGTCGGCACGAATACCGCCGAGAGCACTAGCGCGATTCCAACTACGGGGCCGGAAAGCTCTTCCATCGCCTTTAGCGCCGCGTTCTTCGGCGTCATGCCCTCTTCGATGTGGCGTTCCACTCCCTCGACCACCACGATGGCGTCGTCCACCACCAAGCCGATCGCCAGCACGAGGCCGAAGAGGGAAAGCGTATTGATGGAAAAACCAAACACCGGAAAAAGTATGAACGTACCCACCAGAGAAACGGGTACGGCAAGGAGCGGAATTAGCGTAGCCCGCCAGCCCTGCAGGAAGATGTACACCACCAAGATTACGAGCGCCAGCGCGATCACCAGCGTGATCACGATTTCCTTTATGCCTTCCGTGACCGCGCGTGTCGTATCAAGCGCAACGGCGAAGTCCAGGTCGTCTGGAAAGCGCTGCTTCATCTGGCTCATTAGCTTGTTCGCAGCCGCCGCAGCTCCGACCGCATTCGAGCCAGGAATCTGATATAGCGCAAGCACGGCGCTGGGTTTGCCATTGTAGCGCCCGGCGATGCTGTAGTCCTGTGATCCCAACTCGATGCGAGCCACATCACGGACACGAACTGTGCCGCCATCAGGCGTTTCGCGCACCACAATCTTCCCAAACTCCTCCGGCGACACCAGGCGACCCTGCGCAAGAACCGCATAGGTGAATTCCTGGCCCGGCGGCGCAGGCTCGCCGCCCACTTTCCCGGCCGGGTTCACGGTGTTTTGAGCTTGAATCGCGCTGATAATGTCCGGCACGGTCACACCGAGCTTCGACAACGTGTCCGGTTTCACCCACATACGCATCGCATATTGGCCAGCGCCGAACACATTGACGATACCGATACCGTATGAGCGGAGCAGGGGATCGACAAGATTGATGTAGGCGTAGTTGGCCAGAAACGTGGCGTCATAAGTTCCGTGGGGAGAGTAGAGGGCGAACAAGATCAAAGGCGCCGTGGGGGACTTGCGCACAGTGATTCCATAATTGTTAACGTCCACGGGAAGCTGAGACGCGGCCTGCGTCTCGCGCGATTGCGCCAGAATGAAATCGTTGTTCGGGTCGGTCTTCGCGTCGAAATCGACGATTAAGGTCGTCGTCGAGTTTCCGGTGGTATTCAGCGAATACATGTAGTTCATGTTGTCCACGCCGCTCATTTGTTGTTCCAACGGAGTGGCCACGGCTTGTTCAAGGGTTTGCGCGTCCGCGCCGACGTAAGTGGCCAGGATTTGAATCTCGGGAGGGGCAATGTTAGGAAACTGGGCTACCGGCAAGGCCAGAATCGTCAGGGAGCCTACCAGTACCATAACAATGGAAATCACCATGGCGACAATGGGTCGATTAATGAAGAATTTTGACATGGCTTATTTTCCCTTTGCTTCCTGCGCGCCAAAGGGCCTGGGATTCACCTGCGCGCCGGGGCGCACCTTTTGAATCCCTTCGGCGATCACTCTGTCACCGGGTTTCAATCCATCTGAGATCACCCACTCGCTCGCGACGCGGTCGCCCACGGTAACCGTTTTAATGCTTACCTTGTTGTCTGAGCCCACCACGGCAACCTGGTAGCCTCCTTGCAGCTCAGAAACCGCGCGTTGCGGCACCAACACCGCGTTCTGCTGCAGCCGGATTACGGCGCGAACTTTGCCGTATCCGCCGGGCCGCAGAATATTTCCAGGATTGGGAAACAGCCCGGCGATTCGAATGGCGCCCGTGCCGACATTGACTTGACGGTCAGCGAAGTAGAATGTGCCCTCGTGCTGATAAGTTGAGCCGTCCGCCAAAATCAGTTGTAGACGAAGGTTTTTGTCTGCTTCCAGACGGCTGCTCTCGGTAGGAAACCGCTTCCGCCACGCGAGATACTGCGGCTCGCTCACCGTGAAATAAACTTTGATCGGATCGACCGTGGAGACCGACGTCACCGGCCCGCTGCTTAGATTGACCAGGGCGCCTACTTGAAGTTGGGCCTGGCCAGCGATGCCGTCGATGGGTGCAGTAAGGCGGGTAAAATCGAGGTTAATCCTGGCGGTTTCGACGGCAGCATCGTCGGTTTTGATTTGCGCCTCGGCAGTCGCCACTGTGGCCTTGGCTGCCAGGTTATTCTGAACCGCGTTGTCCAGATCCTGCTGGCTTGCGGCCTGTTCCTTGGCCAGCGGGGTGTAACGCTCCACATCCAGCTGCGTTCTACCCTGAACTGCCTGCGCATTGGCAAGCAACGCCTTGGCCTGCGCCAACTGCCCTTCGGTCTGGTCCAGCGCCGCCTGAAACGGCCGCGGGTCAATCTGAAAGAGCAACTGCCCCTTCTTTACAAAAGCGCCTTCCTGATAGGCCTGTTGCATGATGTACCCGGTGACCTGTGCACGGACATCGGCATTTACAAGCCCATCGAGCGTCCCGATCCACTCGCCATAAATCGGAACATCCTTCTGCTCAATCTGAACGACCTCCACGTCTGGAGCAGCTCCGGGCGCCCCCGAAACGCGCTTTGGGCGCGTCGCGCCAACAATCAAGCCGATAACAACTAGGCAGAGCGCTCCGCCTATCCAAAGGTTGCGTTTCGAAATCTTGCTCATGGTCCCCTCCGACAGCCGCAGCTTTCCCCCGGAATTCAGATTCTCCGTATCCACGCCGCGCTCGATTGAATAGGTTGATGCGACGGCTGACAGGGAGGATACAAGAATCCCTCCAAAATGCTGAGCGCGCTCAGACTGTGCGGACGGTTTCCGCAGAAAAGCGCTTGGCAACGAGAAACCCAAGGACAATGAAATCAACATGATCGCGACCTGCGTCCCGGGGAACGGCGGATCCGAATGCGTGGGCGCCACGGCCTTGAGCGCCGGGAATCTTCATGAAAAACTGGGCGATCAAAACGAAAACATTAAGATAAAGAGCGATGACGGAGCCGATGACATACGTGCGGCGCCACGGACCCGCTAGATGAAAGATGTAGAGCGCCGGAATCGTTACCGCCAATACGAGGAGAGAGACGATGCCGACGGCATGGGAAGGCAGGAATTTGTGAAATGGAAACAGGAATCCGGTCACGCTGGTCGCCGCCGTAGTAATGAGAAATGTCGCGGTCCAGCCATTCGAGTATTTCGCAGAGAACAGCGAGGAAAGGACAACAAAGCCGGTAAAGATTCCAACTAGACTCAATACCACGCGAAAAAGGGTAAACGCCGCCAGCCCTGTACTCATGAGTTCCCTCCTCAGGTGTAACTTGGTCTGCCTTAGTTCACCCCCGACTTCAGTAAGCAATTCACGCCGACGCTTGACTGCTGCGCTGTGCGAACGCGAGCAGGTCGGAGTTGATCTGGTCCGTGTTGGTCGTGGGCATGCCGTGTGGAAAGCCTGGATAGACCTTGAGGGTTGCTTTCTTCAGGATTTTCGCGGACATGAGGCCCGCGGCACCGATCGGTACAATCTGGTCGTCGTCACCATGCATCACCAGTACCGGGATGTCGATCTTCTTCAGGTCTTCGGTGAAGTCAGTTTCCGAGAACGCCTTAATGCAATCATAATGCGCTTTGACGCCTCCCAACATGCCCTGCAACCACCAGTGCTCGCGAATGCCTTCCGAAATCTTCGCGGCTGGGCGGTTGTACCCGTAAAACGGCAGAGTGATGTCCTTGTAGAACTGCGACCGGTTGGCCACGAGAGCTGCCCGAAGGCCATCGAACACCGAGAGGGGCAAGCCGTCAGGATTCTTCTCCGTCTTCAACATGAGCGGCGGCACGGCGCTGATTAGTACGGCCTTGGCCACGCGCTTGCTCCCATGGCGGCCAAGATAGCGTGTAACTTCACCGCCCCCGGTCGAGTGTCCAACCATTATTGCGTCCGTAAGATCGAGTTTTTCAAACAAGGCTGCAACATCGTCCGCATAGGTGTCCATCTCATTCCCGTCCCATGTCTGAGTGGAGCGCCCATGGCCCCGCCGGTCGTGCGCAATGACGCGGTAGCCATGCTGCCCGAAGAACAGCATTTGCCCATCCCAGTCATCCGCGGTCAGGGGCCAGCCATGCGAAAACACGATCGGCTGGCCCTTTCCCCAATCCTTGTAGTAGATCTGCGTGCCGTCTTTGGTCGTAATCGTCGCCATGTACTTTCTCCTCTTTTACCCGTAAATATTTTTTCTCGTGACAGCACCGAAATCCCGGCCATCTGCCTTACAGGCCCCTGACTATTTCTGAGAGGAACCACGAGCGACGCTCTGTTTGGTCAATCCAGTTTTCAATCAGACTGGCCGTGGCGACATCGCTGTGCTTTTCACAGACCTCATGGGCCAGTCTCAAAAATCTAGTTAGTTCCCGGTTGTCGGTACGCAGATCAACCAACATCTCTTCTGGGCTCAAAGACTCTCTGTCCTCATCTTTCAAACGTTGGTGCTTCGCGATGTCGCCGATTGACCGAAGCGTGTTGCCGCCGATCTTGCGGGCTCGCTCCGCGACGTCGTCAGACATGGCGAAGATCTGCTCGGCGTGCTCGTCAAGAAGCAAATGGTAATCACGGAAATGAACCCCACTCATGTGCCAATGGAAATTCTTCGTTTTGACGTAGAGTGCGAACACGTCGGCGAGCAGGTGACGAAGTTCCTCGGAGATCTCTGTCACACCTTCGCGGGTGAGGTCCGCGGTCGGCTCTGAACTGGCCCGTGCCAGGGCCTTGGATACTGCCGCGTTACTTTTTGTCATTTCTTATTCTCCTCTCCGAAAACAGCCATTCTTCGCCCCCTTTGGGATCGCTCATCACGCGGCCGATAGGATGCGAAACTCGCCACCCGCTCGAGGCCGATGCATTAATTTGAGGATCGACGACCTGCGGAGCGCAACTTTTGCGTGGAACAGCCTCCCTTTAGCCGCGGCCACCGAGATGCACATTGCTCTAGCGGTTTCCCGCATCGAGCGTTCTTGCAGTTGCTGAGCTTCAACCACCTCCCTGAGCGATGGTCGAAGGCCGCGGATGGCTTTCTTCAGAATTCTTTGCTCTTCGCTCTGGGCGTACTGCCTTTCTGGATTCGGCGCACGATCCATTACTTCGTAGGCCGGGCCATCCGCGCCAAAATCATCGGCACCGATGGTGACAGCTTCAAGCGAAGTTCGTTTCTTTCGGAGAATCATGAGCGCCGAATTGATTGCAATTCGCGTTAGCCAAGTCGAGAAGCTTGATCTGCCGTCAAAATCCCTGAGGTGAACGAACGCTCTCATCAGGGCATCCTGAACTGCGTCTTCCGAGTCTTCGCGGTTTCTCGTTATGCGATGCGTGGCGCGAAACAGTTGCCGAGCATATCGCTGGCAAAGTGTGCCGAAAGCCGGTGAGTGTCCGCGCTTGGCGGCTTCCACCAGGCTCCTTTCGGCAGGCTCCCGAGATTCAGACATCACAAACCCACCTTTCGTTTTCCCGTTCGGACTTGCTGAGTTTTCCAAGATCATATGGCCTCCGCCCACTGGAGTTTGTTTTCGCACTGCACTATGGGAGATCAAATCCGGGAAAACATCACGAGATGGAATGGTTTTCGGGTACCACTGTGGGGGGGATTCCGAATACCACTTTTGGTTGTTGGAGGCATCGTTTGGCGAACAGCAGATAGATTTCCGGCTTGAAAATAAGAATTAGTTCTCAAATCGCGGCCAGTCACGATTCCGGTGGTCGTGATGAGGGCGGAATGACAATTTCCCGCCGGCCAAACAACCGGCCATCGAGGGAAAAGGCGCCAGGTCCGAGTAAGGCAATCGCCACAGCCGTAATAATTATCCCAAAAGAAACCAGCCTGGCGTCGTGCAAGTCCCACGAAGGCGGGGGAAGCAACGAAAAGGCAATCCCCAGAAAACATAGCCCCACCAAAAGCCCGGCATACGGGGTGAGAAACCCGATCGCCAAGGCTGTGCCGCCTGTTGTCAAAGCCAAACCAACTACCAATCTGCCTAGAGAATTGTCGGACCAGCCCGAGAGATACAGAATCCCTACGGCGGTCGCTGCAAAACCAACGGCGACGCGCAAAAGCAACAATCCTATGCCGGGCCTGCCACCCGGAAACGTGGAATATAATCTTTGCAGCGCGTATCTCCCTTGTGCGCCCTCAGAAAACGCACTCCGACTGAAGATAGGCAAACATGCAGCCCATTGAAACCCACCATGGCGGCATCTTTTCGTACCACTATTGAGGTATGGGTTGGTTTTGTGCGGATTCCGCTTCCTACAACTCGATAATTCCGCGTCGGAGGCCAATCGCGACCGCTTGTGTGCGATCGCTCGCCCCCAGTTTCTCCATGATGTGCTTGATGTGGACCTTTACAGTTTCCTCTGTTATGAAAAGTTTTTCCGCGATGTCACGATTCCGGTTTCCCCCGGCAATTTGGCTAAGGACTTCTATCTCACGCGCCGTCAAGTCTTCGTCGCTCATGTGCTCCGCGAGCTGGGCCGCCAACTGCGGAGGGATACGCTTCTTCCCAGCGTGGACTTGGCGAATCACTTCAACCAGATCCTTGGGCGGCATGCTTTTGAGCATGTACCCGCGGGCTCCGGCCTCCAGGGCGCGCTGGATTTCCACGTCGCCTTCAAACGTCGTCAGCATAATGATGCGCGCCTCGAGGAATTCCGCACGGATGGCGATCATCGCATCGATTCCGCTCTTGTCCGGAAGCCTGAGGTCCATGAGAGTTACATCGGGTTTATGCTTCCTGAATAGCTGAATGCCTTCCTGTGCGCTGGACGCCTGAGCTATCAGCACCATATCCGGCTGATTGTTAATGATTGCGGCAAGCCCTTCCTGAAGCAGGGGATGGTCGTCAACGCTGAAAACACGAATTCGCGCGAGTTCACTCATCCAGCGTGCCCGCTTTCAAGGGGTGACGCAGACCCCTTCGCCCTTCGCGAACGCAGTCGCGAGAGCCACGTCGGAGGACGGTCGGAGTCCCGGGGAATATACGCGATATGACTGGGGACGGATAGTTCGATCTCCAGCCCCGCCGACACACGGCTCAGAATCCTCAGTCTCGCGCCAATTCTTTCCGCCCGTTCGCGCATCCCCGACAAACCCCAGTGGCCATCGCGGGCGGATTGCAGTGCGTCGCTGGAGATTCCGCACCCATTGTCGCGCACCAAAACTCTCAATTGATCGGTCGCATATTCGAGTTCGACTTCAATTTCGGTCGCGCCCGAATGACGAAACGCGTTTGCCAGCGCTTCGCGGTCATATCAAGAACGCGAGTCACGAGCGGCTTGGCCGGCGAATCGAGGGCCAGTTGATCGTTTGCGACGTGAAGTTGCATTGAGGCGCTGAGGAAGTCTTGCAAGAGCGTATCGTGCAGTTCCTGCGCAATGCGCGTGCGCTCCGCGAGCCTTTCCTCGAGACGAAGGCTTAGTTCCTGGGTCACCCTGTGCATCCTTAAGCGAAATAACATCACTGCGCCTAGTGCGCAAACAATCGCAATGCCGAGCAGAAACCACCAGGTCTGCCAAAAGGTGGGCCTGCCCTTCGTGATTGCCACGACGGTCACTCCGTCGCCTTCACCGGGCAAAACATCCATTGTCGCCCGCGGGCGGTATCCCGCATCTACGAGTAATGCGGCATATTCTGTTCCAAAATGTGTTGAGTTGCTCCACTTCGAGTCCGTCTCAATTATCGTAAACGGTTTGTCGGCAAGCGGCTGCACCCACCAGGGGCCCCACTGCGCATAGAGAACGATTTGCTGCCCAGGGCGCGCGCCGATTGCGCGTCCTTCGATAATGTCAAGCTTTTCGGGACCACCCTCTGCAGCGGGCGGGACTCTGGTGAATTCGATGGAGGGTCCAGGAACACTTTGCCTGGATCGACAACCACTGAAGAAGACGCAGAAGAAGAGGAGAAGTGCCCTCGTTCCGGCAAGACCGTATCCGGCTCCACGCACAGCTGTTTTCAGCTTCCGCCGGTCAAGGCGAAGAAAGCAAACTCGCTTGCGGAAGGGGCCGAAGTGGGTCAACTTTATCCTCGGCGATGCGGTATCTTCCTTCCACTCACATCGCAGAACGCGCCCATTTCTTGAATCTACCCCATCCTACAGTCGGGACGCCGCGTTTGCCAGCTTTCCCTGTGCAGGCAGGAACTCTTCTAGATCCGCTCTAGCCGAATAAGTGTTCTTGCCTACCATGATGGAGGTAGACGATGGAAAGCCTTCAGTGGTATCGAAAAACCATTCCATCTCGTGATGCGGCGTCTGCCCTGGATCGCGCAAACTAGAAACTGGACGCCGTTGAATTTTCACCGTGAACGCATCCATAACTGGGGGACAACGACGTGAATAATCAAACAGCAATGCCCACGCTATTGAGCATTCCGGGGATTCCCGACGCTTCGGGTCGCTTTTCCTTTGAATCTCTACAAACCACGGCCAAAGTCAGCCGTCGGACGGAAAGACCGGCCAAGGGGAGTGCAATCGTGAAATTCCCATCCCTGGTGGATTGGTATCACATCCTGCGAGCCCACCACCATTGGACAATGTTCCAAGCGATTCGGTATGCGCTGTGGTTGGCTCGCTAGGCACTTCTTCTGACTGCGCGTAAGACATTACGGAGCTTGGCTCTGGCCGCCAGCCTCCAACGGCACGCTCTGCTATTTCCGTCAAAGTTCATCCGCTCCGTCTAAGGCAGCGACTTTGTAAGCGAACTCGTTAGTCCTCATCGGCTAGGTCACCGGCTTCGCTTTGAACAGGATTAGCGGGATTGATCACATACTCCTGATGGTCGACGGTGAACACTCTTCGCCCGTATATTTTGACTTCAACCGACGTCTCATCACGCCAAGGAAGCCAAAAGCCATCAATTCTCTGGTATAGCCGGACAAAGTCGGCACGATTGATCCAAAAGGACGGCTTCTTAGCAGGGTGGCCGGCGATTTTCACAATCGCGAAGTCCTGGGCGTCGATCCATATTTTCCCCTCGAACAGATACTTCTCCTTGCTTTTCGGAGCGGCCTCTAGAACGAAGCAATGATAAGGGCCGATGTCGTCTTCACCGGACGGCGTGAACGTGTAGTTCGCAGTCGTTATCGCGCTGTTGCGATGCTCCCGGCCGGAAGACGTCTCGCTCTCGCTCTGCATCAGGCGATCGAACACCAGGTGACGTACAATTCCCGATCCTTTTTCGGAGGTCTTGTTAAAAGTTTTTTTGTCTGGTGCCACGTATTCCACACGCACTACCTCCTGCGCAGCCAGTTTCCCTTCGGAGTTTCTGATCTCGTACGTTCGGACTGCCGAGTACCGTCGCAATTGCTCGTTTCGCAAGCGATTACGCTCAAGCATCTTTGCGACAATCTCGTCGCTGGTCACGCCCACTGGAGCACTGTAAGTCGACCGGGTGTCGTCCGTCGGAAGCTGACTGACGAAGCTCTGCCCTTGCGCCATCGACGCTACTGAAGTCGCGCCTAAGACAAAAGCGCTCGCGACCAGTTTTTCACATCGTCCCGTATGAATTGCCATGCCAAAAGCCGCTCCTTTCTCCCCGTGTCCCCTTCCGCCCACTCAGTCAGCGAAACTAAGAATGAAACCATCCACGCGCCGTTGGAACCCCGTGAACCTGCCAAAGAATGGCGAAGTCACGTTGCTGTACACTTCGCGAAAATTGCCATGGTTCGTGAGATTGATCGAATACAGCCCGACGCGAACTTTGTGCCGGCTTCCATGCTCCATCAAGGGTAGATGCAAATGAAAATCTCGATATACCTGCGCATCTGCGGAAAAGAAAGTTGGAAAGCGCGAACTATTCGGCAAACCCGCATAATTCTGAAGCACGTCAACGTTTGAGTAGGGATAGCCGGTGTGCACGTCAACAACAGGACTGACCGTCAACGACCATGGGAGGTGGAACACGCCCCAACTGACCACGCGCTGAGGCACATCCGAAGGCAGAATGCCCGAAACGTTGGGTCGAATCACCGGTTGCTCGAAGGGAAGGAAGATGCTCGATATGGTGTTCAGGTCACCGCGGGACCGGCTCCAGATGTAGGAAACATTCAGGTCGGCATTCTTAGCTGGCCGGAAATGCAGCGTCGTCTCGAATTCGTGATAGTTCGCCTGCCCAGTGTGGAAGAGGCCCAGCACGCCGGCACTCCCGAATGCGTTCGGGATGGGATTCACGACGAACAGATCGCGCGTCTGACTGTAGACATAGCTAACGCGAAGGACCGCGTTCGCCCACAATTGGCGGTCGACTTCGATGTTGCTGACGAAACTGCGAGGGCTGGACTCTGGTCCCGACTGTACGCGTGACGCCAGCGGGCCCGCCCCATTCCCGATGTAGGCGTTGTAAAAAGAAGTCGGCGTTCCGATGAGTTTTCCCGTCGGGTCAAAAAAGCTCAAGGTTCGCTGCGGATTGTGAACAAAGTCCGCTTCCAGCAAGGAAACGCGGTCATAAAACAGTCCTGCTCCGGCGCGAAAAACGGTTTTCTGGTCTTTTCTAGGCGAATAGGCGAAGCCCACACGCGGCGCAAAGGCCGCGGCCCGCCCTACGGTCTCGCTGGTCAGCCGCCCTCCCACATCGATCGATAGACGGTCGTTCACCATCCACCGGTCTTGGATAAACTCTTCCACATCCGTGGCCGAAGCGCTTAGCGGGCCATTGCTCGTAAAACTAATCTCCTCCGCAACCGTCCTGTCTTCTCTCAACAGTTGAACCGGGTGCGACTGGCTATCGCCGCCATAAGACCGATGGGTCACATCCAGTCCGATTTTAAGCTCATGCCGGCCAAGCCACTTCTTCGGGGCAAACTGAAACGTTGGGTTCGCTTCAAACTGGTTGGCAGCTCTCGTCCAGGAGTTAAAGAAATTGCCGTCCCAGCCTTCGGGATTTACCAACATGTCCGCCGATCCCTGACCGTGGGCGTTGCTATCAAACCTCGTATAGCGCAGTGCGATTCTCAGCAATGCTCCTGACCGAAAGCTATAAAGGTCCGAGATTCCTGCCGAGACGCCTTTCTGGTCGTAATCCGACGACGCGGTCTGCGGGATGAGCGCCGTAATATTCGCAAACTCCGTGCGCATCGGAAAGACATTCACGTCGGCGTTGAACACATGCTGCGGAGACAGGATCGCCTGAACGCGAGTGAACGAGTTGAAACCTTGAGATTTGATTTCATTCCTAGGCCAGGCCAAGCCGCGTACTGGGTCTCTTCTGACGTCATACTCGAATACTTCGGAAAAGCTCACCTTGCCATCGCCAATAGGACCCCCAAACGAGACTCGCGGCGTCGCCTGGGAGATGCCTACGAAGTGACCGTTCTTGCCCCGCAGGCTGACGTTGAAGTCCTTCACCTTGTAAAACCAGTCGCTCGGAGGAGGAGTCGTTTCTATAGTCGTCAATCCGCCCGAGAAACCGCCGTTTTCAGCGCTAAAGGGCGTCTTGTCGACGCTGACCGTCTGAATCGCATCGATAGGCACCGGGATCGAGAACGACCCTGTCACCGGATCGACGGTCTTTGCAGAATCCACTTGCAACATTCCTTGATTCTCGGAAGCGCCTCTGACACTCAGCTTTCCATCAAGCGTGCGGATCACGCCCGGAACAATGGGCAGCGCGTCCCGGAATTTCTGCTGCGCCAGCGGCAACGTTTCCAGTTGCGTGTTGTTAACGGTTGATGCGGGAGAAGAACTCTCTGTCGGAAGGCTCCCGGCCTGCTCCTTGACTTCCACTTTATCGACTATTGTGTCGAGAGCGAGGGTAACGTCGACCACTGCCGTCTGAGCCGCGCCCAGCGAAACCTCTTCGGCAAATGGCTTGAAGCCTTGTTGGCTCACGCGAACCGTATAGGCGCCCCCGGCGAGCTGCGTGAATTCGTAGTGTCCCGCGGAGTCAGTGACCGTCCCAAGAGGTTGCAAATCCTCAGGGCCCTTCGCCAGCTCCACGCGGATGCCTTCGAGGGGATGTGGTTCCCCTTGTTGGCTGAGCACCGTAACGGCGCCCCAAATCATTCCGCCCGGCGACGGCGCCAGGTCGCGTTGCGCTGTCTGAGCGCGCGTCGCAACTGCTGCAGTACCCAGGGCAAGTGCCAGCAAGACGCTCAGCATGCAGTCGTGCCCGGAGCCCACCCCTGCCCTATGTAACTTCGAGAGACGCATACAACCAGTTCCTTTTCATCCCCAATCCAAGCCATGCATCTCGTTCCTTCCGGAACGAAAATGCACCGCCATCGAAACCAGTTATGAAATCCCCTTACTCCCTCTTTCGCTTAGTGTCTGATGCCCCGGGAAGGCAGAACGACACATCCAATACAACCCGTTGGCAATTGAATCGCCCCTAGGGAGACTTACAAGCGGATTCTTACAGGTAAATCATTTCGTTGTAAACAGCATGTTTGTGGACACCATGATCACCGGGGAGCCTGCTCCCGGCCTTTGGCAGCGAGCCCCTCACCCTCCGGCCGGTATGCGGCCTCATTGCCGGGACATTTTTGCGACTAGGGCTGGCACCGCGCGCCGCGGGATAAAACGCTGCGCAAAAACGCTGAGTTTATTTACAAAACCCGGAATCACCAGCCCGCCGCCGTTCGCCAGCGATTTCAAGGCTTCACGTACCACATCCTCGGGCGCTTGGTATACGAACCCAAACTTTCGATTGCCGTTTCTTGTCTCCTCTCGTTGGCTATCGGCAAGAATTCGGCCCGGGCAGAGTGTAACCACACTTACTCCCCTCGATCGGAGTTCTTCCTGAAGCCCCAAAGAGAAATTTGTCAGAAACGATTTCGTCGCTGAATACAGGCTGGCGTAAGGAATCGGCTGAAAACCCGCCGCGGACGATACATTAATAATTCCGGCTTGAGGATGCTCCATCAGCAAGGGCAAAAGCGAATATGTGAGTTCGACAACGGCGTCGTTATTCAGTCGGACCATTTCCATCTGGCGCTGCAATGTTAGTGTTTGGAACTCTCCGCGGACGCCGAAACCTGCATTATTGACGAGCAGATTCACCTGAAGGTTTCGATCACGAACTTGCTGCGCGAGACGCGGGCCCGCTAAAGGAGAAGCAAGGTCAAATTCAATGACCTCGGCGATAACGGACTGGGACTCCCGCAACTCGCTGGCCAGGTTTTCCAGCTTGTCTCTCGACCTGGCAACGAGAATCACATTCTGCCCGCGGGCTGCCAGGGCAATTGCAAAGATACGCCCCAGTCCTTGGGAAGCGCCGGTAACGAGTGCAAAGCTCGGCTTCTCAGTCACTGTGCTTGCTTTATCCTTGCTTGGCACTGCTGCTGCCGCTCGCGTGTGCCCGCTTCGGGCTACTTGGCGTTTGGAGAGCGTCGCCAAGCCCACTTGTCTACCCGCCAGATTTAGATATTTGAACGCTCCAAAAAGATACAAGTCTTGACTGGATCCTTCGCCCAGTTTTCGCCCTGCGGTTCGTCCCGCCGGGCGCAACCGCCCTCTTTTGAAATTTTTTGTGCCTCTTTGCCACCCTCGTGAATCAAATCACGCGTACCAGAAGTGGGGGGCCTATACTTGTCGGCCGTCCGGCATGGCTAGCTGGAGGGCCAGGAAGACAGGGAGAATGTCCGAATTGCAGCAGTTTCCTACTCTACCAACTCAGCCGTTCCGCCTCGATGTTCCGCTCCACGAGCTACTGCAACAACCTTCACTTGATCCGTCGCCGCATCCGCCGGAGTTGAGGAAAACCAAAACGTTGCCGGAACCGGTGTTTCCTCAATACCCGGAGTTGCTCCATGATCTCGATGAAGAGGACATTGCTGCCCACGAAGCTGTCGTTGGGACGGGCAAGCGTCATTGGCCTGCTTCCAAAATCCTGAAGACCATGAGGGGCTGGATGTTTCCTTACTTCAAGTCGCGGGTCCTTCCGGGAGAGTTTCAGCCGATCATCGCCTACCTCTTCACCGAATGGAAATGCAATCTCGACTGTCATTACTGCTGGTCCTATGACAACCGCGTGAAGGGTATGACCGAAGACATCGCCCGGCGCGCGATTGACTGGCTCGAATCCACGCCCTGCCGCGTGCTTGCCCCCACGGGTGGCGAGCCGCTCCTGCGCCCCGACTTCGTCCACAAAGTCGTCTACTACGCGGCAAAGAAAGATTTCTGGGTCTACCTCGCCACCAACGCGCGTCTTCTGCGGCCGGAAGTAACTGACCGCCTCGCCGACGC